>Ga0065714_10064792_pt1 | contig 18742 bp, 15 predicted proteins | sample MisRhiReplicate2_FD_59101 | JGI IMG/M metagenome (GOLD analysis project Ga0065714, IMG submission 59101) | Miscanthus rhizosphere microbial communities from Kellogg Biological Station, MSU, sample Rhizosphere Soil Replicate 2: eDNA_1 v2... | ecosystem: Host-associated > Plants > Roots >...
CCCGATCATTGAGTCGGGCTTTTCATGGGCGGTATCCGGTGTTACAGAAGCAAGGCTTGTTTAGCACAGCCTTTGTGCGAATCGTTGAACTTTGCCCGGCGACCTAGTTGGGTGTTTTACTCAGACGTTTTTGGACTGAAGGGGACTCTCTACACGTTGAGCGCGGAAGAGATTCAACAGTCTTGCTTAAAGAAATCAGCATGGGTTGAACGCACTCCAGCAACCTAGCACCTGCTTCGGTGAGCTTCAAGTCTGCGGAGCGTCGATCAAAGAGTTCAAGCTCCAGATTATTCTCCAGGTTCCTCACTTGCTTGCTGACAGCGCTTTGAGTGACTGATAGCACTTGACTCGCCTTAGTGAAGCTTTTTAGGCGAGCCACTGCCTCGAAAAACCAAAGTGTATGGAGTGGCACAAGTGGTTTAGTGGTCAATGACATGTCCTTCTTTTTACTGTGATCTTCCACGCCCTCTACATTGAGCAGGGGAGTAGAGGGTCATATTTCAGTTCTTTATGGATACCCGGCACCAGGGAAAGAGAACGCCGATTCGATTGTCGACGTTGTCCTCCGATGGTCAGTACTTTATCGCGGCTCACGTCTACGACTTACTAACCTTGATCCCTTTGAATAACAGCAGCAGTAACAAACCCGCCAAAATTTCAAAGCTTGCGACCATATACAGCCCAGTGGACAGGCTGCCGGTCTGGGTTTTCAGCCATCCGATCATGTAGGGCGCGACGAAGCCGGCGAGATTTCCGATGCAGTTGATCAAGGCGATGCCCCCAGCGGCGGCGGTGCCTGCCAGGAATGCGCCTGGAATCGACCAGAACACCGGAAAAGCGGCAAGAATGCCCATGGCGGCAATGGTCAGGGAGATCAATGCCAGAGCAGCGTTGCCGATAAACAGGCCGGTGCAGATTAATCCGAGGCCGGCGAGTAGGGCGGCCATAGCGCAGTGAACACGGCGTTCAGCGGTCTTGTCGGAGTGAAAGCCGTTCCACAGCATCGCCACGGTGCCCAATATAAAGGGGATTGAGGAGAGCAGGCCGATGTTCATGTTGTCATCGACGCCCAATGACTTGATGACTGAGGGGGTCCAGAACGCAATGGTCGCGTTGCCACTGACCAGGCAGAAATACACCAGCGCGCATAACCACAGCTTGGGAAAACGGAGCAAGGAGCGAAGGTCGCTGTGTTTACCTGGCGCCTTGTCTTCGTGGGCAATGGTGTCGCTGACCATTTTGCGTTGTGCCGGGCTCAGCCACTTGGCATTGGCTGGTTTCTCCGGGAGATAACGCAGGACCAGGAAACCGGCGATCACCGAAGGAATACCTTCGATGATGAATAGCCATTGCCAGTTTGCCAGGCTACCGACCCCCACCATGTGACTCATGATGAAGCCGGCAATTGGACCCCCGACTACGCCGGCAATGGCGAAGGACGTCATGAACATGCCGTTGATCTTTGCGCGCTGGGCAGCTGGAAACCAGTAGGTGAGGTACAACACTACTCCGGGGAAGAAGCCCGCTTCAAAGGCCCCGAGCAGAAACCGCAGGGTATAGAAAGACCAGGCGCTTTCGACATACGCCATGGCGATGGAGGTCAAGCCCCAAAGAATGGTGATGCGCGCCAGGGTGCGGCGGGCGCCGATTTTTTCCAGCAGCAGATTGCTGGGCACCTCGAAGATAAAGTAACCAATGAAGAATATCCCGGCGCCCAGACCATAAACGGCTTCGCTGAAGCCCAGGTCTTGCAGCATGGCAAGCTTGGCGAAGCCGACATTGACCCGGTCAATCCAGGCCAGTACGAAGAGAAATATCAGAAACGGCAGGAGACGCCAGGCGATCTTGCGATAGACGACAGCGACTTCGTCTGCCATCGGCTCGCGGTCTATCTGCACGGTTGAACTTGCGTTGCTTCGGTTCATAAGTTATCTCGTCAATTCGTTGCGCAGTGAGGCCCGCAACCCGATTGGCAGGCGAGTGATGGCGCACGGTGGTCCGCCGTGGAATGTTTGGTTGAAAATCGTTTAGAAAACTGGGTAGGTCGGACCCGCCCTTAGTTCAACGGCAGAACATCAGGCGTTTCCTTGCAACAGCTCCTCGATTGCGCGAGATACTTGCAGCACACGAGCGTCCTGCCCATGAAGGCCGGCAATCGACAGCCCGACAGGCAGTTCTTCTGCGCGTTGGCAAGGCAGGCTCAGGGCACAACCGTCGAGGAAATTGATCACGCTGGTATTGCGCAATACGAGGCCGTTGGTGGCGAAAAATGCATCGTCTTCATTAAGGTCTGCCAACCTCGGCGGCACCACGGCGACACTGGGCATTAACCAGGCGTCGGCGTCGCCCAGGCGCTCACGGGCTATGGTGATCAGGCGTCGGCGTTCGATTTGAATGTCCAGGTAATCCGCCGCACTGATGGCCGCGCCGCGGCGGATTCGTTGAGCTACGCGCGCGTCATAGCACTGGGCGTTGTCGGTCTCGAGCCACTTGCGATGGACGTGCCATGCTTCGGCAGCAGTCAGCCCGCCCGCCGCGTTGATTTGGGGCAGCTCATGCAGTTCTGGAAAATCGAACCAACGTATGCAAGCGCCTGCCTTGGCGAGTAGATCCAGGGTGCGTTCGAAGGCCGCTGCCACGATGGCATCGAGCTGATCGAGTACGAAATCGCGGGTTACCGCCAGGCGAAGTCCCGCCAAGGGTGCAGCGTGAGTATCAAGGTGGTCTCCCGTGAGAATCTGGTCGAGCAGGATGCAGTCGGCGACGCTACGTGACAGTGCGCCGATAGAGTCCAGGCTGACGGCCAAGGGGAAGGTGCCGGTTAAAGGTACGCGACTGGCACTGGGTTTAAATCCGGTCAGGCCACAGAAGGCCGCTGGAATTCTAATTGAGCCGCCGGTGTCGGTGCCCAATCCGGCGACAGCCATATCGAGTGCCACGCTAACCGCGGCGCCGGAGCTGGAGCCGCCGGCGATGCGCTGTTCGGCGCAAGGGGTGAGTGGAGTGCCGTAGTGTGGGTTGAGCCCCAGACCGGAAAAGGCGAACTCACTCATGTTGGTTCGGCCCAGAAAAATTGCGCCGGCCGCTCTCAGTCGTTCAACCACGAGCGCATCACTGCGTGCGGGCGATGCATCGGCCAGTAGCGTGGATCCGGCTGCTGTGACTTGTCCGGCTACATCGAACAGGTCTTTGATGGAGACCGGGAGCCCGGCCAACGGCGACGGCACATACCCTGAGGCTCGTGCCAAATCGCTGGCTCGCGCGGACTGCAAGGCGCCTTCAGCATCGACGCTAATATAGGCAACCCCACCCGCCGCACGATGCGCCTCGATACGGACTAACGCTTCTTTGACCAAGGCTTCGCTGGTGGTGCGGCCGTCGGCCAGGGCTTGAGCGAACTCTGCGATATCTTTCATCTTCAGTTCACTCGGCGACAGGCAGCGGCTCGACACCGTACTGGTGACGCAGGCTGCGGTTGAGTACGGGGTCGAACAGTTCCATTTCAAAGGCTTCGCCATAGCCCAGTTCGCCGATCACCGATTGCGTACCGCAGAACATTGCGGTGTCCGCTGGCAACAACGCTTCGCTGTTGAGCTTTGCCAACAGCGTTTCCGGCGCTAGCAGGTTGGTTACCGGCCCTTGTTGGTACAGCGCACGCACGCCGTCACGCACACGCCAGGTGCGCATCACCAATTGATCCCAATGTCCCTGTACTTCGGTGTAGCGCCAGACTTGCTGGGCAATGGGTTTGTCGCACATCTGCTTGGAAACCGTGACGTCATAGCTTTCGACCTTGCGATCTGTGTGATCCGAACCCAGGCCGATCAATAGCCCTTGCTCGCTGGGGATCAGCACGAACTCGGTCTCGCCGGATGAATCCTTGCCCGGAACCTGGATGCTCTCGGCATTATTCAGGAGGCTGGCGGATACCCGATAAAAGCACGGAATCTGAGTCGGACGGCGCACGCCCAAGGCTTCCAGTTCGGCAATGTGGTGCTCCACGGCTTCGCTGTTACGTCCCGCCCAGCCAGCAATAATCAAGTGCTTGATGCTTGCACGATGTTCGCCTTGGCCGACGACGTGGAATGTCAATTGGGTCATAAAAAGCTCTCGTGATGAATGATTAAAGTGTGCGCATGATGGCGCGACGGAAATCGTCGATGTGGTGATGGACGGCCGCGACGGCGGCGTCGCCGTCACGCTGTTCCAACGCCTCAAGGATTTGCAGATGCTCGTGGTAGATGCGTTCGCTATGGTGGTTTTCCGACAGGGTCAGGTACCAGAAGCGCGCCTGTTTTTCATGAAGGTTGCGCAACAGCTCGGCCAGCACGCGATTGTGTGCGGCGGCAGAAATCGACATGTGGAACCGCAGGTCCAGCGCCATGAGCCCCGCCACGTCGTGTTTCGCCAGCAATGCGGGAGTGCGTTCGAGAATGTCGCGCATAGCCTGGATATCAGAGTCGTGAGCCCGCTCCACCGCCAGCTTGATGCACAGCTGTTCGTTGCTTACGCGCACCTCGATCATATCCAGCACATCGTTAAGTGACAGGGCGGTAACCATCACGCCCTTGCGCGGCATGATCGTGACCATGCCTTCAACTTCCAGGCGGTGCAGCGCTTGATGGATCGGCGTTCGACCCAGCCCCAGTGCCGCAGTCAGTTGCGCCTCATTGATCGCATCACCGGGGCGAAACTCGCAGCTGATAATCCGCTGCTTGATTTGTGCATAGGCGAGTTCGCGCAATTGGGCTGCGCTTTTCGTGGGTGCAATCGCGGGCTGGCGATGGCTGGGAAAATCGGTAGGTTCAGACATACTCACTCCTGATATTCATCTGATATATCAGATGAATATCAGACGAAGCAAAGGCTATGCCAGCATTTATGGATTGTCTGAGAGCTACGGTTCATAAGGGATGTACGAAATCAGCGATGCGCTGGGAGTACTTTGGGGGAGTGTTACTTGTTACCTTTATGCCCGCTTTTGCACCCGCGTGTCCGATCTTAATGCAGGCAAGGTGACAGTGATGCCGACACCCATCTACCGAGTCACTTCCATGGATCCATTGGCCTGCTCGACGAAGCGGCAGGTCTGCTTTTCAGTGGGGATGTCATCTATGTCGGTAGATTGCTCGGTGAACTCATCGGTTTAAATACCAACCTTTCGTGACCGCCACGATATGCGGAAAGTGTTCCTGCGCATGTTTGGCGTGACGCCACTAGCTGAGCGGCGTGATACAGGCAGTGCCGGTGTCTAGTTGCCGTTACACGCTCAAAGCAGCTTGGGCAGTAGGCCTTCCAGTTCGGCAAATTGGCTGCGCAGCAATGAATGTAATTGCTGGATCGCAGGTGAGAACTGTTTGCGGTGTGGGTAGACGAAACTCAGCGGCAGGGGTTCACCGGGATAATCCGGCAAGAGGACTTCCAGGCGTCCCGTCTTTATGTCGTCACTGGCATCTAGCCAGGATTTATAGGTTATGCCTTCGCCAGCCACGGCCCAGCGCCGCGCCACGTCGGCGTCGTCGCAGAGCAGTGGTCCGGACACTGACATCATCTGCGCTCCGAGTCGCCATTTGTCGTAAATCCGCCCGCTCAGGGTATAGAGCAGACAGTCGTGGCGTAGCAGATCTTCCGGTGTCTGTGGGCGGCCATGACGCAGCAGGTAATCCGGTGAGGCCACCAGCACTCTCCGATTCCACGGAGCCAATGGAAGGGCGATGTAGTTGGCGTCTTCCAGCAGGCCGTAGCGAATTGCCACGTCCACCGGGTCGCGAAACATATCCGCCACCTGATCGGACAAAAAGTAGCGCATGGACAACTGCGGATGCCGGCGAAGGAAAATCGACAACCACGGTAACAATACATTGCGCCCCAGATCCGAGGGTGCCGCCACTTGCAGTACACCACGCAGTTCGGCGCTTTCGCGTCTTAGCTTCTCGCGGCCATCTTGAAGGGTATCGAGCACAGTCTGCGCGTTGGGCAGATATTGCTCGCCCTCGGCGGTCAGGCGCAGGCTGCGGGTCGAGCGTGCGAAAAGACGAACATCCAGTTCGCGTTCCAGACGTTTGATCGCCGCTGCAACTTGTCCAGGCAACAGATCGGCCTCTCGCGCAGCGTTGGAAAAGCTACCCAGTGCCGCCGTGCGCACGAACAAGGCGAGATCATCGATTCGAATCATTTTCACTCCGGCTGTGAAAGTGTTGGCGCATTCTATGGGTTTTTCTTTCTGAAGGAGAAGGTGAGTATGACGCACGTTGTTGAATTGCGACTCGTTAAGAGGATTGCCCATGAAAGCCATTGCCTTTACCCAGTACGGACTGCCCATAGAAGACCCTCGCGCGCTGATCGATATGGATCTCCCCAAGCCAACCCCCGGCCCGCGGGATTTGCTTGTGCAAGTACGGGCCGTTTCGGTCAACCCTGTGGACACCAAGATCCGCGCTGGCTCGATGGCCACCGAGCCGAGGATCTTGGGTTGGGATGCTGTGGGTATCGTGCGTGAAGTCGGCAGTGAGGTGAGCCTGTTCCAGCCGGGTGACGAAGTGTTTTACGCCGGTTCCATCGTACGTCCCGGCAGCTACAGCGAATTTCATCTGGTGGACGAGCGCATTGTCGGTCGCAAGCCTGAATCCATTGATGACGCCCACGCCGCCGCGTTGCCCCTTACGTCGATCACGGCCTGGGAACTGCTATTTGATCGCCTCGGTGTTCAGGAAGGTGGCGGCGAAGGCGATGCCCTGTTGATCGTCGGCGCGGCCGGTGGTGTGGGTTCGATCCTCGTCCAGTTGGCCCGGCAACTGACCCGAATGACCGTCATCGGCACTGCCTCGCGGCCTGAAACCCAAGCGTGGATCAAGCAACTTGGTGCGCACCACGTGATCGATCACAGTCAGCCATTGGTGGCGCAGCTGGAAAAAATCGGCGTCGGCCAGGTCAGCCATATTGCCGGCCTGACCCACACGGATAGCCACTTCCCGCAGTTAATCGAAGCACTGCGCCCGCAAGGCCATCTGGGCGTGATTGACGACCCAGAAACCCTCGACGTGGTGCCGATGAAGCGCAAGGCACTGTCGTTACACTGGGAGCTAATGTTCACTCGCTCGCTGTTCGAAACCCCGGACATGATCAAACAGCATGAACTCTTGAACCGGGTCGCGGAGCTGATCGACCAAGGCGTGCTCAAAACCACCCTGGGCGAGCACTTTGGTGCCATCAACGCCGAGAATTTACGCCGTGCCCACTCGGTAGTGGAAAGCGGTAAAGCCAAGGGCAAGATCGTCCTCGAAGGCTTCTAATCCATCCTGGCCTAATGTTGTGCGGCCTGCTTGCAGCAGGCCGCAGGGAGTGTGTTCATGTTCAAGAAACAGATTTTCGCTTTGTCAGCTGTGGCGTTTGGCGTTGCCTTCGCCACTCAAGCGGCATTTGCCGCGTTGGCCACTGACCTCCCGGCCAGCGCCCCGGGCGACAAATCTATTGGTCAGTTGCAGCAGGTGTTCACCTTTCATGACGCTATGCCCACGGGCGTCACCGTCAGCGAGACGGGACGGATTTTCGTCAATTTCCCGCGCTGGGGCGATGACGTACCGTTCACCGTTGCTGAGATTCGCGACGGCAAGGTGCAGGCTTACCCTAATGCCCAGATCAACCACGAAGACGCCAGTGATCCTGCCAAAGGCTTGATAAGCGTGCAAAGTGTTGTGGCCGATGGTAAGGGCCGGGTTTGGCTGCTGGATACTGCCGCCCCCGGTTTTTCCGTGCCCAAAGCCGGTGGTGCAAAACTGATTGCGGTCGATCTGGCCAGCGACAAAGTGGTGAAAACCCTTGTGTTTCCTGCCAACGTGATGCTGCCGAGCACTTACGTCAATGACATGCGCTTCGACTTTCGCAGCGGCAAGCAAGGTACGGTGTACGTCACCGACTCATCGGTCAGTGGGCCGGGAGCGATCATTGTCATGGACATCGCCAGCGGCAAGGCAACCCGCCGTCTGAGTGGAGCGAAATCAACTTCTGTCGATCCGTCGTTCATCCCGGTGGTCGAAGGACAACCGGTGATGACTAAGGGGCCAGACGGTAAGTCCAAGCCCTTGGGTGTAGCCTCCGATGGCATAGCGTTGTCGGCGGACGGTAAGACCTTGTACTTCAGCCCGCTGTCGAGCCGGCATCTCTATTCGGTGCCGACTGCACTGCTGCGAGATGCGCAGGTCAGCGACAAACAACTCAATGCAGCAGTGCAGGATCTTGGCGAAAAAGGCGCGTCCGATGGCCTGGAAGCTGACGCCGAAGGCGCGGTCTACGCGGGCGATTACGAACACAACGGTATCCGTAAACGCTTGGCCGACGGCACTTGGCAAACCATCGTCCACGATCCGCGGGTGTTGTGGCCTGACACCTTATCCATCGGCCCGGACGGTTACCTATATTTCACCGCCAACCAACTCCATCGCCAGGCAGGTTTCCGTGATGGTAAGGACCAGCGCGAGAAACCGTACAGTCTGTTGCGCGTAAATATCAATGCTGCGCCCGCGCCAACTCACTAGACCGGGATGAGCAAAGCACCGGAGATGATGCGAGTCAGAAAACGGACTGTTGAGCATCCTTTCGGAACGCTCAATAAAGGGCGGGTGCAACGCAACAGACGTTGATGCACCAAGACGATGAGGCCCACGAGCGTTTTTACACGCTCTGGGCCGATCACTGCCTGACACGAGGGCTGGAATCGACCTGAATCTGCCTATCGGCATTTACAGCTTTCGGCCGCATTGCCGTAACACTCTCAATTTTTTACAAGTGCCTGGCGAGTCTCTCATTTAAGCTCCCTCCAGCAGGAGATCGCCGTTCTGGATCAGGTCCGTTTGACGCTCTAGGTAGAGCCTGGACCCAATAATCGTGCGTGGCTTCAAATGCCGATATACGACGTCTTTGCAGGTCAGATCGTTTCGAGTTGGAACTACGGTCGGTGGTGGGGCTTAGCTAGCATCTACTGACGACCGCGACCTCCGAAATCGGAGATGCCCGCGCCTGTCACGCGAATTCAGCGTCCTCTGATTTTTCAGTTACGCAGTTAGGGCACAACCGCCAAGGGTGAGTACATGAAGTTTGCTAAACGCACCGAACAGGTTTCTCCGTTCTTCGTAATGGAGTTTGCCAAACGTGCTGCTGCGCTTGAGGTTGAAGGGCATCACATCATCAAGCTGAGTGTCGGCGAACCTGATTTCGGCGCCCCTCCCGCGGTATCCGCCGAGATGATCAATGTGGTACGTGGTGGCAAGCTTCCCTACACAGACGCTCTCGGTCTGCCTGCACTCCGAACGGCGATTGCTGACTTTTACACAACAGCACATGGTCTAAGTATCGATCCAGCGCGCGTAGTGGTGACCGCGGGGGCATCTGCTGCATTGCTGCTATTGGCCGCTGCGCTGGTCGAGCCTGGGGATGAGGTCATCGTTGGCGATCCCTCTTATCCTTGTAATCGCCATTTTATGGCAAGCTTTGGAGCTGAAGTCTCCCTCGTCCCAACGCGTGCTGAGGCGCGGTTCCAACTGGATGCAGCCGCTGTGGCGGCATACTGGACGGAGCGTACGCGCGGAGTGGTGGTCGCGACCCCGTCGAACCCGACAGGGACCTCAATTGCTCTCTCTGAGCTGGATGCCATTTGCGATTTCGCGCGCGCCCGGGGAGCCTGGTGCATCGTTGATGAGATATACCTAAACCTTTGTGATGACGGGCCCGGCGGCAGTCGTCCGCAGACAGCGCTTGCGACGAATCCGGACGCTATCGTGGTCAACAGCTTCTCGAAGTATTTCGGCATGACCGGTTGGCGTCTGGGTTGGTGTGTGGTCCCAGCAGATATGATTCCAGTGTTAGAGCGCCTCGCTCAGAATTATTACATCTGCCCGTCTACGCCCGCCCAGTATGCTGCACTGGCTTGTTTCAGCTCAGAGACTCTTGCTGTTTGCGAAGAGCGTCGCGCTGAACTAGGTAGGCGCCGGACGCTTGTCCTTAAGCGACTGCGTAAAATGGGGCTGTCGGTACCAGTCGAGCCGGATGGTGCATTTTTTGTTTATATCGACGTGAGTCCGACTGGATTGGGCGCATGGGAATTTTGCGAGCGGGTACTGGACGAATCGCATGTTGCGCTTACGCCGGGTAAAGATTTTGGTGTCATCGGCGCTGGCACGTATGTTCGTCTGTCCTATGCAGCGTCAATCTGCGAACTGAACGAGGGAATGGACAGGCTATCTGGATTCATGTCGCGGCTGATGGCTTTACGAGTGCCGGTGACGATGCAGACAGAAGACGTTTAAATGTCGACTTTCAGTGCCGTTGTGAAGGATCGCTCCAAAGCTGACGCTTCGTTCGATCTGACCGGGCTTCTGCTGCTCATTCCTCCACCTCTATTCTGGGCAGGCAATTTTGTGATCGGTCGTGCGATGCATAACGACATACCACCGATGGCACTGTCTTTTTGGCGTTGGCTGATTGCTTTCGTCGTGCTGCTACCGTTTGCTTTGAGGCCGATGCGCCGTGATCTCCAGAAATACTGGAATTATCGATGGCGTGTGTTGAGCATTTCACTCGCGGGTGTCGTGTCCTTCAACTCGTTGGTCTACCTGGGCCTGCAATCAACGACGGCAGCAAACGGATTACTGCTGAACTCTTTCACCCCAATTCTGATTATCGTGTTCGCAGCAATCTTTTACCGACAGCGACTGGGTCTGACCCAGTCGGGTGGGCTGGTTTTATCCTTCGCTGGAGTTCTAACAATCGTTTTGCAAGGAGACTGGTCGCGTCTGGCTTCTCTCTCGTTTACACACGGCGATCTCATGGTTTTCTGCGCAATGGTCTCGTGGGCGCTGTACACGCTGTGGCTACGCGGGGTTCCTGCGGACATCAATCGTATCGGTCTGATGGGCATACAGATCCTCTTGGCGCTCCTGGTATTGGCACCGCTTTACGCCTATGAGCGGGAGTTCGTATCTCCGCAAATCTGGACCCTGCAATCGATCACCGCATTGGCGTATCTGGGTATTTTTCCGTCAGTGTTCGCTTATGTTCTTTACAACATCGCAGTGAAGCGGGTGGGGGCCTCGAAAGCAGGATTGTCCATTCATCTCATTCCGGTCTTTGGGGTGGTGCTTGCCGTTCTGTTCCTGAATGAAAAGGTTCATGGTTATCACGCAGTAGGAATGGTTGCTATTTTGGCAGGAGTCGCTTGTGCCGCAGGGAATTGGAAGTGGCCGAAGTCCCAGTTGCCGTAATTTCAAGGGGCGCGGAGACAGCAATGAAAGATAGCGTCGAATACAACCGCAGTAGCGGCATACCTGGTCTCATTTTGAGCGAGGCCCGATTTTCCGATTTTCGATTTGATCGGCACTATCATCTGGACTATCACGTTGCGCTGGTGACCGAGGGTGTCCAGCGGCAGGGATTTCATGGTGAGACGCTGCTGCTGACACCTGGCACGATCCAGCTTATGCCTGCGGGTGAAGTGCACGACGGTACTAGCGCCGGTGACGACTCCTATACGCTCAAGACATTTCGCGTTTCTGCTGAACTGCTGAGCGGCATCACCGAAGAAATCACTGGACAGGATCAGTTCCCCGCATTGGGTGCTGCGGTGCTCCATGATCCTTCGCTCGCTGGTCATCTTGTTCGGTTGCACGATGCGTTGCGCGCAGGTCAGGAGTCTGAGCCGCTGGAGGTGGAATCTGAATGGCTGATGCTACTGGATCGACTCTTTAGTCAAACGCGTATGATCAAGCCGCAGTTCGTCAAAGGGACGCTCACACCCGTGCAATGGCTGCGGGTTAGGGATTACTGCGATGTGCATCTGGCCGAAAAAGTAACCTTGGAAGAACTCGCCGCGCTTTGTTGTCTCGAACGCTTTCACTTCCTCAAGCTGTTCAAGCAAACGGTCGGAATGACGCCGCATGCTTGGCTTGTGCGCCTAAGGCTGGAGCGCGCCTGCATACTGCTGAGTCATACACACCACGGCTTGACGCAAGTAGCGCAAGAGGTCGGTTTTTACGATCAGAGCCATTTCAATAGAGCATTTAGACAGGCGTTCGGTGTCGCCCCTTCGCAATACTGATCTCTTTCGCGTCAATGCTCTGCTGAACGCCATAGACAAGCCCTTAGGTCCGGCGTCATTCCAAGCATGAGACTCCCTTCGATCTCAGTCGGACAGTGATGGCTAAGGGCAGGGCTCAGACGTTCAGCTCGGAATGCAATTCGGACAACGCGGCAAAAAGTTGCTCATCGTTCCGCTTGTAGTACGTCCATTTTCCAACTTTTGTTGCTGTTACGAAATCCATGTCTTGAAGAACCTTCAGGCAAAGGGATGTTGCAGGTTGCGACATCCCCGCTTTGTCCTGGATCAAGCTTGCGCATACACCGTATACGCTGAAGTCGTAGAGCTGGCTGTAGCTCTTGAAAGACTTGTGCGGGTTTGCCAGCCACGCGAGTACAGCTCGTCGGGTCGGATGAGACAAGACCTTAAGTGCTTCGCTTAGCTCCATAAACCTTGACTCTAATGTGGGGCTGCCCCCATTTGGGTGACCGCGCACGCTGTCAGGTGCTGTGCGGATAGTCGATGTATCCTCGCTCCCCACCGCCATACAGAGTTGAAGGATCTACGGGGTTAAGGGGTTGGTTTTCTTTGAAACGTAGTGGTAAGTCCGGGTTTGCGATGAACGTGCGTCCGAAGCCGAAAAAGTCGCCGTAACCAGTCGAGAGAATGCGTTTGGCTTTCTCATGAGTGTAGTTACCGGCATACATGATCGGGCCCGAGAACGTATCACGCAGTGCCTGTCGGAATGAGTCTGGAAGATCAGGGCTATTGTCCCAATCTGCTTCTGCAATTGAAAGGTACCCGATGCGCAGGCCTTCCAGCATTTTGGTCGCTTCGACGTAGGTCTCGTGCGGATCTTTTTCGACCAGCCCCAAATAGACCCGTTCTTCATCCGTCGATTCAAACAACGGCGCGAAGCGTACACCAACGCACTCGCTTCCGAATACACCGATGGCTGCTTCAGTCACTTCACGTAGGAACCGCAGCCGGTTTGTGAGTGGTCCCCCGTACTCATCTGTTCTGCGATTAGTGTGCTCTGAGATGAATTGGTTGATCAGGTATCCGTTCGCGGAGTGCAGCTCAACGCCATCGAACCCCGCACGCTTAGCATTTTGAGCCGCTCGGCGATAAAGCTCTACCAGCTCCTTAACCTGGAGAGTAGTCAATTCTTGCGGCATGCTCGGATCTGCTAACTGTCCCTCGTTAGGGCCGGTTTCAATGAATACTTTAACGTTGGTCGCGCGGATAGCTGAAGGCGCAATTGGAGGCTGATTATCTGGCTGCAAGCTGACGTGGGAAACGCGACCAACGTGCCAGAGTTGGCAGAAGATGGTGCCACCCTCGGCATGAACTGCTTCGGTCACCTGGCGCCAACCTTCGACCTGTTCGTCACTGTAAATACCGGGCGTCCAAGCATAGCCTTGGCCGCGTGGCTCGATTTGAGAGCCTTCGGTGACCATGAAGCCAGCTGTAGAGCGTTGGCGGTAGTACGCTGCCATGAGCGAGTTCGGTACGTTACCTGGCTGCGAGCTTCTGGAGCGAGTTAGTGGGGGTAAGACGATACGATTTCGAAGCACCATGCTGCCAAGGTTCATAGCGTCAAAAAGATTGCGAGAGGACATTGTTGAGCCCATAGGGGTAGTTGAGTGTGCAGACACATTAACACATAAGAATGTGTTGATGTGTTGTGGCGACGCGCTCATTCGTATTCACCGTGTCGCATGGTTTTCCGAAAAATCGCAGCTTTCGCGCAGTTAACAACTGGGCAGTGCGAATCCCCAATGCGCGTCGAAGACTCATATGCCGGATCTCTCGCGTTGGCATTTTTCTGTTTCCCGATAGATCAGGACGCCCCTTGGGACGAGATTTCGCCAGGTCCGCAAAACACTCAATTTTTTACAAGCGGGGGAGCAGACGTGTCCCTTACTTTGAAGCCATTGAAAGCGGCAGTGGCGACTACTCCATCCATTGGTACGAGTCGCGAAACGAAATCTGCATTGAGGTAAAGAAATGACGCAACGCGCTTACTACAGCAGCGATGAACTGACGATGCGCACTCAGGTGCTGCATTGCTCCCCAGCTGAGGATGGAAAGTTCCGGGTGGTGCTGGCCCGAGACGCTGTTCCATCCACAGGGCGGTGGTCAGCTTTCCGATAAAGGATCCATCGCTGGCGTAAACGTGGATCGAGTTGCACCTTTAAAAATAAATGGTTTCGCCTTTCGCCTTTCGCGGTTTAGACGGTTGCACACCCAATAAAAATGGGAACGAAACAGTCGAAATAACAATAAAGCAGCGACTTTTTTCAAAACAAAAAAACCAATGGCGCGGCCCTTCTCTGAGCATTCAGAGAAGTCGCAATGCCAACTAAAAAAACCATGGAGCACCCCTCATGTCCCAGATGTTTTACAGGAAAGGCTTTCTGACCCTCGCAGTGGCAGCTGCATTGGGTATTTCTGCGTTTGCACAGGCTGATGTGAAAATTGGTGTGGCAGGTCCGATGACCGGTGCTAACGCTTCCTTCGGCTTGCAGTACATGAAAGGCGCGCAAGCGGCGACGGATGCAATCAACGCCAAGGGTGGCATCAACGGCGAAAAAATCGTACTGGTCCAGGGCGATGACGCCTGCGAACCGAAACAGGCTGTGGCTGTCGCGAACAAAATGGTGCAGGACAAGGTTATCGGCGTTGTCGGGCACTTTTGCTCGTCGTCGACCATCCCGGCTTCTGAGGTCTACGCCGATGCAGGCATCATCGCAATTACTCCAGCCTCTACCAACCCGGCGGCCACCGAACGCGGCCTGCCCGCCATGTTGCGTTTGTGCGGGCGTGACGACCAGCAAGGTATCGTCGCGGGCAACTACATCGTCGACGTCCTGAAAGGCAAGAAAGTTGCCGTCATCAACGACAAAGACACCTACGGTAAAGGCCTGGCGGACGCGACTGCCAAGCAGTTGAGCGCGCGAGGCGTGAAACCTGTGCTTGAAGAAGGTCTGACCCGCGGCGAGAAAGATTTTAGTGCCCTGATCACCAAGGTCCGCTCGGTAGGAGCTGATGTCCTTTACTTCGGCGGTCTGCATCCGGAAGCCGGCCCATTGGTTCACCAACTGCGTGAGCAAGGTCTGAAAGACGTCAAGTTCATGTCCGATGACGGCATCGTGACGGACGAAATGGTGACGACTGCCGGAGGTGCTCAGTTCGTCGACGGTGTGTACATGACCTTTGGCGCTGACCCGCGCCTGATTCCAGACAGCAAGGCTGTGGTAGACACCTTCCGTGAGTCCGGTTACGAGCCTGAAGGCTACACCCTGTACGCCTACGCCACGGTGCAAGCTCTGGCGGCCGGCTTCAACGGTGCCAAGTCGAACAAAGGCGAAGATGCCAGCACATGGCTCAAGGCGCACCCGGTGGAAACCGTGATGGGCAAGAAAGAATGGGATAGCAAGGGCGACCTGAAAGTCTCCGACTACGTGGTTTACCAGTGGGATGCTGCGGGCAAATACCACCAGCTGGAAAAACAGAAGTGAGATAAGCGCACCACCAGGCGTGCGTCTCTCGATATATGTCGTGGGGTGCAGGCCCGGCCTGGGTCATGGGTTCTGCAATCATGCCGACCCGGTATTTTTCTTCTGAGCCACATGAAACCGGTAAGGTGCGCCTCGAAAGGGCTCATCGACACCGGGTTCGCGGTGGCCTCTCAAGCGTGTGAGAGTGCATGATGGACGGTATTTTCCTGCAACAAGTTATCAACGGTTTGACTCTCGGGTCGGTCTACGGCCTGATCGCCATCGGCTACACAATGGTGTACGGCATCATCGGCATGATCAACTTCGCCCATGGCGAGGTTTATATGATTTCCGCGTACCTCGCGGCGATCAGCCTGGCTTTACTGTCCTTCTTCGGTGTCGAATCCTTTCCATTGTTGATCCTGGGCACCCTGCTGTTCACTGTCTTCGTGACCGGCGTGTATGGCTGGGTCATCGAACGCATCGCTTACAAACCGCTGCGCAACTCCACCCGACTGGCACCGCTGATCAGTGCTATCGGCGTTTCCCTGATCCTTCAGAACTACGCACAAATCGCTCAGGGCTCAGGGCAACAGGGGATTCCTACACTGCTGAGCGGTGGGCTGCGATTCGATATCGGTACGGGTTTCGTGCAGATCACCTACACCAAGATCTTTATTCTGGTCGCCGCGTTTGTCGGGATGGCCCTGCTGACCTACATCATCAAGTACACCAAGTTGGGGCGCATGTGTCGTGCGACCCAACAAGACCGCAAGATGGCCTCGATCCTCGGGATCAATACCGACCGGGTGATCTCCTACGTGTTCATCATCGGTGCCGCCATGGCTGCGCTGGCCGGTGTCTTGATCACGGTGAACTACGGGACCTTCGATTTCTACGCAGGCTTCGTGATCGGCGTCAAAGCCTTCACCGCTGCGGTGCTCGGCGGGATTGGTTCGCTGCCTGGCGCCATGCTCGGCGGGATCATTCTCGGGGTTTCCGAGTCGCTGTTTTCCGGTGTGATCAACTCTGACTATAAGGACGTCTTCAGCTTCTCGCTGCTGGTACTGATCCTGATTTTCCGTCCTCAAGGCCTGTTGGGTCGCCCACTCGTGGCGAAGGTATAAGTATGTCCGCAGCCAATAAAAAACCTATCGATGTCAAAAAAAGCCTGATCGACGCTGTTCTGGCCGGGTTGATTGCCCTGATTGTCTTCGGCCCTATCGTGGGCGTGGTGCTAGACGGTTACAGCTATAACCTGCAACCGACGCGTGTGGCCTGGATGGTCGGCGCGGTGATGATCGGGCGTCTTGTCTTGAGCCTGTTCATGCAGACCTCCAGGGGCGTTAAGGTCCAGCAAAGCTTCGAAGTCACCGGCTCAGGCGTGCATGTACTGCCACCTGATTACAAATCGCGGCTGCGCTTGATCATTCCGATTCTGATCGTGATCGCTATCGTGTTCCCGATCTTCGCCGACAAGTACCTGTTGGCGGTGGTGATCCTGGGGCTGATCTACGTGTTGTTGGGCCTTGGCCTGAATATCGTGGTCGGCCTGGCAGGTCTGCTCGACCTGGGTTACGTAGCGTTCTACGCCATCGGCGCTTATGGCCTGGCCCTGGGTTATCACTACCTTGGCCTAGGCTTCTGGACCGTGTTGCCGCTGTCGGCACTCATGGCGGCGCTGGCCGGCTGCATACTCGGTTTTCCCGTGTTACGCATGCACGGTGACTATCTGGCCATCGTGACCCTGGGCTTCGGTGAAATCATTCGCCTGATACTGACCAACTGGCTGTCCTTCACGGGAGGGCCTAACGGTATGCCGGTGCCTTCACCGTCGTTCTTCGGTATCGAGTTCACGCGTGTGGCAAAGGATGGCGGGATACCCTTCCATGAATTCTTCGGGATCGAATACAACCCGAACGTAAAGTTCATGTTCATCTATGGCGTGTTGTTCCTCATCGTGATGCTGGTGCTGTACATCAAGCATCGTCTGACTCGCATGCCGGTCGGGCGTGCCTGGGAGGCCTTGCGCGAAGATGAAATCGCCTGCCGAGCCATGGGCCTCAACCACGTACTGGTCAAACTTTCGGCGTTCACTATCGGTGCATCGACGGCCGGTCTGGCCGGTGTGTTCTTCGCCACCTATCAAGGCTTCGTCAACCCGACCTCGTTCACCTTTTTCGAATCGGCCTTGATCCTCGCGATCGTCGTGCTCGGCGGCATGGGGTCGACCGTCGGCGTGGTGATCGCCGCGTTCGTGCTGACGGTCGCCCCGGAACTGCTGCGCAGCTTCGCGGAATACCGCGTGTTGCTGTTCGGCATCCTCATGGTACTGATGATGATCTGGAAACCGCGCGGCCTGATTCGGATCAGCCGTACCGGTATGACCCCACGTAAGGGTGCCTTGACTGAGAGGAGCGCGTCATGAGCGATGAAATCATTCTCTCGGTAGAGAACCTGATGATGCACTTTGGCGGCATCAAAGCCCTGAGCAACGTCAGCCTGAAGGTCAAACGCAACTCGATCTTCGCGTTGATCGGCCCCAACGGCGCAGGCAAGACCACCGTGTTCAACTGCCTGACCGGGTTTTACAAAGCCTCTGGCGGGCATATCGAACTCAACGCCCGCGGCCAGAAAACCAACGTCATCAAAATGCTCGGGGAACCGTTCAAGGCGTCCGATTTCGTTTCGCCGAAAAGCTTCATCAGCCGGCTCCGCTACAAGATGTTCGGCGGCACCCACCTGGTGAACCGTGCCGGCCTGGCGCGGACGTTCCAGAACATTCGCCTGTTCAAGGAAATGTCGGTGCTGGAAAACCTGCTGGTGGCCCAACACATGTGGGTCAACCGCAACATGCTGGCCGGCATTCTCAACACCAAGGGCTACCGCAAGGCCGAAAGCGATGCGCTGGACCACGCGTTCTACTGGCTGGAAGTGGTGGACCTGGTGGACTGCGCCAACCGTCTGGCCGGTGAACTGTCCTACGGTCAGCAACGCCGTCTGGAGATCGCTCGAGCCATGTGCACCCGGCCGCAGATCATCTGTCTCGACGAACCGGCCGCCGGCCTCAACCCTCAGGAAACCGAAGCGCTGAGCGCGATGATCCGGCTGCTGCGCGATGAGCACGATCTGACCGTGGTGCTGATCGAACACGACATGGGCATGGTAATGA
>Ga0065714_10064796_pt1 | contig 18667 bp, 15 predicted proteins | sample MisRhiReplicate2_FD_59101 | JGI IMG/M metagenome (GOLD analysis project Ga0065714, IMG submission 59101) | Miscanthus rhizosphere microbial communities from Kellogg Biological Station, MSU, sample Rhizosphere Soil Replicate 2: eDNA_1 v2... | ecosystem: Host-associated > Plants > Roots >...
CTGAGGATATCGAGATGAGCCGATCAAGAGGGGCTATTGTCATTGCGAAACGAACCGAGCAGCGAAGGAGGCGTCATCATACTAGATGGTCATGTCGCTACCCCACGCCTCGACTGGGCGTTTCCGAGCGTTCAACCAAACGCCCCCTCCCTTTTTTGATCTTCCCGTACCCTGTCAAAGGTTGCCCGACTCACGTCCCGGTCATAGCACAGGCTTGGGTTGTATCCAGCGCTTGCTGCTGGCCAGCGCCTCAGCGAGCCTTTGGCGCCGGTTTGCCGGGCCGCCGCGGGCGTTCCGCTCCGGAATAACTGTTGCTCGTCGCCAACTGTTCGCTCAACGTCTCGGCACGGGCCTGCGCCGCCGCAGCCTGTTCGCGAGCGCTGGCCAACTCCGCTTCGGCGCGCTGCAGGCGTTGCTGCAGGTCGTGGCGCTGTTCAGTCGCGTCAGCGCCCACCTGGCGGTTCTGCTCCAACTGGTCGTGCAGGGCGTGGACTTGAGTCTGGGCGGTGGCGCGCTGCTCGCGAGCCTCGGCTAGTTCACGCTGGCTGGTGAGCAACGTCTGCTGCTGGACCTGCAGGCGGCCATTGACCTCCTTAAGCTGGGCGCTCGCCGCTTTGCTTTCCTCGCGGGCCCGATCAATCTCGCGAAACGCCCGGTCCTCGACATTGCGGGTGTAGCGTTGCTGCTCGAGGCGCGCCAGCTCAGCCTGCTGCTGGCTTCCCTGCAGTTGCTGGCGGGCCTCGTCGCGCTGGCCGAGCAGTTCCTCACGCTGCTGGCGCAGGTCGTCTATCTGCGTCAAGCGCTGGGTCAACAGTTGCTCCAAGTCGGAGAGCCGGGTCTCGGCTGCCTTGCGGGCGGCCAGGGCCTCGGCCGTTTGCTGGCGAGCCTGCGCGGCGTCCAGTCGGCCCCGGGCTTCAATGGCCGCCAACTGCTCGCGCTCTTCGGCCAGCACTTGGCGCTGGCCAGCAAGTGATTGCTCAACCACGCCCTGGGCCAGCGTGGTTGCCTGCTGCCAGAGGGCAACAAAAGCCTGCGCCACTTCCGCCGGCAATCCCGGCAGGCGGGTCTCGCCGCGCAGGCGCCCGGCCAACTGTTCCCACCACTGATCGAGCAAGGTGCCAACCCGCGCCGGGCTGCCCCGCCCGAGTTCCAAGCGCACCCGCTCGACCGTCGGCCGCTCGCCCCGCGCCAACACCGCATCGGCTGCGGCAAACACGTCGGTTTCCGGTACCCCTACCGCCATGGTTCACCTCTGGCTATATTGGATCTGATAATGAAAGATTATCCGACTTTATTCTTTAAATACTGGAATTATAATACGTTGAACGTAATAGAAATTACAGATCAGTTGGCCCTGGTCGACGAATCGCCGTTGGACCTGCACGTTCTCGCCGAAAACGCCCAGCACGCTGCGGCCGCGTTTATCGCCGCCGGCACGGCGGCCAACACCGTGCGCAGCTACCGCAGCGCCCTGACCTACTGGTCGGCCTGGCTGCAACTGCGCTACGGCCACGTGCTGGGCGATGCGCGACTCCCCGCGACCGTGACCGTGCAGTTCGTCCTCGATCATCTGGCCCGGCCGTTGGCCGACGGTACCTGGGCGCACTTGCTGCCGCCGGCGATCGACGCGGCGCTGGTGACCGCCCGGGTCAAGGGCGGACTGGGGGCGCTGGCGTTCAACACCGTCAGTCACCGCCTTTCGGTGCTCGGCAAATGGCATCGGCTCAACGGCTGGGACAATCCGTGCGAAGAACCGGCGTTGAAGACCTTGCTGCGCGACGCGCGCAAGGCGCAATCGCGCCAAGGTGTGACGGTGCGCAAGAAAACCGCGATCGTGCTCGAGCCGTTACAGGCGCTGCTCGCCACCTGCAGCGACGGTGTACGCGGCGTGCGGGATCGCGCCCTGCTGTTGCTGGCCTGGAGTGGTGGCGGTCGACGGCGGTCCGAGGTGGTCGGCCTGCAGATCGGCGACGTGCGCAAACTGGATGTCGACACCTGGCTGTATGCCCTCGGCACCACCAAGACCGACACCGGTGGCGTGCGCCGTGAGAAGCCGCTACGTGGGCCGGCAGCGCGGGCCCTCGCTGCCTGGCTGGCGGCTGCACCCGCCGAATCTGGCCCGCTGTTTCGCCGCCTGTATAAAGGTGGCAAGGTCAGCGCTGATGGGCTGTCGAGCGACCAGGTGGCACGGATTGTCCAACGCCGCGCCCAATTGGCCGGGTTGGACGGCGATTGGGCGGCGCACAGTTTAAGGTCGGGGTTTGTCACCGAGGCCGGGCGCCAGGGCGTGCCGCTCGGCGACGTGATGGCCATGACTGAACATCGCAGTGTCACCACAGTGATGGGTTACTTTCAGGCGGGCGCCCTGCTCGACAGTCGGGCCAGTCAACTCCTCGGGCCGACACCGGTCGCGAGCGAACCTGCGCCAGAACGAGCAGCCGGGTCAAAGGGGGCGAGCGCCTTCTGCGCTTCAACCATGACGAACGCAGGAGACTGAGGCGGTTGCGCCACTGATCGATGTAGGCAGGTGCAGCGCACACATGAGGTTACATGGGGAACAAGTCGATGGCGAAAATGTTCCTGCTGGGAGTGCTGCTGTGGTAGGCCGCTCGCGGCACCAACAAACTCGCCGGCAGGCCACGGCTCAGGTGGCGTTCGACGCAGGCATACACCGAGAGGAAGAACCGTTCCAGCGCATTGATCGCGGTACCTTCGTGATCCTCGTAGAAATACGAGAGATAGCCCATGGCATCGCGGTCGTGGATAACCATGTCTCTTTGCAAATGGTAGGAATGGTCTAGGCCGGTGATTTCGTCCGGGAGGAACTGGAAAGTATCGTGATCGAACTCCTGATAGCTGCCTGGGTGCCGGAATGAGTGAAAGTGCCTGCTGACAGTCCCCAACGTCGGAGCGTTGAACATGAACAAGTATGTCCTCACCTCCAGTCGCAGGCTTTGGAAACTCTGGAAATAGCGAATCACCTCATGAAACCCGGCCCGGTTGATCGAGGTTTTTACTTCGATAATGGCAATCACCGCCTCCGCCGGTACCACAACCACCCCCCCTACTCGATAGAACGGGGCATACCGGTGCGAGTCGTAAATCAGAATGTCGCACTGCTTGGATAAACCGCCCTCGCTGTCGATGATGAAGCCCTGCTCCACACTGACCGCCCCCGGCAGATGGTCTTTGAGGAACTGGCGAAGCACCGCTTCGGCCAGTGCGCCAGTGGTCGGGTTGTGCCGGGTGATGTACACCTTGGCCTGGGCGATCTTGCTGTACAGTTCCTGACTCGCATGATCAAAGTAGTGGCTCATGCCATCTCCCTCTAAAGGTAAGTCGCAAAGCTAATGGCTGCCGGCGACTATGCCCCGTCAATTGCAGGCATGGCGCACCATCTCGACGAGGCGCCGCCGCGCTGGCAGTTGAACACCCGCAGCGGTTCATCCTGCGGCGCCAACGCAGTGGCTGCCAAAAATCACGCGGGACTCAAAGGTCGAAAATCCGCGAACCGCAAGCATCCACGCGGAAATTTGACCAGGCCCGCTGGCCTTGGCGCATTTCCTTTAGTCCGTTTTCACCAAATCGCGCAAGAATCTGCGCGATTAGCTGAGCAGGCTCCAGTACTTCCAGCAGTCGGTAGGTGACCAGCGGCCGGAGTGAAGCCTGATGCTCCAGGGTGGGATCGTGAAATTGACCTGCGTGCTCGATCAGCGCATGCCCCTCGACACCCGCCTCCGGGTGGTGAATCAGTGACAGCGCATAACGAAGCTGCGGATGTGAGGCCTGAAGACTCAGGATGGTGAGCAAACAGTTTTGCCAACAGAAAGTGGGCTGAGTGAGCATCGGCTTCCTCGCGTGCAGTTCGCGGATGAACGTCGGCGAAGGCGTCACCTGACCTGTAATGTCAATTCCCTGGAGGAACGCCTCCGGAAGCAGTGAGGTTTTCCTGTAGTTGAAGGCTTCGGCCTTCCCGGTGTGAGTATCCACGATTCGGTAATGCTGGGCCTTGAAGCTGCCCTGGGCCAGAGCTTCGGCCTGTTTCAACGACGTAAACCGGCCGATCGGAAGTGGTGCAGCACCGTTGACGTACAGATCAAAGCGGCCAGCGCGATTGACGCCTTCCTCCGAAGTGGTGCCCGCTCCAGCCGTCGACCACCACTTGCTCATCCATTTCAACACCATCATCTCTCCCACCAGACGCCAGCGCTGGCTCCGGTTAATCGCCAATTTTTCAGAACGCTGAAATTAACACGGTGTTGCTCTTTCGGCACCGAGCGAGCATCTGTCGTTCGCGACGCATTCCAAACGTGAACCAAGTCGTCGTGCTGAATGTGAGTAATGTTCACCACCACTAGTGGACGCTCGGCAAGCGCGCTATTCGCGGCTCCGTCAATCGCGGCGCAAAAAGTTGTAGCCCCAGAAGATCTTGTGCGGCCATTCGATATGAAGCTCAAGCGCTGGTTCAACTGCAGCCTTTTCCTCGCCGAAGCGGGCATCTGAAGCAGAGGCAGTGCTCATGAAGGAATATCTTACATTTATTGTAATTTACAATAAATGTAAGATACAGTTTTTGTAAAAATGCTCCCATCACTGTTTTATCTGCTCTGAGGCAAGCCAGTACCTATGTCCAAAGAACCCATTCAGCGTTCCGAGTTACTCAAAACGCTTCTCCTATGGGGAGGTCGGCTCGGCAACGCACGTCTGCGCGAGCTGCTGGGCATGAAAGTCACCCGTGTCAGCCAGCTCATAAGTGAATTTCACAATGAGCACCCTGGCTGGATGGAGTGGGATTCTATTTCTCGCAGCTATCGAGCTACCCCGGCGGCCTACCGCAGCAAGCTCGATGCATCTGCGTCACTGGGTCAGTATTTATCTCTGGTTGGCATTTCCCACACCCAAGGCGAGTCGTCCAACGAACGCACTCTCTGGAATGCCTTTCCCGATCTTTCCGTTCCTCCGGTGCGCATCTTTGCCCAGGTCACGGAAGCAGCGGACCTCTCACGCCAGTTACAAATCAATTACCGATCCATGGGTAATCCCAAACCCCACCAACGTAAGATTTCCCCGCACAGTGTTATCCGTGCGGGACGCAGATGGCACGTCCGCGCATTCTGCTCGACCAGACAAGAATTTCGAGACTTTGCCCTCGGCCGGATTGATTCTCTCAAGTTATTGGATATGCCCAGCGAGCGGACGGCGAACGAAGATCTGGCCTGGAACACCCTCCTCGACGTCCGATTGATCGCTCATCCGGGGTTGAACCAGGAACAGCAGGACATGATTCGCTTCGAATACTTCTCAAATACTGCCGCCCGCGTGGAGCGGTGCCGTGCCGCAATGGTTTCGTATTTTATTCAGGACTTGCGGGCAGCCACCGATCCTTCCAAGCAGTTGCCCCCCGAATTCCAGTTGGCTGTGGAGAATATGGAGGATCTACGAAAATGGATGTTTACGGTCTAGGTGGCGTTGGGTCAAAGCTGTTCGAAAGAATCCCCGACCGGCTATTCAGCCCATTGGCCTCACCCAACCGGCACGAATTCTGGTCGCTTCTCTGTTACCTGTATCGTCGCCGATTTGGCCCGGACGCACCGCTCCCGCCCAGCCATGGGTTCGTACAGCGCGAGATCCTCCAAGACATCGAGGACCACATCCGCTACGCGCCCAAATGGCAGCCTGAGGAAGGGGACGACCCGGACCTAAGCCTGGATCAACGAGCCTCCAACTACTTCCGCCGTTTGTTACAGGCAGGCTGGTTTCGGACTGAGAAATACGGATTGGCTCAAACCATATCGATGGCGCCGCCCGTCAGCCAGATGCTCACCCTACTCATCGATTTTGCAGACAAAGACCCCGTTTTCGTGTCCGGGAAAATCCGCTCCATCGATGCGTTGATCACCGAGGTCCTGAACGAAGACGGAGGTGGCGACCTGTTCCGCGAGGCTGCTGAGCAATGCCGGAATCTGCTGATCTACATCCGTACCACCGGCACCAACGTTCGTGACCTGATGGCCTCGATCTCGACCCAGGAAACAACCGCCGAGTACGCGCGCAAATTCTTTCGCGACTATGTCGTCAACATGTTCATCGGGGACTACAAGGAATTACGCACCCAAGAACATCCACTGTCTAAGCGTCCGCAGATTCTGCAAGCGGTAGAGGAGCTTTCCACTCGGCCAGAACACCGCACCCGGCTCATGGATTGGTACACCACCCGCCTGGCCAACGGAGATCAAGCCAAAGCCGACGCGGCGTTCGAACGTGACCTTCGCCGCCTGGAGGAACTGAATCGGGTTGAGGAATACCTGGAGCGGCTGGACGATGAGGTCAGGAGTGCTAACAAACGTGCATTGATCGTCCTGCAGTATCGACTGCAGTCCATTCGCCCGATTGATGATCTTCTACGGCAGGCGATCGATGGCCTGCTGGCCAGAAGCCCGTACGACGGATTCGAGGGGCCTCAGGACACCTGGCCCCAGGTCTTTGCGCCTGACGGGTTGTTGTCCGCATCGAGACTTGCTCAACAACGCAAGGAATACCAACGCCCTCCTCCCTCCGCCCTTCGACAAGCGGTGCTCTCAGAGCATACGCGGGCAGTCGGCAATCTGGTGCGGCGTGCACAAGAACGCAGACGCATTACCCCGGCAAAGCTGCGTGCGTACGCCAAATCAGCCCTTGGCCAACACGACAAAGTCAGCAGCCAGGATCTGCCCGTGGGAAGCATCGAAGATCTGCGCGCCTACCAAAGTTTCAACAGCCTGGCGACAGCCTTGAAGTCAAAAATTGCGTCATCCGCCATGCAGGCCCGCAGGCAGATACCTGGTCTCGATGTGATCTACGACGAAGAAGGCTCAAGCGAACACCCGTACCTAGTGGCGCAGTCCTTCGAGATTCGCCTGCGTAAACCCTCCCCAGCCGACAAGAAGGATTAGCCATGAACAGCCACTGGCAAGATCTGGCAAGCAATTCAAACGGATACTACGAAGAAGATGACTTCGCCGTGGCAGCCTACCGACTGCTGGCGGAACAGGTGATTTACCACGCGGACCTCAAGAGTCGAAAAGCCTTTGGGATCATCGAACAGTACGAGCGGCACATCGCCAAGGTACTGGCCCCCCTGGCAGTGACCGTTGGTGTAGATCGTCAGTTGATGTTCGCTTATGCGATCCCTCAGCATCCCAGTCCGACTTCAGCGACAGTTCCTCAGACTTTGTTTGCCCTAGTGCTGCGGGGGCTTTACGAAGAAGGCATGCGCGCCGGCCAGATCTCTGACGAAAGCGGTGAAATTATCTGCGACTTCATTGAGCTGCAGGAGAAATACCGGCTTATGACCGGCCGCGAGCTCCCGCCAAAAGGCGAGCTTGAGTCCCTGATTCGTACAGCGCGACGCTGGGGCATCGTGCGTCGTTTGGAAGCGGGTGACAGCCATTTATCCGGTATCAACATCGATTCAGAAGATGGCGGTATCGCCATTCGTCCGGCAATTCGGGTGATTCTCGGGGAGTCGGCCCTGCAGCAGCTTGCTCTTTGGGGGGCCCCGGATAGCACCGGAGCACTTCCGCCAGAGAACATCGACGCAGAACAACCCAGTCGGGAAGACATCCAATGAAGCGCCTTGAGAGCATCAAGTTGGTCCAGTTTCTACTGTACGAAAGCGAGCAATTCCGCGTTGGGGAAACGAGCGGAATTTTCGGCCCTAATGGCAGTGGCAAAAGCTCGGCGCTAGATGCCGTGCAGATCGCCATGTTTGGGGCCAACAAAAACTTGATGGCCTTCAACGCACAAGCCGACTCTACTGGCGCCAAACAAACACGTACCTTGCGCTCTTACTGTCTGGGCCAGTACGGAGATGAGATCACCGAGTGCGCTCGGCCCAACGCAACCACCTACATCACGCTGACCTGGAGAAACAGCGAGACAGGAGAACCTTCCACTACCGGTATCTGCATCGAAGCCTCACTTGACAGTGAAGATGCGAAGGTTTTAGGCCGTTATGTAGTGAATGGTGTGGAGCTGGCAATGGCCGACCACCTCCAGACCGTAGATGGAGGTACGACTCCCCTGCCATGGAACAGCTTTCGTAGTCGTTTGATGGAGCGCACGAAGATAACCGGGGAAAACCCTTTCTATGATGATGCCACAAGCTTCACCAAGCAGATCCTCTTCGCGCTAAGAGGAAAGGCCGGTCAGCCGTCTTACGATGCCTTCATCCGCGCCTTCCGTTTTGCGTTACGGATGAAGTTCGATAAGTCGGTGGATCAAATCGTTCGCGGCGACGTGTTGGAGAATAGGCCCACCAACATTAAAAAATTCAAAGCTATCGTCGATACCTTCAAGCATCTCAACCTGCTCATCGAGACGGTTGAAAAGAAGATCGTCGATGGCAAAAAAATCGCCAGCCATTATCTCAATGCACAGACCAAACTACGCCAAGCAGCCTCGTGGCGTGGCCTCGCTGCGATCGCCAAAGAAGAGGAAGCTCAACTCGCATGCGAAGTCGCCCACGACGAACTTGAGAAGGCTACGCAGACCACAAAGCACCTCAAGGCGGCCAGCCAGCGGTTGGACGAAGCGTTGATCGCATCAGAATCCGAAATTAAACATCTGGCGGCACGCCAGCAGCTTCATGCGGCGCACAAGGAAAACGCCGATGCTCAGTTGGGCCAGGAAAATGCTCGACGCCTGTTAACCAGCAGTACTCAGGTTCTTCATGAAGAACTTAAGAAAGTCTGCGCAGCGCTTGATACCGCCGCACAATCACCGCATCTGGTAGAGCTCCGCGAACAGATGCTAGCGCTGTCCGGCCGTGTCCAACTCTATGTTGCAACACCTGGCCTCGTAGGCACGGCAGCCTTACAAACGCCTTTGCAGGACATGTCCGTCTTAGGTAAGGAGATCAGTTCATGCTTGAAAGCTATTGATCTGAACCTGTCGACTCAAGCGACCGAAATCAATGAGCGTATCCAGGTACTGGAAGGTTCATTGGAGCGCTCCAAAAAAGGACAAGCACCTCTGAGCCGAGACGCACAGACCCTCCTGAAAGAGCTGCAGGACGAGGGCCTAAATCCAATTCCAGTATGCGATCTGGTAAAGGTAAAGGACAGCCGCTGGCAACCGGCAATTGAGGCGTATCTGAGTAAAAACACCGAGGCCCTGTTACTGCCTGAAGATCAGGAAGAGCAAGCATTCGGGATCTACCGAGAGCTGAAAGGACGCCGGGCGGTTTACGGCGTGAAGATCGTTCGAAGTCACCAGGTAAAAATCGCCCCGATCAACCAGAAGGGACTCGTTGCGGAACTGATCGAAGGTTCAAACCCGATTGCGGTCGCGTACCTGCGCGCTCTGCTCGGTAACCTGAAGCGGGCCGATGAAACCAGCGAAGCGCTTCAGGGCGATCGAACCCTCACCATGGACGGCATGTACGTCAGCCCGCGGGACTTTGAACGCCTCAGACTCGATGACCAGAACCTGCGGATTGGTTCTGGCACCCAAGGCCAAGCTGAACGGCTCCGGGCAGAAATGGCGCAAGCCATGCTCAACCTCAGAAAGATTCAGGATCAGGCTGCGGCCATCAAGGGCACAATGGAGCTCACGGACGACTTGGCCAGCTCAACGACCAGCCGGCTGATTCTCAGTTTCGCCACTTCGCACGAGGAAGCCGTCCGTCAAAGTGAGTTGGCCGATCAACGTGTCGCCAATATTGCCGACGCAGAATATCTTGAGATCTGCGAGCGAATTGACGCTCTGCAAACGGCTCTGATCCAACTGAAGGCTGATGTTAAAAAAGCGATTGCAGAAGCCGCGGCGTGTGAGTCTCGACTCGAAGGATTGGGCCGCATATATGAGAGCAGCAAGCTGCGGCTTGAGCAGTGCATGTTATTCAAAGAACAATGCAGGGATCAGGTAGATTACGACACCGACTTCGTGGCAATCGAATGGGGCAAACTCATCGAGCGCTTCGACTCGCCGCAGGCCATGGTCAACCACTGCAGTTCGGAGTCTGAAAGGAGTGAAAAGGAAGGCCAAAAGCAAGGTGGCATCGCTCGAAATAACCTTTGGACTTACCTGCAGGAACATCACGAGGTCCTTCCTGAAAGCGATCTTGAGGATTGGCGCATAGCCAAAGTCTGGATTGATAGCCATATCCAGAAGCTTGAAGTCACCGAACTTCCCGAGCATAAGGCACAAGCGGAAGATGCCTACAGAGCGTCACAGGAAACTTTCCGCCGGGACGTGGCGATCGCGCTGAACACGAACCTTGAGTTTCTTCGTCACACCTTTGATCGGCTTAACGCGGCGCTGCGTAGTACCCCACCGTTCACCAACGGAGAACGTTACCAGTTCATGTACAAGGTCCGCCCCCACCTCAAACCGTTGCTCGACTTCATTAAAAATGTGGCCGATTTCGGGGTCGATGGGGGGCTCTTCGGGGAGACCGGTGGCATCCCCCCCCAGTTCGAAGAGCTCCTGCATGACAAGGCTGCTGTCGGCAACTCAGGGGGTAAAAGTCCTTTGGATGACTACCGTGAATTCTATGAATTCGATGTCCGCATCGAGCAAGTAGACCCGGATGGAGTGACTACAAAAACTATCGGCCACCTAAGTAAGCGGATCGGCCCGGGCTCAGGCGGTGAACATCGCGCCCCGCTGTATGTCATCGCCGGTGCTGGCCTGTGGTCTGCGTACCGCATGGATCATGGGGCGAACGATGGCTTGAGGCTGATCATGCTGGATGAAGCGTTCGACAAGATGGACACCTCTAATATCGTGGCGACGATGAAGTATTTGCAGGAGCTTGACCTGCAGGTGCTGCTCGCTAGCCCAGGCGAGAACCTCGGCGTCTTGAACGCTTTTCTCGACAGCTACTTTGAGATTCAAAAAGATCCGGTACGCCATGCAGTTCAGGTTGATCGCGTTGAGGTAACTGAAGCGATGCGAGATCAATTCCGCGAGGATCTCTGGGAGTTTCATCCTGAACTGATCGAACAGGAAATCGCAGCGATGCGGCCCCTGCCGGCGACCCCACAGGCTACACTCGATGGAGCGACCCCATGACGGAAGAAGAAATTGCTCACGGGCTTCTCCTCAAGCTTCTGAAGGCGGGCAACAAAGCTACAGCGGGCATACGTCAGCGCGTACCCGCATTGACCGCTTCCCAGATCAAGCCCTACAGCTCGCTCAGAAACTGGCACCAGAAACAGCGATGCGAGGAAGTGTTCCTTGCTGCTCGGGACGCCGGGGCAATCACCTTCGTACGCGATAAACTCAATCCAGCGGATGGGCTGATCGAGCGAATAGATCTGCTCGATATCGGTGTCCTTGCCCTATTCCTCCAGCAAACCACTCATGCAGACGTGATGGCCGAAGCAAAATCGCTACTTGCACCGTATCTGGCGCAGCACGATGTGCTCGAGGAAGTCATCGAAAAATGGGCACGCATGGCAACCGTCCGCGGATGGGGCCCCACGGACGCGACCGACTGGATAGAAGCGATCACCGTCATGGATCAGTGCACGCGGGCCCAGAGCGTGGCCTTGTCTTCGGTTCGTGAAACCAGCGCCCGACTGCTTCGAAACAGCAAGCGGATCGAGCAACTGACCGTCCCACTGGATGTCCTGCTGCAAGGTTCTTTTGAAGCAGCTCCTAGGACACCGGCTGAGGTATGGCAAGAGCTCGGGCTATTCAAAGAGGAGCAGCCCGTATTGCTTGCCGGCAATGTAGAGATCGTGAGGGGCCGTGTCACAGCAGTGCTCGACGAGCCCTACACAGGATTGCCCGCCAGTGCCGTTCGGGCAGTCTCAGGTTCGGTGGAAGCCGTGCTCACCATCGAGAACCTGACGACATTCCATACCGAAGCCAAACGTCATGCCGATAGCCCCAAACTACTGATTTACACCGCCGGCATGCCCTCTCCAGCGTGGCGAGAGATGTACAAGAGGTTACTTTCCGGCATTGCAGCGGGTATTCCGATCCATCATTGGGGCGATGTCGACGAAGGTGGGTTTCGCATAGCGGCTACCCTGGCCAAGACATCGGCAGCGGCGGGACATAAACTCAACCCTCATTTAATGAGCCCTGATGACGTGCCTTTCGACCTCAGAAGGCCAGCCTCCAAGCGGACACTAAAGAGAATGAAGCATTTCGCTGAACTGGCTGGTTGGAGCGATCTTAGCGAGGCTGTACTGGCTGCAGGTTTCACGGTGGAGCAGGAAGCTCTGTAGCGGAAGATTCTCGGGTAACGTCGGCGCTAGGATGATCGGGGCCAATGGCTTGGCGATTTACTATCGCGATATTGACGTTCCTGTTGCTAGGCTTTAAAGCGCCGACTATCTCAACCATATGCCCCATTAGTCGCCGTATGGGTAAAGACCGAGCCTGGGACACTGATTTACAGCACGCAGCCAACGCTTAGCGGATTCCGTAAGTGGCACCCACTGCACAACAGGGGCAGTCCCGCCAACGCCCCAATGCCAGAGAGAGCGGTGTTCGCCAGAAACCGTATTGCCTCTCGCTAGACTTGGTGACGTATTCGGTGTGGACGTGGAGCATGGCTATTTGATACCGTCCAAAGCCCTATCTCGCAACTGTCGACATTCACAGTCGACGTCACGCACCGGAGATGCCATGGAATGGCCGAAATTCGACCTCAACGTTCCTTTCCGGTTGTTATTGACCTTCAATGCGACGTCTCTCCTGGTGATCGTATTTTTGGTTCAGAAGGGTTACGTGCTGGGGTATTTTTTTCCTGAGCATGCCCTTGTTGTTGCGCTTGCCAATTTCGTGTCGTACGCCCTCTATTTCTGCGTCCCCGTATTGCTCACCGGCTTAAGCTTGGTGCTCAGTTCATCGCTGGGCAAGGATGAGTTCAAACCAGGCCAAGTTGATTCGATTGATCATGCCAACAACAGTTTTTTGCCGAGTTACCTCGGTTATTTCTTCGTGGCGCTCAGCGTTCCGAATTGGGAAACCCTGCTTTTTGTATACGGCGTTCTGTTTGTTTTTACCTACCGGTCGCAAGCGCTGTATTTTAATCCGCTGTTTTTATTATACGGCTACGAGTTCTACAACATCACCACCACAGCGCGTGCGTCAATTTTCCTGATTTCACGCACAAGGTATAAGTTGCCGGCTGACGTAGTGATCGAAAAAGCTTATCGAATCAATGACTATACGTTCATAGAAAAAGGCTAAGCATATGGATTATGTACTGGTAAAGGTGAAAAAACTCAGAAGAAAACCATTCTTCAAGTTGATTTCTGACTACACGCTTTTCGACGACTTGGGTATCGATCCCGCCGCTTGTGTGGACTACAACCCTGATCACAATCTGGACGAGGATTCCTGGTTCAAAGTTGAGCAATTCTCCGCCCAAGCGTTTTGTATCGAGATGGTGAAAGGCGACTTTGATGCCAAGGAATATGACGACTTAGCCAAACGGCTGTTCAATGACATCTCCTACATAGTAGCGAACCAAGGGGAAGACTTCTATTTTCAGAAAGTCACGCCTTCACTTTTTCTCAAACGGAAGACCGTGGTATTCGGCGAGGTTGCGGAGATTGAGGAATCCCAGAGTCGCTTAGTGATTAATGCCCAGCCGGATGCCGTCTACCTCAAGGCTTCTGACACCCTCATCTTCAGAAATCTGGCCACCATTTCCAGCATTTTTCCCGGGATCGATGAACTGTACAAAGAGGCAACGCAAGAAGAGGTTGAACAGTTTCTTGAAAAGCCCTTTATTACCCTGTCCAACGATTTTGCGGCGGAAAAGGTTTCCAAACCGAATCGCAAGCGCATTGCCTTGGCGATGGCGACGTTAGAGGCGTTACCCGAACAAGATAAAGCAGGAATGCTGACCTACATTGATGGCTACTGCGGTCAGCAACTCGTCTTTGATGCCAACAGTGGCCAGTTCGAAATCTCGACGGACAACGAACTGAAGCTACTGATTTATGGCATTGAACAACGGTTCTATACCACCCAATTCGGTCAAGAGAAGCGACTGGCCAACTCAGTTCAGGCCCTTGGCTAATGGGGCCGAGACGATGCATACATCTGATCAGGCAATACGGAGGACCACCGTTTTTCCCGCACACCCTCGCCCACGGGAGAGTCGACGTGCCAAGGAGAAGAGCGAAACGGATTCCCAGCCTGATGGCAGCAGCCGGTGAAAGCGGATGGAGAACGACCAGTCATAGCCGACGAATGTACCGATGCCAAGCTCCCGCCAAACGACGGCTAGGCATCTCAGATTCGATCACCCTTTTATGGCGGTCTGATCCCGAATTACGCACGCCAGCTCCTTGAGGACATGCACCATCCGCGAACGTTCGCGCGGATCCTGCCCAGCTACGCTCTCGGCCAGCCGTTCGGGCTGCTCGAGCAAGCGCTCCAGCGCGTCCAAGTCATTGGCATTTAGCTCCAGTTCAATCGACAATTTGCGCGTCATGACGCCACCTCTCACAAAAATAATACAAGTTTCTGTCGACTACCCTGCTGGCGATAGTTGTACCTTAACCTCCATTTTCGTCGCGGTGCCAAACCGCTCTTGTACGCTACCCCGCTACCAGATGCTCGGTTGGCTTAGCCTTCTAGCAGATAGCCAAAATGTGTACGCAGAGGAGCATACCAGCTCTCCGAACGCTGCTGAAACCAAGCCAGATAGCTGGGTTCTCGCACCGCTTCGTAAAGCAATGACCGCCAGAGTTGCTCAATACGCGGGTTGCTTGGTTCCCCCCGCCCGAGAAACCAGATGCGTGCGCACTGCGGCAACTTCAGAAATAATCCGAGCAAGGCAAACATGGCCATACGAACTTGAGGATCATGTTCACCTATGTCCAGGCACAAAAAAGGCGCACAGCCGGCGTCTGGCGGTAGATTAGAGTGCAATGAGCACCATGATTTGATGTTCAACAGTTGGGCGATGTACGAGCGTTGATCAAACGGATAACTTCGCTTCTTGCCGATAATCGCTAAGATATCCGTCATAACCAACTCAATCTGGGCAACGTTTGCGGCAAGCTTCACATTGCCAATGGTAACCGTTTCGAGTTTCACACAAGACAGATACCAGTATTGAAAATACCACGCCATAAGTCCCAGTTTCTCGAACGTCGTCATTCGAAAGTTGACTCGTCGATTGCTAGGTCGAATATCACTCTCCGTCAAAATGTTTAGCGACGAATAGAATTGAATAAACGAAAAAAGAGCTTTTGCCGCTGAAGTACTTTCACTGGCATGTAATAGGCAGCCATGCACGGGGCATACGCTTAACCACCAATAGAACCAAGTAATCCTCAGCGTGGGGCGTAGACCGCTGCGAAAGTCATCAAGGAGGCAACGCTCGCAAAACTGCACACGTTTTGCAGGCGGTGCTTTAAGCCAATCACCTGGTAGCGGAAAGAGCCGCCTCAAGAACTCGTCAGACAGGCCCAAAGCCAGGGCTAACTCCTCTAGGACGGCGACGCCTATAGGCTCATCTGCGTCCGTATTCCCCCAGTGTTCGAGACACCCAACAGCGCGCCTAAAGGGGGCGGGATTGTAGCTGCGCAATCCCCGGTTCAGCCACGCCGAAAAAGCCTCATTAGGCACCGGTTTTAGCAGGCCGCCAAAGTGTGCGTTACTCCTCATCATCGAACCGATGGTGATACGGCGGAATATCAATAGCCTTCTCTAGGCAAGCCAAATCGATTCGTTCCTTCCCGTCCAAAATGGCCCACGCAGCTCCCCGGGTGATGCATTTGACAACGTTATCGGTCATGCCGTCCGTGGCGCTTAGCAGAAACTTAACCTTCTCTTGCTGCCACAATTCCGAAGGGTACCTCAATGGTAGCGTTCCTTCATACGAGGTGAGGAATGCTCTGAAGCTGTCGTTTTGTTTCCACGGAGGCAAGTCGTAAATTTGAAAACGTCGCTCCAACTGAGCATCGCTCTTTATAGCATGCACTGTATCGTCAACACCGAAGGCGATGATTGACAGTGACATCGGCGGGCTGCTCAACGCTCTAAGGAAGGCCAAATTTTTTCGTTGGTCGATCCGTCCGACATTGAGGAGATTGTGCAGCTCGTCAATCAACAGCAGGCGCAAGTTCCTCAAATGAGCCAGCCTGCAAAAAGCTTGGGAAACCAAGCCGTTCCGGATTTTGCCAATCGGCACGCCAAGCGCCTCACCGATAGTGTCCTCGAAACTATTCAACGTTGGGGCTGGCGCGAGACTAAATGCAATGCAGCTACAAGCCTCCGCATTTCTTTTCCGGATGACCTCTAGGTCCAACTCGATTTTTTTAAGAAGACTGGTTTTGCCCATGCCAGCCCGCCCAGAAATCAGCATGCACTGTGCTTGAATTCTCGGAGGCATCTCATAGAGTGCCCTGGCGGTAGCCCGGAGCAAAGCCACTTGGGGGTGATTAACCCAGCGATCCTCATAGATAGCGCTGATCCGTTGCTTATCCTTGAGTAATACGAGCGAGCGGCGCGCTGGTAAAATGTGCTCTAGGTTCAAGTCAGCTTCCATCGACGCGCACCTCGTCAGGATAGACGATAAAGAGTTCACTACTCGACTTCATAAGGCTCAGGCTTAACACTGTAATCGAGCGACTCAGGGCAATCGGGGTCAACAGTTACCTGGTTCAGCGGGTGACCAGGATCGGCTATGCGACTTCGCTTTCTCTCCCTCACCTTTCGCGCTTCTTTGCTTCTTGTCACGGCTGTGCTAACCAGTGTTTCGTTCTTTGCAATCAAGCTAAAAACTTCCTTGGCGGGAACTCTACGCTCGCTGTCACCTCTTAGCTTGGCTCTTAATCGCTTAAATTCTGAAAGCGATGTATTGGGTAATCTGAGATCCGCATATCCCAATTCTATGTAGTTAGGTTCACCGGCAGGGAGAATCCAAATCTTGCTTATCGATTCCGGATCGTAACGCACAATGCACTTCGCTCCAATATCAAAGCGCCTTAAAGTCGTTGAATAATAATCAACATTGTGCAGCCTTACGCCTGCTCTGCCGATTACCCTTTTCTTGAAAGGCATAAAGTCGATTAGCAGGCGCAATTGATCTTCAATTATCGACGGATAGTGAAAACTCCCATCCTTTTTTTTGAAATGACTTTCCCACTTATATAGTGGCGAGCAGCCTATTGCTGAGTGTGATGTCTTGTGATAGATCTCCGTCTGGCGAATAAACCATTCTCTAAACTCAGGGAACGTCAAGGCAGCGTACTTTTCGCTTTTGTAGTTCTTCTTATCCGCCACCGAGGACATAGTGGTGCCCGGCAAAAAATGAATTTTCCCCATAAGCGTACCGATCAGTCTTTCAATATGCGCTCCATTGTGAGGGACACCCTTAGGCCTGAAGGTCAAATCGATGCCATACTGCCGACAACTATCGGATAAATTCTTTGACCTGAATTCCTTAGCATTATCGACATGAATTCTTTTTGGTACGCCATAGAAGGGATATTCGCTATCGGCAAGGCCGTAGCTTTTTAACCAGCGCTCCTTGGGCAAGACCAAATGAGAGATGCATAACGCCACCGACATCCCCGATGGATAGGACAAAGACAAATAAAATCCGAGCACAACCCGCGTATATACATCAATAGCCATAGTGACCCAAGGGCGCATCAGCGGTAATAACTGGTCGCTGTCGACGATAATACAATCGACAAGGGCATGATCTATCTGAATCAGATCTAGGGGGGCTTCAGGTTGTATTTTCCCTCCACGAACTTCGTAAACCTGACGCGCGGCTTTCGAGCCCGATTTCTTGGCCAGTAGCGAGCGGGGCCTACGCTCTCTTATCCTGCTAGCTATCGTGGCGGCGCTCGGTGCCCGGATGGACATTGCGCGGCAGCGTTCCACTACTTTTTCGATGATGCTTTTGGACGTCACCCCAGGACCTCTATAGCACTCATCAATAGTTGATTGGATGAGATCTTCGGCGTCCGCTTCAATCAGCTTGCTCCCCTTGGACCTGCCGCGCAGCTGCGGAAGCAGGCTCAATGGACCCACACTCATATCCATTCTGGCCCAGAGCCTGCGCACCTGAGATGCACTCAACCCTAGTGTTGCAGTGCATCGTTCCATATCTTGCCTGGACAGATGGCGCTTGCCGGCCATCGGAGACAAGACGTTAAAACGGTCTGATGCCAGCCGAAGGTCTTCCTCTTTTATTGCTTCGATGGGACTCGGGCTTTGTGTCTGGGCGACTTCATGATCCGGGTCGGTAGCTTTCTTTTTCAACTCGCATGTGATTTCTCCCGGCGAGAGAAAGACTGTTTCTCCGGTAACAATATCCCTTGCCTGTATTTTGTTCGACGAAATAGCAGCGACGATTTCCAGCTGTTTATCGCGAACCAACACAAGAACTCCAGGGTTTATGCTTATTTGTTGCATGGTGTGCACCCACAACAAAGCGATACATTGCTAAATCTAGTTAAATATGCGTTTTTTTCAAAATTTCGATGTCGCCGCTCGGAAGCTTTCTACAAAAATCTTATTTTTCAGATGGTTATGAATAACGCAGATTAAGTTAATCTCGACAGTTAATTCACCTCAGCCTCATTTGCCCGTCAGCCTCTCAAACAGCTGCGAATGTTCGGGAAATTGCTCGCTAAGCTTTTGCCGACTGCCCAACTCCATATCTGCAAAATCAAACCCTGGTGAAACCGCT
>Ga0065714_10064797_pt1 | contig 18647 bp, 12 predicted proteins | sample MisRhiReplicate2_FD_59101 | JGI IMG/M metagenome (GOLD analysis project Ga0065714, IMG submission 59101) | Miscanthus rhizosphere microbial communities from Kellogg Biological Station, MSU, sample Rhizosphere Soil Replicate 2: eDNA_1 v2... | ecosystem: Host-associated > Plants > Roots >...
GGGACCTACTGATTACAAGTCAGTTGCTCTACCAACTGAGCTATACCGGCGTGTTAGGGCGACGATTATAGCGATTGGCAAGGTTCTGTAAACCCCTGAATTCTGACTATTTTTGCGAAAGTCGCTTCTGTCCCTTTTTCTCCTAGGAGAAGGTAGGATTCATCCGTTGCTGCCAGGTGCAGCCGCAACCATCCAAACCAAAGGAAGCCCCACGTGAAACGGACGCTCGCTCTCATTCTTCTCACTGCCACGCTCGGCGCGTGCTCCAGCCACAAGCCCGCCAACGATCCGGCTTTGGTGGGTACCTGGAAAGGCTTGCGCACGCAAACCGGCACCTGCCAATTCCTGTCGTGGACCAATCAGCTCAAGCCTGATGGTCGCTTCACTATTACCTTCTTCCGCGATGCACAGCAGACGCAGGTCATCCAGACCGAGCAGGGCTCCTGGCTGGCTGCTGATGGGAAGAGTGAGTTGCGCACCGACGGGGTGCGTACGCCGGATGTGTACACCTATAAGTTGGTGGACCCGGATACGGTGAATTATGTGAGTGTGGCGGCGAGTCCGGAGGCGGATTGCCAGGACGACTACGCGTTTACGGAGCGGCGCGTTCGTTAAGCGCGCTGAAATGCTCTAAAGGCGGGCATCCGCCTGGTTCATTGCATCTACGTAGCCCGTTTGGCGTGCCACGCGCGCCAGCGCCCTCGCCTAGAAAGCTGGGGGCTGCATGCACTCAGGCTGTTTTTTTGTCCTTTCCAATTCAGACACGTCATCCGCGCACTCACCCCGCGATTCTCCTCAGGGGTGGGTAACCCCTGCTGCACCGTCCGCCTGGGCTCCATATAGACGTGCGCCATCCACCGCAAAAGCCAGCAGGCTGACGACGATCAAGGTCTTGCAGTGCAGGGTGGGTATTCTCCAGCTCGGCAGAAGGGTCTTGTCGAGCGTTCTGAAGGTATCGGCCGGTGTTGGACGGCGCGGGTTTTGCTTTGTCATGGGTAGCCCCAGGGCTGGAGACACGGTGACCTACCGGCCTTGGCGTCGGCGGCAATGTTGGTACGACCGTTGGGCTGGTTTCCCCTTGAATCGGGTCTGGGTTTGCGTATTCTGTCGCGCGATATAAAGCGTCAGTTTAATCGCGGAATCGTGTAGTAAAATTTTCGAGCTGTTTTAGGCGCCGGCCAGGTCGTCGATAAATGTGTCAGTTTTGTGCCGTCTATGTCCGATCGGTCAGTAATCTTGGCGCGAGAACAGCGCAAGTCGATGTTCTTACAGTGAATGTGTTTTCTGCCAGAAAATCGTCATAAAAATGGCGAATATCCGTTCGTCGGATAAGAATGAGCTGTAACAATCAAAATACTGACACTGTCATTGTGATATCACAGAATGCGCCCGACTTCACATAACTAGAAAAATTCAAGGTCAGCACATTGCTGGCCTTTTTATCGCCTTTAGAGCGCAAATCAGGGTGGGGGAGGGGCAATACGTGAGTCGAGCAGATGACATTTCAAAACTATTCAACAAGCTGGGCGTTAGCCCCAGTGGCTACCGGGAGATCAACGTCGTCCACGCGTATATTGAGGACGAAGTCGAGGTTCTGGAAACCGCTGCCGTTGTTGTCGACTCGCCCCTGGCTGCTCCAGCGCCCCAGCCGCGTGTGGTGGCCGCTGTCGTAGACGAAGCCCCGTCGGCGCCGCTGTTGCGCCTGCTGGAAGAGCTGAACCACGGTGAAGCCGACCACGTGCATCCCCCCGAAGTGGTGGAAGGGCCTGAAGGCGAGGTGTATTCGGAGCCGACCGCGCCGAAAATCGTGGTGGTGGTCTCGGTCAAGGGCGGCGTCGGCCGCAGTACCCTTGCCGCTGCGCTTGCCAGTGGTTTACAGCGTCAGGGCCGCCCGGCGCTCGCCCTGGACCTGGACCCGCAAAATGCCCTGCGGCATCACCTGTGCCTTGGCCTTGATATTCCCGGTGTCGGTGCCACCAGCCTGCTGAATGAAGGCTGGGGCAACCTGCCCGAGCGCGGCTTTGCCGGTTGCCGATTGGTAGCGTTTGGCAGCACCGACCATGAGCAGCAAAAGAGTTTGAACCGCTGGCTGGGCCAGGATGCCGAGTGGCTGGGCAAGCGCTTGGCCGGGCTCAAACTGAACGGCCAGGACACGGTGATCATCGACGTCCCGGCCGGCAACACCCCGTATTTGAGCCAGGCGATGTCGGTTGCCGACGCTGTGTTGGTCGTGGTGCAGCCAGACGTGGCTTCGTTCGGCGCCCTGGCGCAGATGGACGCGATGCTCGCGCCGTACCTGGCGCGCGAGAAACCGCCCCAACGCTTCTACGTGATCAACCAGCTGGATGCTGCGCACCGTTTCAGCCTGGACATGGCTGAAGTGTTCAAGACCCGCCTGGGCACTGCTTTGCTCGGCACGGTGCATCGCGACCCTTCGTTCAGCGAAGCCCAGGCCTATGGGCGTGACCCCCTCGACCCTACCGTCAACAGTATCGGCTGCCAGGACGTCCACGCCCTGTGCCGCGCGTTGCTCGAACGCCTCGACTCGGACCTTCCATGACCGACAATACGTCCTCCACGCCCTTCGTCGAGGGGCGCGCTGAACAGCGCCTGAACGGTGCCATCGCGCGTTTCAATCGCTGGCCTGCGATACTGCGCGGCCTGCTGGTGGTGGGCAGTTGCGTGCTCGGTGGCTTGCTGCTGCTGGCGATTATCTGCGCGCCACTGGACCTTGTGACTCAGTGCCTGTTTGCCGCGGTGTGTTTCGTGGCGGTGCTGGTGTTGCGCAAGATTCCCGGGCGCCTGGCGATCCTTGCGCTGGTGGTGTTGTCGCTGGTCGCGTCGTTGCGCTACATGTTCTGGCGACTCACTTCCACCCTCGGTTTTGAAACCTGGGTCGACATGTTCTTTGGCTACGGCCTGGTCGCGGCCGAGTTCTATGCCCTGGTCGTACTGATCTTCGGCTACGTGCAAACCGCCTGGCCGCTACGCCGCACCCCGGTGTGGCTCAAGACCGAGCCGGAAGAGTGGCCGACGGTCGACGTGTTTATCCCCACCTATAACGAAGCGCTGAGCATCGTGAAGCTGACCATCTTCGCCGCCCAGGCGATGGACTGGCCCAAGGACAAGCTGCGCGTCCACGTGCTGGACGACGGTCGTCGCGATGACTTCCGCGACTTCTGCCGCAAGATCGGCGTGAACTACATTCGCCGTGACAACAACGTCCACGCCAAGGCCGGTAACCTCAACGCAGCATTGAAGGTCACCGACGGCGAATACGTCGCCCTGTTCGATGCCGACCACGTGCCGACGCGCTCCTTCTTGCAAGTAAGCCTGGGCTGGTTCCTGAAGGACCCGAAGCTGGCGATGCTGCAAACGCCGCACTTCTTCTTCTCGCCGGACCCGTTCGAAAAGAACCTCGACACTTTCCGCGCCGTACCCAACGAGGGCGAGCTGTTCTACGGCCTGGTGCAGGACGGCAACGACTTGTGGAACGCTACCTTCTTCTGTGGTTCCTGTGCGGTGATCCGCCGTGAGCCGTTGCTGGCAATCGGCGGCGTAGCGGTCGAGACCGTGACTGAAGACGCCCACACCGCGCTCAAGCTCAACCGCCTGGGCTACAACACCGCGTACCTGGCCATCCCACAAGCCGCGGGCCTGGCCACTGAAAGCCTGTCGCGCCATATCAACCAGCGCATTCGCTGGGCGCGGGGCATGGCGCAGATTTTCCGTACCGACAACCCGCTGCTGGGCAAGGGCCTGAAGTGGGGCCAGCGCATCTGCTACGCCAATGCCATGCTGCACTTCTTCTATGGCCTGCCGCGCCTGGTATTCCTCACCGCGCCGTTGGCCTACCTGGTGTTCGGCGCCGAAATTTTCCATGCGTCGGCGTTGATGATCGTGGCCTACGTGCTGCCACACTTGGTGCACTCCAGCCTGACCAACTCGCGGATCCAGGGGCGTTTCCGTCACTCGTTCTGGAACGAGGTGTACGAGACCGTACTCGCCTGGTACATCCTGCCGCCGGTGCTGGTGGCGCTGGTCAATCCCAAGGCCGGCGGCTTCAACGTGACCGACAAGGGCGGCATCATCGACAAGCAGTTCTTCGACTGGAAACTGGCGCGCCCCTACCTGGTGCTGTTGCTGGTGAACCTGGTCGGTATCGGTTTCGGTGTGCACCAGTTGATCTGGGGTGATGAGTCCACCGCCGTGACCGTGGCGATCAACCTGACCTGGACCCTCTACAACCTGATCATCACCAGCGCCGCCGTGGCCGTGGCGTCCGAGACACGCCAAGTGCGTTCCGAGCCGCGAGTGAGTGCGAAACTGCCGGTCAGCGTGATCTGCGCCGACGGGCGGGTACTTGGCGGCGTGACCCAGGATTTCTCCCAGAACGGCTTTGGCCTGATCCTGAACGATGGCCATTCCATCGGCCAGGGCGAACGGGTGCAATTGGTGCTGTCGCGAAATGGCCAGGACAGCCTGTTCCAGGCGCGTGTTGCGTTCAGCAAAGGCTCGCAGATCGGGGCGCAATTTGAATCGCTGTCGCTGCGCGAGCAAAGCGAGCTGGTACGCCTGACGTTTTCCCGTGCCGACACCTGGGCTGCCAGTTGGGGCGCCGGCCAGCCCGACACGCCGCTGGCGGCCCTGCGTGAAGTGGGTGGCATTGGCATCGGCGGCCTGTTCACCCTGTGTCGCGCCACACTGCATGAATTGCGAATGGCCTTGCGCCGCACGCCCTCACAACCGCTCGACACGTTGATGGACAAGCCATGACTTCCACATTCCTTTTTGCGCGCACACACGTGCGTGCGGCACTCGCGTTGGTGACGGCCTCGCTGCTGGGCTTGAGCCCGCTGCTGCAGGCCGCCGAAAAACCGCCCGCCGCACCGGTCGCCAGTGACGGCTACAGCTTGACCCTCAAGCAATTGGGCCGTCGCGACACCATGAACTTGCAAGGTGTGGAGTCGTCCGACAGCGTTAACTTCGACATCCGCGCCGATCAGGTCGTGACCGGCGCGCAAGTGCTGCTCAACTACAGCTACTCACCGGCGCTGCTCGCGGACCTGTCGCAGATCAATGTGCTGGTCAACGATGAAGTGGCGGCCAGCATCCCGCTGACCAAAGAGGGCGCGGGCACTGCGCAACAGACACTGGTGCAGATCCCGCCGCACCTGATCACCGAGTTCAACCGCTTGCGGGTGCAGTTCATCGGTCACTACAGCATGTCCTGCGAAGACCCGTTGCACAGCAGCCTGTGGGCCAAGATCAGCAACAGCAGCGAGCTGAAACTGCAGGTCTCGCAGATCCCGTTGAAGGATGACCTGTCGATATTGCCGCTGCCGTTCTTCGACAAGCGCGATGCGCGCCAGGTCAGCCTGCCGTTCGTGTTTGCCACTGCGCCGGACAACGCCACGCTGGAAGCAGCGGCCACCTTGTCGTCGTGGTTCGGCGCGCTGGCCAGCTACCGTGGCGCGACATTCCCGACCACCTACGGCACGCTGCCGGCCAAGGGCAATGCGATTGTCCTGGTGCTGAGCCCGAGCGCGGTCGACGTCAACGGCGTCAAGGTGGCACAGGCCACTGGGCCGACCCTGAACCTCATCGCCAACCCCAACGACCCGCAGGGCAAACTGCTGGTCGTGTCGGGCCGCGATGGCGCCGAGCTCAAGCGTGCCGCCACCGCTGTGGTGCTGGGCAACTCGGTACTGGCTGGCAGCAGCGTGGTGATCGACAAGCTCGAAAGCCTGGCGCCGCGTCGCCCCTACGACGCGCCGAACTGGGTGCCGAGTGATCGCCCGGTGCGCCTCGGCGAGCTGGTCGAGCTGAACAAACTCAGCGTCGCCGGTTACAACCCAGGGCCCATCAACGTTGACTTCCGCCTGCCGCCCGACCTGTTCAACTGGCGTGAAGAAGGCGTGCCGCTGCACCTCAAATACCGCTACACGCCGCAGCAGGTGTCGACAAACTCGTCGTTGCTGGTGGGTATGGATGACCAGTTCATGAAGTCCATGCCGCTGCCCTCGATCACCAGCCTGGCAGACGGCAAGACCTTGCTGAGCATGCTGCAGAAAGACAATACGTTGCCGCGCGAGGCGACTGTGCTGCTGCCGATCAGCTCGGCGTCACCGATGTCCAAGCTGCAACTGCGCTTCATGTACGACTACATCAAGGAAGGTGAATGCCGCGACATCATCGTCGATAACATGCGCGGCACCATCGACCCGGATTCGAGCCTGGACATCAGCGGCTACCAGCACTTCATCGCCATGCCCAACCTGGGTGTGTTCAACGATGCCGGCTTCCCGTTCACGCGCCTGGCGGACCTTTCCGAGTCGGCCGTGGTTTTGCCGGACACCTTCGGCACCGAGGAGCTGAGCGCCTACCTCACCATCCTCGGTCGCTTCGGGGAGTCCACCGGCTACCCGGCCACCGCGGTCAAGGTGGTGCAGGCCAAGGACGTGCAAAGCGTTGCCGACAAGGACCTGCTGGTGATCGCCACCGGTGCTGACCAGCCGCTGTTCAAACAGTGGCAGCAGTACCTGCCGGCCAACGCCGACGGGCCTCGGCAGCACTTCAAACTGTCTGACCTGCCGCGTTATGTGAGCAACTGGGTCAGCCCCGACGCCGAGGCCAACAAGCACGCCGCCAACGCTGCGATCAGCTTCAATAGCTTGAGCACCAGCACCTGGTTTGCCGGCTTCGAGTCGCCGCTCAAGGCGGGGCGCAGTGTGGTGCTTATCTCCAGCACCAAGCCCGAGGGCCTGCAGGCCGCGACGGCTGTATTGATCGGCGGTGATCAGTTCAAGGACACCATCCAGGGCAGCCTCGCGGTGGTGCAAGGCACACAGGTCAGTTCGCTGGTGGCGGACCAGCAGTATTACGTCGGCAAGCTGGGGCTGTTCAAACAGGTGCAATGGCAACTGTCACAGAACCTGGGCTGGATGCTGCTGTTCACCTTCCTGGGCCTGGCAATTGTCACCTGCCTGATCTACCTGTCCCTGCGGGCACGTGCAAAACGGCGGTTGGCATGATGCGCAGAGCCGGTTGGGTTGCGTTGGGCGCCGCGCTCTTCGCCGGCGCAGCCCAGGCGCAGACATGCGACGCGCAGTGGCCGCTGTGGCAGAACTACGCGACGCGCTTTGTGCAGGATGACGGGAGGGTGCTGAACTCGTCCCTGAACCCCAGCGAGAGCAATTCCGAAGGCCAGTCCTATGCGATGTTCTTTGCCTTGGTGGGCAACGACCGCGCGCGCTTCGACAAGCTCTGGACCTGGACCAAGGCCAACATGGCCGGCAACGACATCAGCCGTAACCTGCCCGGTTGGCTGTGGGGCAAGACCAAGGGTGGCGAGTGGGGCGTGATCGACGCCAACTCTGCCAGCGACGCTGACCTGTGGGTGGCTTACGCGCTGCTGGAAGCGGCGCGTGTGTGGAATGTGCCGCAGTACCGCGCTGACGCGCAGTTGATGTTGGCCAATGTCGAAAAGACCTTGATCGTACGCGTGCCGGGACTGGGCAAGATGCTGTTGCCGGGGCCGGTGGGCTACAGCTACCCCGACGGCTTGTGGCGTTTCAACCCCAGCTACCAGGTACTGGCGCAACTGCGGCGCTTCCACAAGGAACGTCCCAACGGCGGCTGGAATGACGTGGCCGAGAGCAACGCCAAGATGCTCGCCGACACCAAGAGCAACCCCCACGGTATCGCTGCCAATTGGGTGGGCTACCGCGCGACCAGCGCGAATGCCGGGATGTTTGTGGTCGACCCGTATTCCGACGACCTCGGCAGCTACGATGCCATCCGCACGTACCTGTGGGCCGGCATGACCGCCAAGGCTGATCCGCTGGCGGCGCCGATGCTCAAGGCGTTGGGCGGTTTTTCACGTGCGACGGCGGCGTCTCCCAGTGGCTTGCCGCCGGAGAAGATCCACGTGCTTACCGGCGCTGCCGAAAACAACAACGGCTTTTCGCCGCTGGGCTTCTCGGCCTCTGCCCTGGTGTTCTTCCAGGCGCGTGGCGAAACGGCCCTGATGCAACTGCAAAAGAACACGCTGGATGAAATGCTGGGCAAGGCCATGGCTCCGTCGGCGCCCGACAGCGCGCAGCCGGTGTATTACGACTACATGCTCAGCCTGTTCAGCCAAGGCTTTACCGATCAAAAGTACCGCTTCGAACAGGACGGTACGGTGAAATTATTCTGGGAGGGCGCATGCGCCGTCACACGCTAGCCCTCGCGATCATGGCTACCCTGGCGTCCAGCGCCAGCCTGGCCGCGACCACCGACCCCCAAGCCTTGCTGGTCGAGCAGGGTTACTACTGGCAGTCGAAGAAAAACCCGGAACGGGCCACGGAGTCCTGGAAGAAGCTGCTGGGCCTGAGCCCGGAACAACCGGACGCGTTATACGGCCTGGGGCTTATCCAGGTGCAACAGCAACACCCGGACGAGGCGCAAAAGTACCTGGCTCGCCTGCGCGCGATTTCGCCGCTGCCACGCCAGGCGTTGCAGCTTGAGCAGGACATCCTGGTCAACGTACCCGCCAATGCCAAATTGCTGGAGCAGGCCCGTGAGCTGGGCGAGCCGGTCGAAGAACGCGAACAGGCTGTCGCCCTGTACCGCCAGATTTTCCAGGACCGCCCGCCTCAAGGCTTGATCGCCCGTGAGTATTACAACGCCCTGGCCTTCACCCCCAAGGGGACTGCCGAAGGCATCGCCGGCTTGCAGCGTGTGACGCGTGAGCGGCCGGATGACGCGATTGCCGCGCTGTTCCTGGCCCGGCACCTGGCGCGCAACCCTGGCACCCGTGTCGAAGGTATTCGCGCCATGGCGCGCCTGGCGCCCAACAATGAAGTGGGCGGCGCCGCTGACGAAGGCTGGCGCTTTGCGCTGGTCTGGCTCGGCGCACCCAACCGTGACCAGGTGCCGTTGTTCCAGGAATTCCTTGCCAAGCACCCGGACGACACTGAGATCCGCGCGCTGATGAACAAGGGCATTGCCCAGGGCAAGGGTGACGGTGGCTGGCAACGTGATCCGAAGCTGGTCAAGGCATTCAAGGCCCTCGATGAGGGCGACTTGAAAACCGCCGAGCCACTGCTGACGGCGCGCCTGGCGGAAAAGTCCAACGATGTGGATGCGCTCGGCGGCATGGGCGTGCTGCGCCAACAGCAGCAGCGTTTTAGCGAGGCAGAAAACTACCTGGGCCAGGCCACCCGCTTGCCTGGCGGCGCGGCCTGGCAAAAAGCCCTGAATGACGTGCGTTACTGGAGCCTGCTGAACCAGGCCCGTGACGCGCAGACTGCCGGTCGCAGCAGCCAGGCCCGCGACCTGGCCGCGCAGGCCGAGCGCCTGAACCCGAGCCGGGCGGATGCCACCGTGGCCCTCGCTGGTTTCCAGGCCCAGGACAATCAATTCGACGCCTCCGAAGCCAGCTACCGCAAGGTGCTGGCGCGCAACCCTGGCGACGCGGACGCGTTGAATGGCTTGATCGGTGTGCTGTCGCAATCGGGCCGTCCGGAAGAAGCCCTGAAGCTGATCGACTCGGTGTCTGCGGCGGATCGCACCAAGCTGTCTGCCAACGTGAAAATCAAGGCCCTGCGTGCCACCCAGATGGGCAAGGTCGCCGATCAGCGTGGCGACTTGAAGGCCGCGCAAGCCGCGTATCAGCAGGCGCTCGACGCCGACCCGGAAAACCCCTGGACGCGTTTCGCACTGGCGCGTGTCTACCTGCGCGACGGGCAGATCCGCAATGCCCGCGCCCTGCTTGATGGCCTGCTCAAAAGCCAGCCCAACCAACCGGACGCGCTGTACACCAGTACCTTGCTGTCGGTGGAACTGGACGAGTGGAAAGCCGCCGATGCAACACTGTCGCGCATTCCAGCCGGCCAGCGCACCGCCGACATGAACGAGTTGGCGAGTGACATCGCCCTGCACAAGCAGACCGAAATCGCGATTGAAAGCGCTCGCCGTGGCCAGCGCCCGGAAGCCCTGGCATTGCTGGGGCGCAGCGCGACGCTGGCGGGTAAAAAGCCTGAGCGCCTGGCGGTGTTGGCGTCTGCCTATGTGGACGTCGGCGCGCCGGAAGAAGGCTTGCAGATCATGCAAGGTGTGCTGGACAGCACGCCTGATCCGACTGCCGACCAGAGGCTGCTCTACGCGGGCGTACTGCTCAAGGCCAACCACTACACCGAGGCCGGCGACATCCTGCGTGGCATCCAGGGCCAGCCGCTGAGTGATGCCGGGCGTCAACGCTACGAAGACCTGATCTTCCAATATCGGGTCAAGCAAGCCGACGCGCTGCGCGAGAAGAACGACCTGGTGGCAGCCTACGACATGCTCTCGCCGGCACTGGTGCAGCGGCCCCATGACACATCGGCCATTGCCGTGCTGGCTCGCATGTACGCCGACGGCGGCGACGGCAAGAAAGCCATGGCGCTTTACGAGCCGCTCGTGCAGCAAAACCCCAACAACGCTCGCCTGCAACTGGGCCTGGCGGGAATTGCCTTGAAGGGCGGTAACCGTAGCCTGGCCGAGTCGGCCACCGACAAGGCGCTGCGGCTGGACCCGACCAGCGCCGAGACGCTGACAGCGGCGGGGCAGATCTATCAGGGCCTGGGCCGCAACGCCGAAGCAGCGGAGTTGTTGCGTCGCGCCCTGGCCATTGAAAACACCCAGCGCGCCCAGGCCCGCTCGGCCTTGGCGGATGCGCAAGGCGTGGCGTACAACCCGTTCGTTGGCCTGCCGGGCCAGCGTCGTCAGATCACCGACCTGGCCGTTGACCGTGGCGCGGTTCCTCCACCGATCGATGCGCCGGCCAACGTCATGCCCGCCGCGGTATCGGCGCCCGGAAATACCGTGGGCGCTGCCGGCTTTGCCCCTTCCAACAGGCTGAGCGACCCGTTCGTGCCGCCTACGCGCATCGCCGCGCTGGACAACCCGACCCTGAGCCCGGCGCGCCGTGCCCTCGATGGTCTGCTGCGTGATCGCAGCGCCTACTTGGTGCAAGGTTTGAGCGTGCGCAGCAACAACGGTGAAAGTGGCTTGAGCAAAATCACCGACGTGCAGACGCCTTTCGAAGCGCGCATGCCGGTGGGTGACTACAACGTGGCGTTGCGTGCGACACCGGTGAGCTTGAGCTCCGGTACGGTCAAGGCCATCTCTGCGGCGCGTTTTGGCACCGGTGGCAACACTGGCGATGGGGCCAAGCGTGAAAACGGCGTCGGCCTGGCGGTCGCGGTGGAAGACCCGGCGCAAGGCGTCAAGGCTGACATCGGTGTGAGCCCGCTGGGCTTCACCTACAACACCGTGGTGGGGGGCGTGAGTGTGAATCGACCGTTCACCGAAGGCGGCAACCTGCGCTATGGCGTGAACGTTTCGCGGCGTCCGGTTACTGACAGCGTGACTTCGTTTGCCGGTTCGAAAGCCCGGATCACTACCGCCGACGGAGAGGTCATCGAGAAGAAGTGGGGCGGCGTCACCGCCAATGGCGGGCGAGCCGAGCTGAGCTACGACAACCAGGAAATGGGTGCGTATGGCTACGCGTCGTTGCACCAGCTTCTCGGCAATCACGTCGAAGACAACACGCGCATGGAGTTGGGCAGCGGCGTCTACTGGTACCTGCGCAATACGCCAACCGACACCCTCACACTGGGCATCAGCGGCATGGCCATGGGGTTCAAGGACAACCAGGGTAACTACACCTATGGCAATGGCGGTTACTTCAGCCCGCAACGTTTCTTCTCCCTCGCTGTGCCGATTCGCTGGGCGCAGAGTTTCGACCGCTTCAGCTACGAGTTGAAAAGCTCGGTGGGTGTGCAACATATCGCGCAAGATGGCGCCGATTACTTCCCGACGGACAGTTTTCTGCAAGATCGACGGGATGACCCGAAGTACGACAGCAGCAGCAAGACCGGCATCGGCTACAGCCTCAACGCGGCCGCCGAATACCGTCTGACTTCACGCTTTTACCTGGGTGGCGAAGTCGGTGTCGACAACGCCCAGGATTATCGCCAGTACGTCGGCAACGCCTACCTGCGCTACCTGTTTGAGGACCTGAGCGGGCCTATGCCCTTGCCGGTCAGCCCTTACCGTTCCCCTTATTCGAATTGATTGATAGGAGTCATCCATGCCTGTTTCTGCAATTGCCGGCCTGACCCTGCTGGTACTCGGCGAGAGCCACTTGAGCTTCCCGGACCATTTGCTCGACCCGCTGCAAGCCAACCTCACCGCGCAAGGCGCCAAGGTTCACACCCTCGGTGCCTGCGGCGCTGGCGCGGCCGATTGGATCGTGCCGAAGAAAGTCGACTGTGGTGCCGAGCAACTGCCGGGTGGCAAGCCGCTGGTGTTCGGCAAGAACGCCATGAGCACCACGCCGGTCAAGGACCTGATCGCCAAGGACAAGCCGGACCTCGTGGTGATCATCATCGGCGACACCATGGCGTCCTATCCGGACCCGCAGTTCCCGAAAGTCTGGGCCTGGAAAAGCGTGACCTCGCTCACCAAGGCCATCAGCGAAACCGGTACCAAATGCGTGTGGGTCGGCCCGGCGTGGGGCAAGGTCGGCAGCATGTACAAGAAGGATGACGCGCGCACCAAGCTGATGTCGTCGTTCCTGGCGACCAACGTGGCGCCGTGCACCTACATCGACTCGCTGACCTTCTCCAAACCGGGCGAGTGGATCACCACTGACGGTCAGCATTTCACCATTGATGGCTACCAGAAGTGGGCCAAGGCCATCGGCGGCGCGCTGTCGGCATTGCCGGCCGACGCTGTGAAGGGAGCCAAGTGATGAAGCGCATCACCCTGGGCCTGGCGACTTTGCTCGCCAGCGTCAGCGCCTACAGTGCCGACATTCCGCTGTACCCCACCGGCCCGGAAAAAGACTCGGCGTTCCTGCGGTTTGCCAATGGCACGGCCGGCGAATTGAAACTGGTCGCCGACGGCTCCAAGGCCAGCCTAGTGTTGGCGGGCGACAAATGGGTTTCCGACTACCTGCCGGTATCGGGCGGCAGCACGCCCATCAAGGGGGTGTTGAGCCAGGGCGGCAAGACCGCTGACTTGGCCGTTACCGTGGCCCCGGGCGAGTTCGCCACCGTGGTGGCCGTGGCCGATGCCAAGGGCGGCATTCGCCAAGTGGTGATCCATGAGCAACCGGACGATTTCAACGCGCTGAAAGCCTCCCTGGCGTTCATCAACGCCGACGCCGCGTGCACGGATGCCAGCCTCGAAGCGGTGGCGCAAAAGGCCGAGCTGTTCAAAAAGGTCGCCGAAGGTTCGGTGCAGCGCCGCATGATCAACCCGGTGCAATTGTCGGTGCAACTCAAGTGCGCCGGCGCGCCGGTCGGCCAGCCGCTGACCTTCGGCCTCAAGGCGGGCGAGCGCTACAGCGTATTGGCGTTGCCATCGGCGTCGGGTTCCCGGTTGTTGTTCGCACCTGATTCGCTCGCTAACTGATCGGGCCCGACACCACCATGGTCTTTGCCTCACTCGAATTCCTCACGCTGTTCCTGCCGGCCTTCCTGTTGATTTATGCGCTGGCTCGTCCGAGCTGGCGCAACGTCATCCTGTTGATCGGCAGCTGGTTGTTCTACGGCTGGTTGAGCCCGTTGTTCCTGTTCCTGCACATGGTGTTGACCGTGGTGGCATGGGTCGGTGGCTTGCTGGTGGACCGCTCCCGTGAGGACGGCAAAGGCCGGGTGCGCCTGTTGATCGCGTTGATCGTGTTCAACACGGCGGTGCTGTGTTGGTACAAGTACGCCAACATCGTCGCCGGCACCGTGAGTGAGGTGATCACTTGGTACGGTGCGATGCCGTTGGACTGGCAGCGCGTGGCCTTGCCGGCCGGCTTGTCGTTCATCGTGCTGCAGGCGATTTCGTACCTGGTGGATGTGCACCGGCATACGGTGCCGGTGGAGCGTAGCTTCATCAACTACGCCACCTATATCTCGATGTTCGGGCACTCGATCGCGGGCCCGATCATCCGCTACGACTGGGTCCGCCGCGAGCTGAACCAGCGTTATTTCAACTGGGCGAATTTCTCCCTGGGCGCGCGGCGCTTCATGATCGGCATGGGCATGAAAGTGCTGGTGGCCGACACGCTGTCGCCGCTGGTGGACATTGCCTTCCACCTGGAAAACCCGAGCCTGGTGGACGCCTGGATCGGTTGCCTGGCGTATTCGCTGCAACTGTTTTTCGACTTCGCCGGCTACAGCGCCATGGCCATCGGCCTGGGCCTGATGCTGGGCTTCCACTTCCCGGAAAACTTCAACCGGCCGTACCTGGCCAGCAGCATCCAGGACTTCTGGCGGCGCTGGCACTTGTCGCTGTCCAGTTGGTTGCGCGACTACCTGTACATCGCCCTGGGCGGTAACCGCGACGGCGTGTGGCGCACCTATCGCAACCTGTTCCTGACTATGGCGATTGCCGGGTTGTGGCACGGTGGCGACAGCTGGAACTACCTGCTGTGGGGGGCGGCCCACGGCGTGGCCCTGTGTGTGGACCGGGCGTGGTCGCGGTCGAGCCTGCCGAGCATTCCGCCGTTGCTGTCGCACAGCCTCACGCTGTTGTTTGTGTGCCTGGCGTGGACCTTGTTCCGCGCGCCGGACTTCCATTCGGCGCTGACGATGTACGCCGGCCAGTTCGGTCTGCACGGCATGGCGCTGGGGGATGCGATGGCCGTGGCCATGCGCCCGGCCCATGGCATGGCGGCGTTGCTGGGCCTGGTGTGCATCATCGCGCCGATCTGGCAGGTGCGTTGCGAGCAGCGTTTCGGTGCCCAGCCCTGGTTCGTGGTGGCGGCCTCACTGTGGCCGGTGGCCGGGTTTGTATTGTCGTTCGCGCTGATTGCCAGCCGCGACGCCGTACCGTTTCTGTACTTTCAGTTCTAAGGACGCCCGACCATGCCCGCTCCGACTGCGCCGACTCCTCCGAGCGACTTGGCCGTACGCACCAGCCCCCTGGCGGCCTGGGTGCTGGTGATCTTTTTGGCAGCGGGGCTGTTGTCCTGCGCCTGGTTGATGGTGAAGGGGCCGATCAGCTATGTGCCGGCCAAGGTCGACGGCGACATGCTGCTGCACGGCGACCTGACTCACCGTTTTGCCAAGGAACTGGCCAAGGCACCGATGGCGATCCAGGCCGCCAACCTCGAGCGTGGCGGCAGTTGGCTGGCCTTTGGCGACACCGGTCCGCGCGTACGGCTGGGTTGCCCCGGCTGGCTGTTTATCAGCGATGAGTTGCGTATCAACCGCCATGCCGGAGCCAATGCCCAGACCAAGGCCCAGGCGGTGATCGACCTGCAAAAACAACTGGGCCAGAAAGGTATTGACCTGCAAGTGGTGGTGGTGCCGGACAAGAGCCGTATCGCCGCCGCCCAGCGCTGTGGCCTGTACCGCCCGGCGGCGCTCGATAATCGAATCCGCGATTGGACCACGGCGTTGCAGGCTGCCGGTGTTTCCGCGCTGGACTTGACCGACACACTCAAGCCCCTGGGCGCCGAAGCCTACCTGCGCACAGACACCCACTGGAGTGAAATCGGCGCCAACGCCGGTGCCCAGGCCCTGGCGCAGCGCATCCGGCAGCGCGGCATCAAGGCGACGCCAGAGCAGGCCTTCGACATCACTCACGCAGCGCTTGCTGCGCGCCCAGGCGACTTGGTACGCCTGGCCGGTCTCGATTGGTTGCCGTCCAAGTTGCAGCCGCCAGGGGAGTCAGTCGCAGCCAGCACGGTCCATGAAACCGGTGGCGCAACCAGCAATGCCGACGACCTGTTTGGCGATGCCGGCCTGCCCAATGTGGCGTTGATCGGCACGTCGTTCTCACGTAACTCCAACTTCATCGGCTTCCTGCAAAAAGCCCTGAATGCGCCTGTCGGTAATTTCAGCAAGGACGGGGGCGAGTTCTCTGGTGCGGCCAAGGCTTACTTTGAAAGCCCTGCCTTCAGGCAAACTCCGCCTAAGCTATTGATTTGGGAGATTCCCGAGCGGGATCTGCAAACGCCCTACGATTCGATCAACATGGGCCAGTAATTTGACGATTTGCCGTTTGTCTAAAAAATAGACAGTGCCATCATCAAAATAATGACACTTATCCGCGCTTGAAGCAGACTGCCTCCATTAAGGCGACCACAAAAAGACCTGCGGTAAGCAGTCGTATCAGCTGACCTTCTCACGTCTTTGAGCTTCGCCGTGATGAGGAATGCGTTATGAGTTTCACTGATGGTCTTCTCGTTCTGCTAGGCAGAGATGTGAGCCGCGATCCGCAAGGGCTGAATGCGCGGCTGCATTTTTTTGGCAGCGTTCCCGTGGATGACGGCACTCCGTTTCCCCCTCACGTCCCCTCTGCTCATGCGCAGTCCCAACCGGTGGACAAGGCCGTGCGGCGTCCCTGCGTGGTAGCGTTGGTGTCGGTCAATGGTGGCGTGGGTCGCAGTACCCTGGCCACTGCGTTGAGCAGCGGTTTGCAGCGCCTGGGCGAATCGGTGGTGGCCGTGGACCTGGACCCGCAGAACGCCCTGCGCATGCACTTCGGGGTCAGCCCGGGTTCGGCGGGTATCGGCCCTACCAGCCTGCGCAATGCGCACTGGGACACGATCCAGCAGCCGGGCTTTGTCGGCAGCCGCGTGATCACCTTCGGCGACACCGATCTGCGCCAGCAGGACGACCTGCAACGTTGGCTCAAAGATGAGCCGGACTGGCTGGCGCAGCGCCTGTCAGCCTTGGACTTGAGCCCCCGTCACACAGTGATCATCGATACCCCCGCGGGCAACAACGTCTACTTTCATCAAGCCTTGAGCGTCGCCGATGTGGTGCTGGTTGTTGCGCAGGCCGACGCCGCATCCCTCGGCACCCTGGACCAACTCGACGGCCTGCTGGCGCCGCACCTTGAGCGCGAGCGACCACCGCATGTGCACTTTGTGCTCAACCAACTCGATGAGGACAATGCCTTCAGCCTGGACATGGTCGAGGCGTTCAAGCAGCGCCTGGGCACGAAAGAGCCCTTGGAAGTGCACCACGACATGGCGATCAGCGAGGCGCTGGCGTTCGGGACCGACCCGTTGGATAGCCAGGCATTGAGCTTGGCGGGGGACGATATCAACGAGCTTTGCCGGTTGTTGATAGCGCGCAAAAAACATCTGTAAATCGCGGTTTATACGCTTAACGCCAGATGCTTATGCACAATCGATTGGATGGCGGTGTCACGAAACGGCCATTATGTGGAGACGTTCTCATCACGCCGCAACTGCCTGTTTTACGTGCGTTTTATTGTGTGAACAAAAAATGACCAACCTGGCTTTTGCCCTGAAGCGCAGATGGGGACAGGCTCTGTAAAGAATTCATCAACAGAGTTATCCACAGGCTGCACGGCGACAATGTTGCCCCTTAATCGCGCTCGGCGAGCACCATCAGGTTGCGCGGGGTCAATGCGGGTTCGCAGAAGCTGCCCACCTCGACCTTGTAGCCGTTTTCACCAAGAAACAATGCCCGATCCAGCACCAGCCACAACTCCAGCGGGCGCCGAAACAGACCACGCACCAATTCCAGGTTCCTGACCTGCGCCAAGCGGCGCCAGCCATGTGCTTCCAAGGCCGGCCAATCCTGTTCACCTGTGGATAACCCTTTGAGGGTGGCCAGGTCCCGGCAGTAGTCCGCGAAAGGTTTGTCCAGCCAATGGGCGGGCAGGGACGGTGTGGGCAAATACTCGTCGCAGCCCCGCAGCTCGCGTTGCAGCTGATCGAAACCCAGGCGCCGCGCCATGGACGTGTCCCGCTGCAAGCGCACGCGCCTGCCTGCGGTGACGGTTTCGCTCAGCGGCAAGCCAAGGTCATCGATCGACAGTTGCAGGCGTGAGGCGTGGCCTGCGCTGGACAGTGGCTGGTAGGTATCGGACTGGACGCGGTTGTAACAGCAGGGCGCGAACGCCAGTTGCTTGCAGCCGACGGCGCTGGCCAGTCGAAGCAGGCGTACATGCAGGTCGCCACAGGCGTGCAGGGCGACGGGCGTGTGTTCGGGACCGAGGGTGACGTCCGCCATGACGTCTTGCAGGCGATGGGTGACGGCCAAGCCGTGGTGATCGCTCAAGGCCTGGCCTGCAGCGATCAGCGCTGGATCGTATTCCAGGCAGGTCAGCGCTTGATCGTCTTGTAGCAGGCGACGACCCAGGTGGCCTTTGCCCGCGCACCAGTCCAGCCAGTGCGTGGGCGCCTGTGCAAACTGCAGCGCGGCGCCGAACGCTTCAATCTGTGCCCACTTGCGGCCCGGAACATCGACGTTCAGGCGAGGGCGTGCGGGAGCCAGGGGTTGCGCCGGTAACTTATCCACAGCGCCGAGCTGCAGGGCCTGCGCAGCAAGCTGTGGAAAAGGTGCGGGGGCGGCCAAGTCATGGGGGCCGTTGTGACTGGCTTCGGCATCGGCCAACGAGCGTTGGCGCAGCCAATGGGCGAGGTCGGGATGCTCGGCTTCCCAAGGTAATTGGCGATGCGTAAAGGGCCGTGGTTTCCACAGCCCTTGGTGCTCGACCAGGAACGCGTCCAGCGCCTGGAAGCGTGCTTCAACGTCCTTGGCAGGCATCGACGCGTAGCCAGCGTTCCAGCAGTTTGAAGGCGCGTACCAGCACATACGCCATCAACAGGTAGAACAGGCCGGCGGCGAAGAAAATCT
>Ga0065714_10064794_pt1 | contig 18645 bp, 16 predicted proteins | sample MisRhiReplicate2_FD_59101 | JGI IMG/M metagenome (GOLD analysis project Ga0065714, IMG submission 59101) | Miscanthus rhizosphere microbial communities from Kellogg Biological Station, MSU, sample Rhizosphere Soil Replicate 2: eDNA_1 v2... | ecosystem: Host-associated > Plants > Roots >...
AATCTTAACATTTCTTTATGTATAAAGATTCTTAATGTTTAAATTAAATTTTTAAACTTTACAAAACTGTTTTCAATTCAAAATCTTCAAACCAATGAGAAAGTACTTTTCTATAATCTTATTCCTGTTTTTTGTTTTTACGGCAAATGCACAAAATCAGTTTGCTCAAAAGCTTTCTGATGCTGCATTGAGTTTAACCAAAGATAAGGTGACTTATGATCCCGCTTATTACTCAATCAAATATCCAAATGGTGATATTGCTGCGGATAAAGGAGTTTGTACGGATGTTATCATCAGAGCTTACAGAAAACTCGGAATTGATCTACAGAAAGAAGTGCATGAAGATATGAAGAAGAATTTTTCTAAATATCCTAAAAAGTTTGGTCTGAAAAAACCAGACACGAATATTGATCACAGAAGAGTTCCAAACCTGATGGTTTTCTTTGCCAAATTTGGAAAGTCAAAATCTATTGAAAACAACCCTTCACTTTATGTTCCCGGAGATATTGTGACTTGGCTACTTCCCGGAAATTTGACACACATCGGAATTGTAGTGAATAAAAAATCGGCGGATGGAAAACGATATTTAATCGTTCATAATATTGGAGGCGGACAAGTTATTGAAGATTGCTTGTTTAAATTTACGATTACCGGACATTATCAATATCCTAAATAATTTTCATGAAGAATCTTATCTGCATTTTATTTTTATTGATTTTAAATTTTTCTCCTGCGCAGAAAAGTGATTTTAAGGTGATTAATAAACCTATCAATTATTCCGAAGAAAGAATTCGTCTCAGTTTAGAATATCTGAAAGACCATCACGGCTTGACTCAAAAAACACCTACAATTGTTCCGAAAATGATTGTTCTGCATTATACAGCAGGAGGAACTGTGGAAAGCAATTTTAAATACTTCAATAAAACTTATTTAGAAAGTGCAAGAAATACTTTAAAAAAACAAAGCACACTGAATGTTTCTTCACAATACATCGTTGACCGGGACGGAACAATTTATCAATTGATGGAACCGACTCTATTTGCAAGACACACAATCGGACTCAATTATTGTGCCATCGGAATTGAAAATATAGGAAGCAAAAACCAACCGCTCACAGAAAAGCAAGTTGCCGCAAACGCACAGTTAGTGAGATATTTAACTCAAAAATATAAAATCGAATATCTCATCGGTCATTCAGAGTACGGAGTTTTCAGAAATTCTAAACTCTGGAAAGAATCTGACCCAAAATATTTCACCGGAAAAGAAGATCCCGGAAAAGACTTCATGAGCAAAGTAAGACTTCAGGTCGGTGATTTAAAATTAAAAGAAAAACCAAGTAATTAATCTCTTTTTAAAACTTTGTGGACTTCGCTAAGTGAAACGCCTTTGCGAACTTAAAAACAGTTAATTGTTAAAAAAAAATCTCTGCGTCCTTTGCGTTAAAATTCTCAACATTATAAAATGAAAATTTTATTCACCAAAAACATCGATTCAGAAATACTTTCCAAAGAATTGGGAAATGATATTTCGGCTGAATGTGTTGAGGTCATTAAAATAGAAAATTTACACGCAGAACCATTTGATTTAAAAAATTACTCGCTGATTTTCACAAGTTCAAATGGTGTAAAATCTTTTTTTGAAAATCAGTTTAAACCCAATGAAGATTTCACATCAAAAAGCTACAATAAAATTTACTGTGTCGGCGAAAAAACTAAAAGAGAACTTCGGAAAAACGGTTTCGGGACTTTTAAAGTTTTAAAAAATGCTGATACGCTTTCAAAATTTATCATTGATCACTGTCAGCACGAAAAATTCATTCATTTTTGCGGAAATCTGGCGATTGATGTTTTAGACCAAAAACTTCCGCTTCAAAATATCAGCTATAAAAAAATCACTGTTTATAAAACAGATGAGCTGAATCCTGCGATACCTGAAAAATATCATGCAATTGTTTTTTTTAGCCCAAGCGGAGTTCGTAGTTTTGCGAAAAATAATTCTTTAGAAAACACGGTTCTCTTTTCAATCGGAGAAACCACTTCTAAAGAGCTGAGAAAATTCAGTTCAAACCCGATATTTACGTCTGAAGACAACACTTTAGCCTCTGTATTTGATTTGATCAGAAGAAAAATATAAAATTAATTATGATTAAAAACGACCTATATTTAAAAGCACTTCGTGGCGAAACCGTAGAAAGACCGCCGGTTTGGATGATGAGACAGGCAGGAAGATACTTGCCGGAATTCATTGCGTTGCGTGACAAATACGACTTTTTCACAAGATGTCAGACTCCGGAACTGGCTTCTGAAATTACCGTTCAGCCCATCAGAAGATATCCTTTGGATGCTGCGATTTTGTTTTCTGATATTTTGGTGGTTCCTCAGGCGATGGGAATTGACTTTAAAATGAAAGAAAACGTCGGTCCATGGCTGGATAATCCGATCAGAACAATGGAAGACGTGCAGAATGTGATCGTTCCTGATGTGAATGATACTTTAGGCTATGTTTTTGATGCCATCGAACTCACTTTAATCAAATTAGACAACGAAATTCCGTTAATCGGTTTTGCAGGGTCACCTTGGACGCTTCTTTGCTACTGTGTAGAAGGAAAAGGTAGCAAAGCGTTTGATATTGCTAAATCTTTCTGTTTCCAACAGCCGGAAGCCGCACATTTGTTGCTTCAGAAAATTACAGATACAACGATTGCTTATCTGAAAAGAAAAGTTGAGAAAGGTGTTTCTGCAGTTCAGGTTTTCGATTCTTGGGGCGGAATGCTTTCTCCGGATGATTATCAGGAGTTTTCCTGGAAATATATCAGCCAAATTGTCGAAGCTTTAAGTCCGTTGACGCACGTTGTGGTTTTCGGAAAAGGATGTTGGTTTGCGTTGGAAGATATGACGATGTCGCCGGTTTCTGCTTTGGGTGTTGACTGGACAATCAAGCCGGAATTGGCAAGAACGTTGACGAATCATACCATGACATTGCAAGGAAATTTTGATCCTGCGAGATTACATTCGACTCCGGAAACTATAAAAAAGATGGTCAATGAAATGATCAACCGTTTTGGAAAAGACAGATATATTGCGAATCTAGGTCACGGAATTTTACCGAATATTCCTTTGGAAAATGCGGAAGCATTTATCAGAGCGGTGGTAGATTGGAAGCCGAATAATTAAATTTATTGTAATAAACTATAATAGATTTCACGGCATCTCTGTCATTCCGTAGAATCTAGATTTAGAATTAAATATTATATGAAATTTGTTGCCGAGATTCCTCCGGAATGACAAACTTTATGTGAAATTTTCTTTAAGTTTATAAGCTCAAATAAATAAAAAATCCCTTTCAGCTTTGCTAAAAGGGATTTTTTTATATTTAAAAATAATTCTATAAATTAAGCTAACATTCTCTGCGCCTTTTTCACACCTTCAACCAACAAATCAATCTCCTGAAAAGTGTTGTAAACTGCAAAACTGGCTCTTACCGTTCCTGCAATATCAAAGAAATCCATAATCGGTTGTGTACAGTGATGTCCGGTTCTTACGGCAACCCCCATTTTATCAAGGATCATTCCGACATCAGAAGAAATTCCGACACCTTCAAGATTGAAAGAAACAACTCCCGTCCTGTTGGCTTTCTCGCCATATACTTTTAAACTATCTATTTCCAAAAGATGTCTCTGAGCATATTCCAATAAAACATTTTCGTGCTGTTGAATATTTTCGTGACCCACTTTATTAATAAAATCAACTGCGGCTCCAAGAGCAATATTTCCACCTACATTTGGTGTTCCTGCCTCGTATTTAAATGGCAAACCTGCGTAAGTAGTTCTGTCAAATGAACAAACCGCAATCATTTCTCCGCCTCCGTGAAATGGTGGCAAATCTTCCAAAATTGCCTGTTTCCCATACAAAATACCAGTTCCCATCGGAGCATACATTTTGTGCCCTGAGAAAACAAAGAAATCACAGTCTAAAGCCTGAACATCAATCTTAAAATGTGGCGCAGATTGAGCACCATCAATAACAATATAAGCATCTGAATTTGCTCTCGTTTTTGCAATAATTTCTTCGATCGGGTTGACAATTCCCAAAGCATTAGAAACCTGATTCACAGAAACGACTTTTGTTTTTTCGCTTAAAAACTGATCCAGATAATCAAGCTGAAGAATTCCGTTGTGATCGATTGGGATAACACGAAGTTTAGCTCCTGTTCTTTCACAAAGCAATTGCCACGGAACGATATTCGAGTGATGCTCAAGGTAAGAAATGATAATTTCATCGTCTTTTTTAAGCTTTTGAGTTAAAATATAAGAGATGAGGTTGATTCCTTCTGTAGTTCCTTTTGTGAAAATGACTTCAAAATCATTTTCAGCATTGATGAATTTTTGGATTTTTCTCCTTGAAAGCTCCATTTCTTCGGTTGCCAACTGACTCAAAGTATGAATTCCTCTGTGAACATTGGCATTAATTTCTGTGTAATATTGATTCCAGACTTCTAAAACAGAATTTGGCTTTTGAGATGTTGCTGCATTATCCAGGTAAACCAATGGTTTCCCGTTCACTTCCTGATTTAATATAGAAAACTGACTTCTTATTTCCTGAATGTCAAACATTTATTATATTTTTATTATTAAAGTTCTTAATTTAGAACACCTCAAATTTACGACTTTTTAATTTGGTTAATGATTGATTGTTGTCAGGAATTGGTTTGATATTTAGTGAGATTACACTTTCCAAATATTTGACTGTTTGAATTAAAATTCACGAATAAAAAAACCTGCCAAAATAAATTGACAGGTTTTTTTGTATTGTGATTAAGAAATTTCTTATTCAGCTGCTTCTTCTTCAGTTGCAGGAGTTGCTCCTTCACCTTCAGTTACAACTTCTTCTTCATCGTCATCATCCATTGCTGCTGCACCACCTTTCATCGCATTTCTAGACATCTTAACAGCTACAACAACTGCATTGTCCGGATGTACGAAAGAGAATCCTTCAGTTTTGATACCACCTACATAAAGCTTGTTACCAATCTTCAATGGAGTAACATCAACAACGATCTCATCCGGCAAGTTTGCAGGGATAGCTTTCACTTTTAATTTTCTGAAAGACTGACGTAAAACACCACCAGCTACAACACCTTTTGAACGACCTGTAACTCTTACCGGAACTTCCATAATAACCGGCTTATCTTCTGATAACTGGTAGAAGTCTGCGTGAAGAATTTTGTCTGTAATCGGGTGGAACTGAATATCCTGAAGAACTGCAGGAATTACCTGTCCGTCAACTTCAATAGATACCGTGTGTGCTTCAGGAGTATACACCAACCCTTTGAACGCTTTCTCTAAAGCAGAGAAGTTCAATGGCTCGCCACCTCCGTAAACAACACAAGGAACTAATTCAGCATCACGTAAAGCTTTTGTAGACTTTTTGCCCACGCTTTCTCTTTTTGTACCTTGAATTGTAATAGATTTCATTTATAAAAATTTAAAAAATTGTTTTGATTTTAATTCGCAATCAGCTCATTATCAATTAAATAATAAACTTACTGCTAATTGATTGATGCTCGTGCACCATCTTCATAACATCAGCAAATAATGGGGCGCAAGATAGCACTTTTATTTTAGATGACAAATTAGTTTTCACAGGAATTGAGTCAGTTACAATAACTTCCAGCAATTGTGAGTTCTCAATATTCTCATAAGCCTTTCCTGAAAGCACTCCGTGAGTTGCCATTGCTCTTACAGACAGCGCGCCTTTTTCCATCAGGATATCAGCAGCTTTGCAAAGTGTACCTGCTGTATCGATCATGTCATCAATCAGGATGACGTTTTTACCTTCTACATCACCGATAAGGAACATTTCTTCTACAACGTTTGCCTTTTTCCTTTCTTTATAAGCAATCACAACGTCAGCGCCAATGTGACCTGCGTAGTTTTTCGCTCTTTTAGCACCTCCCATATCAGGAGAAGCAATGGTAAGATTATCCAGATTCATATTTCTGATATAATCTACAAATATTGTAGATGCATACAGATGATCTACAGGAATTTCAAAGAATCCTTGAATCTGATCCGCATGCAGATCCATTGTCATTATTCTTGTTGCTCCGGCAGCAGTTAAAAGATTTGCCACCAATTTAGCTCCGATAGGTGCTCTTGGTTTGTCTTTTCTGTCTTGTCTTGCAAGCCCGAAATACGGAAGCACTACGGTAATACTTTTCGCAGAAGCTCTTTTTGCTGCGTCAATCATTAGAAGAAGCTCTAAAAGATTGTCTGCCGGCGGAAATGTAGATCCTATCAGGAAAACTCTTCCTCCTCTTACAGACTCGTCCAAAACAGGCTCAAATTCCCCATCGCTAAACTCCTGAAAGTTGATTTTCCCTAATGCTTTCCCATAATATTGGGCAATTTTTTCTGCCAAGTCCTTACTAGTCCTTGTACAAAACAGATAACTTTGTTGATCGGCCATTTTTACTTTTTAAAAGATTTTGCAAATTTAAAAAAAAACCACAAGAATAAGTCTTGTGGTTTCCTTTTTTTATTTTTCCTATTAATTAAGGGAATGTAACTCCTGAATATTTATTAGGATCTACCTGTGGTAATGTTGATTTATACTTCATATTGATTGCCTTAATAAATTCGTTGGCAACAATTGCATAGCCTCTACCTGTAAGGTGAACCCCGTCAAGAGAAAATGCTCCACCTGTAACAAATGTTGCAGTATATCTTACACCATCCCATGAGATTCCCGATTTAGAATTCAGCTCTGTCATTTTCGCATTCATATCTACAAATGCAAGACCTTTAGAATCTGCTAAATTTTTAATTGTTGTATTATAAGATGCTGTTGCAGCTAAAACTTTTGCGGCTTCCATTTCTGTAAGAACCAATTTATCTTCCAAAGGAACTGAAGTACCACCACCAGCTTGAGGCGTAAGTACTGTGCTTGCGGTTAGCAAGATATAATCTTTAGAAGTTGTTTGTCTATATTTTGGTAAACCTGGAACAGTTGCCAAATCTTTATCGGTAATAACAGCTCCATTGGCAACAGCTCCCGCCGTAAACTTAATTAATCTTTTTTGATATTCAGCATCATTTATAGCTCCTAAAGCTTTTGCCTGAGCCAATCCTGCATTATATGCTGCATAGCCTCCGTTTAACTGAGTTACCTGAGCCGTAGTAAGATTAGTAAGAGGCATGGCCGGAACTCGTGTAAAGAAAGGAACATTGGTCACATTTGGAATATTTGCAACGACACCTTTTCTTGTCGTACCTGCAGGAAATACTGTGCTTACCAAAGCAGTATACGTACTTGTAAATCCTACACCAACAGCTCCATCAACCGGAGTGATAGGATTGGTTCCGTCTCCACCTGTAGTTGCATATCCCAAAACATCATTATTTCCGATCCACAAAGACACGAAAGTTGGATTTTGCGCCAATGCATCTCCAACCACTGAGGCTGTGGTAGAAGATGCAAACCTTACAAAATAAGGATTTGCCAATCCTAAAGAAAGACCGGCAGGATTACCATAACCCGGAGCCAACAAATGAGAAACTTTAGCACCCGGAACTCCCATATTCTGATATGGAGCACCGGAAATAACATTGTCTAATGCAGCAGCAGGATTACTAGCTACAGGACTCAAAGCTCCGTTAACCATTTTAAGTTCAAGTTTACCCGGAAAACCTGGTAAATTTGTAAACCCACCAACATTGTTTGGCATTAAAGGCTGCTTAAAATCTCCTCCTCCGGCAAGCTTCATCTGCATTGCTATCATACTAGGAAATGATTCGTTTTGCCCGCCAGAATATAAAGCTCCGTCTCTGTAACCAGAAGTTAATGAGTTTCCTAAGGAAATAAATTTCGAAAAATCTGCTTCACCTTTGGTTACGGCAATGTCTTTTACGTCTGTATCAAAATCTGTTTCGCAGCTTGTTGTAAAAAACAATGCAGAAACAGCAAGTGTAGATATTATTATTTTTTTCATATTCTTTCAATTAAAAAGGGTTATAGGACAAACCTAGACCAACATAGAATGCTTTTGCTTTTGCCTGACCGTAGAAGCCAAGGTAACTGTTATTCACGTCTCTGCTCTGTGGCATTACATATCCACCGGCAACGTCAACTCCGAATTGCTTAAATTTAAATCCTAAACCTCCGGTAACTACAAAAGAATCAAAAGAAGGTGTCTCAGGAATGAAGTTTTCATCCGTGTAAGGAGATTCGTCATAATACGCTCCCAAACGACCGAAAACCATCTCATTAAACATATACTGAGTTCCTAACCTGAATGTTTTAGAATTTCTAAAGTTTTTAGGAGCAACTAAAATTGTAGGATCTGCCTGATTTCCGATCGGTGCATTGGCAAAATCTAAAGTCAGCCTGCTGTATCTTTCCCAACCATGATAATTAAAATCTGCCGAAATCAACCATTTTGGAGTAACCTTGTACGTCATACCAATAGTATATTCTTCAACCAGTGGTAAAGTTGCGGTAAAACCGTCTTGTCCGGCACTGTTTAATCCTAATAATCCGTTAACGGTATTTTGTGCAGGAACAGTAAATGTAGCAGTTCCTTTTTTAGCTTTCATATCAACAGGTGAACGGTAAGCAATACTCATATCAAACTTCGGATCTGGTCTGAAATAAAAACCAAAACCGTAGCCATGACCGCTTGCTTTCTCATCATTAATATTAACCATTCCACCAAACTGAGTAACTGCTTTATCCCAGTTTACCTGTCCTTTAGCGTAAATATAACTCGCCCCGAAAGATAGCCAGTCGGCCATTTTTACAGAAACCATCGGCTGGAAGTAAAAACTTTTCAATTCAAGTTTCTGAACCATTTCTTTACCTTCCCAATCGTAAGGATATTGAATTGTACTTCCGAAAGGCGTTGTAAAACTAAAACCAATAGATAATTTGTCGATTGGCTTGTACGCAATCGCAGCATAAATTGGTGTACCCATAGGGTTATCGGTCTCTGTACTCTGCAAAGTATTTAAATTTTGAAAAGTAACTTTATTACTCGCTCCAAAACCTCCCGCAACAATACTTAGTTTAGAAGGAATGAATGACATACCTGCAGGGTTAAAGAATGCAACACTCGCATCTTCAGCATGAGCACTGGTATGTGCCATCGCCAATTGCTTTACCCCCTGCAAAGAAACTCTGAAGCCTCCTGCATAAGATAGAACCCCAGCCAACAAAGCAGTTGATACTAATATTTTTTTCATAGACATTTATTATATAATTCAAATATAAAATTATTTTGATTACGTCTGTTAATAAATCTTAATATTTTAAACATAACCACAAAAGAAAATTATGTTTAAAATAACACTTTGAATATTTCAATCATTAAATAGCTATCCGTAAACACTTTAGAGAATAAATATTTTTTTTGATAAGTCTCCGTTTAAGATTAAACATTTAACAAAATAAAGATTTAGTATTTTTGGAATTGTGTAAAGATAAAAATCAATAAATTTGCAAGATTAAATAAATTATAATATATGAGTTGTGGATGCAAAACATCCGGCGATTCTGCACATTCTTGCGGAACGAAATCCGTGAATGGCTGTGAAAGTGTAAATACCTGTGGTAATAGTTATAAATTAAGTGTTTTCGATTGGTTATCTAACGTACAAAACCCTGCATCTAACCGATGTGATTTTGTGGAAGTTAGGTTTAAAAATGACAGAAAATCGTTTTATAAAAATGTAAACAATATTCCTTTACATATAGGTAGCGTAGTAACAGTAGAATCTAGCCCCGGACACGATGTAGGAGTGGTAAGTCTCTCAGGAGAATTGGTAAAAATTCAGATGAAAAAGAAAAGATTTTCACCTGAAGACCCACTTAAAATATACAGGCTGGCTAACCAAAAAGACATCGAAGTCTGGCAGGAATCAAGAAAAAAAGAAGAAACCGTAAAGGTTGACGCCCGAAAAATATCTCACAGATTAGGTCTTGAAATGAAGATCACTGATGTGGAATATCAAGGCGACGGATCAAAAGTCACTTTCTATTACACGGCAGATAACCGTGTCGATTTTAGAATGTTGATTAAGGAGTTTGCAGGAACTTTCAGAACCAAAATCGATATGAAACAGATCGGTTTCAGACAGGAAGCCGCAAAAATCGGCGGAATTGGTTCGTGCGGAAGAGAATTATGCTGTTCAACCTGGTTGACAGATTTCAGATCAGTAAACACTAATGTAGCAAGATATCAGCAATTAAGCATCAATCCTCAGAAATTGGCAGGACAATGCGGAAAGCTGAAATGTTGCTTAAATTATGAATTAGACAGTTATCTGGATGCTTTAAGCCATTTCCCATCCTCTTCAACGATGTTGGATACTGAAAAAGGAAGAGCTTTCTGTATTAAAATTGATGTTTTCAAAAAGAAAATGTGGTTTGCCTATGTTGACAGTTCAATGGCTTGGTATGATTTCGATATTGATTTAGTTAAAAAACTGATTGCTCAAAACAAAAAAGGCGAAAGAATACTTCCGCTTGAAGATCTGAAAGTACCGGATATTGCTTTGCCAAGCGTAGATCTTATCCAAGAAAACAGTGTAGACAGATTCGAGAAGAAAAACAGAGGAGGTTTCAACAAAAACAGAAATCAAAATCAGGGTCAAAACCCCAATCAAAACAGACCGAATAACAATCAGGGACCAAGAAAAGACCGTCCGGAAAGGACTGACAGAAATGACAGACCCCAAAAAACTGAAAGACCTGCAACTGAAAGACCGGTAAATTCTGAAAGACCCAGAAATACAAATCCCAACGCAAAACCTAATCCGAACCAGAACCCAAATCAAAGGCCGCCGAAGCAACAACAGCCACAGCAGCCAAAGGTTCAGTTAGAAAAAGCTGAGGCCAATGTAAATGCTGAGCAGAAACTACAACCTCCAAAAAAGAAGTTTAAAAAGAAATTTCCGCCCAAAAAAGATAACAATGCATAGAGTTTTAGGGATATTAATGCTTATTTTTTTAATAGGATGCGGCACTTCAAATGAAAATGTCATCATGAATCCTATTGATAATAAATGGAGTAAGAAAGCCGAACAAAAATTTAAACTTGAAATTACGGATCCGCAAAATCCTAAAAATATTATATTTGTTGTAAGGAATAATAATGAATATCCTTACAGCAATATTAGATTTATTGTTAATTTTAAAAACCCAAAAAGCAAAATCGCTCAGGTTGATACCTTAAATTATATTTTGGCAAAACCAAACGGCAAATGGCTGGGAACAGGATTTGGAGAAACGAAAGAAACTTTATTTCAATACAAAACAAATTATACATTTCCGGAAAAAGGAATCTATGAAATTGGCGTGCAGCAGGCAATGAGAAATGACAACCTTCCGGGAATTGAAGATTTGGGTATAAAAGTAGAAACGGCTAAACCGTAATTACACATGGAAGACAACAGACAAAATACAGGAAACAAGGGAAAAACTTTTCCGCTTCCTCCTAAAAAGAACGGCAAAAATACTGCTTGGAAAAGATGGGTCAAATTTATTTGGATTGGCTTTATTGCAGTGGTTTTAGGGATTTCAGGACTTTTCTTTGCGGTATCACAAGGTTTTCTTGGTGATATGCCCGATGTAAAAGAACTTGAAAATCCTGATATTTATGTAGCATCAGAAATTATCTCTTCTGATGGTGTCCTTTTAGGTAAATTTGAAAAAGAAAAAACACAGCCAATTGCTTATCAGGATCTTCCACCTTACATTATTTATGCTTTACAGGCCAAAGAAGATGAGCGTTTTAAAGAACACTCCGGCATTGATTTACAGTCTGTTGCGAGAGCAGTTGTCTATGGAGGAGGACGAGGTGGGGGATCTACGATCACACAACAGTTAGCAAAGCTGTTATTTACCGGTAAGAGATCTGACAATAAGATTAAAGCCGTTATACAGAAGCTTAAAGAATGGGTCGTTGCCGTAAGTCTTGAGAAAAGATATACCAAAGAGGAAATTATCACTCAGTATTTCAATAAATTCGACTTCCTATACAATGCCAATGGTATTGAAATGGCAGCGAAAATTTATTTTAACAAAACCACAAAAGAGCTTACGTTACCAGAAGCAGCAATGTTTGTAGCAATGCTGGAAAACCCTGTGAAAAATAATCCGATGAGGAATATTGAAAGGGCAAAAACCAGAAGAGACGTAGTTTTAGACCAAATGTTAAAAACAGGATATATTGATGAGGCAACATTTGAAAAAGCCGTATCTACGCCAATTGCTCTGGATTATCATCCCATTAAAAACATTAATGACAATCATTCTGCTTACTATAAGTTTTATTTGAAGAAAGAGATAGACAAGTATCTTGAGGATTACGAGAAAGAAAAAGGTAAAGAACTCAACCTTTATAAAGATGGTTTAAAAATCTATGTGACCCTTGATTCTAAAATGCAGAAATATGCTGAAGAAGCCATCAAAGAGCACTTAACAGATCTCCAGAAAAGATTTGATGCAGAGCAGAGAGGCAGAAAAGCCAGACCTTTTTATTACTTAAATGATCAACAGGTCAACAATGTAATGATGCAGGCGGTAAAAAGAACAGGACGTTATAAGCAACTTAGTGCAGCGGGCGTACCTGAAGACTCAATTATGATGGAATTCCGTAAACCTATCAAAACTTCACGTTTTACTTGGGCAGGAGAAGAAGAAGTAGAAATGTCACCTTGGGATTCTATCAGATACCACAAACAGATCGCACAGGCAGGACTAATGTCTGTAGTTCCGGGAACCGGAGAAATCAAAGCCTGGGTTGGTGGAATCGACTGGCAGCATTTCCAGTATGACCACATCAAACAAGGAAAAAGACAGGTAGGATCTACGTTTAAACCATTTGTATATGCTACGGCTATTATGAAATTAGGTTTAACGCCATGTTCTACAATATCAAACGCCAGCTTCAACAAAGGAACTTATCACGTTCCGGGAAGAGGCGGAATGCTTACATTAAAAGATGCTTTAGCTCACTCTCAAAACCCTGTAGCATTGAGACTTGCTGAAATGACAGGAACGCAAAGCGTAATACAAACCGCAAGAGACTTGGGAGTAACTGAAGAAATTTCTACCAGTTTACCAATGGCATTGGGTTCATCAGACATTACTATTTATGAAATGGTAGGAGCGTATAGTACATTTGCCAATTATGGAAATTACAACAAGCCTGAAATGATTTGGAGAATTGAAGACGCCAACGGACGGGTAATAAAAGAAGTAAATGCAGAACCAAAAGAAGTAATGAATCCTAATTATGCCTACACGATGATCGAACTGATGAAAGGTGTTGCACAATTCGGTACAGCTTCCGGAGAGCTTGGAAGAAAAGGAATATCTAAAGACGTAGAAATTGCAGGTAAAACCGGCACAACGCAGAATAACTCAGACGGTTGGTTTATGGGGATTACTCCAAAATTGGCAACAGGAACATGGGTAGGATGGGAAGACAGAGCTACCCACTTCTATGGAACCGGAGAAGGACAAGGTGCAAAAATGGCATTGCCGATTTGGGCTATTTACATGAAAAAAGTCTGGGCAGACAAAACGCTTAACATTTCTATGGAAGACAAGTTTATAAAACCTGGCGACTGGAAAGACGGCTGTACCAATCTTCAAGGTCTTAGTAGTGGTTATGGTGATGATGGAGGATTACAGACCATTGATGAAATCAAAAATCCACGCTCTGCGGATCCTACACCGAAAAATAATTCTGGTAAAAAAGATGAAAACGTCAACGAAAATCTGAATACCGGAGAAGACATAGATTTTAATAAATAAATTTTTAATAATTATCATAAGACCTTTCAATCATTGGAAGGTCTTTTTTTGTCTCCGTTTTAATATATTTGATGTATGAATCTTAAGAATATCAAACAACCTTTCATCGAAGCTTTTCCCGGAGATTTTTCTAAAAATCCCATTCAGAGAAACACCCCGAAAGTATTGTTTTCAACCGTTGATCCAGTAGGGTTTGATGAACCAAAATTGATTGTTTTTAATGAAAAACTTTCCGAAGAAATAGGACTTGGAAAACTCGATGATCATGATCTTGATTTTCTTGTCGGGAACAATTTACCGGAAAACATCAAAACGTACGCAACTGCTTATGCGGGTCATCAGTTTGGAAACTGGGCCGGACAATTAGGTGACGGAAGAGCCATTCTCGCAGGAGAAATCACTAATGAATCGGGGGAGAAAAATGAATTACAGTGGAAAGGTGCGGGAGCAACTCCGTATTCCAGACATGCAGATGGAAGAGCTGTTTTAAGATCATCAGTCAGAGAATATTTAATGAGTGAAGCAATGTATCATCTCAGAATTCCGACAACAAGAGCTTTAAGTTTGAGCCTCACCGGAGAAAATGTAGTTCGTGATATGATGTATAGCGGAAATCCGCAGGAAGAAAATGGAGCCGTTGTAGTAAGAACCGCAGAAAGCTTTTTACGCTTTGGGCATTTTGAACTGATGTCTGCGCAAAAAGAAATTAACACTTTACAAAAGCTTACAGATTTTACCATTGAAAACTATTTTCCTGAAATTACTTCAGAAGGAGAACAAAAATATAAAGACTTTTTCCAATCAGTTTGCACAAAAACAGCCGATTTAATGGTGGAATGGTTCAGAGTCGGTTTTGTACACGGCGTCATGAACACTGATAATATGTCGATTTTGGGATTGACAATTGATTATGGTCCGTTTTCAATGATGGATGAATATGATCTGAATTTTACTCCAAACACTACTGATCTTCCCGGAAGAAGATATGCTTTTGGTAAACAAGGTCAAATTTCTCAATGGAATTTATGGCAACTTGCCAATGCTCTTTTTGCTTTAATTAAAGATGAAAAATTTTTGGAAGACACTTTGAATTCTTACGGAACTTATTTTTGGGAAGCACATGATAAGATGCTTTGCAAAAAATTTGGTTTCGATCAGTTATTAGAAACTGATGAAGAATTTTTCACCAATTGGCAGGGTCTGATGCAGGAACTTCAACTTGATTATACATTGTTTTTTAATTTATTGGAAAAAACAGATTCCATTACTAATCTTAAGACAGATTTTCAGAAAATTTCGTACACGATTTTAGATGAGGTTAAATTAAAAAAACTAGAAATTTTTCTTCAAATATATAAAGTTCGATTAGAGAAAAACGAAATTTCCAGAACCGAGTCTTTAGATTCAATGAAAAAAACAAACCCGAAATTTCTTTTGAGAAACTATCTTCTTTTTGAATGCATTGAAGAAATCAACGAAGGAAAAACCGAAATGTTTGAAAAATTAACTAAAGCTTTAGAAAATCCTTATGAAGAATTTTTTCCGGAATTTTCGGTGAAAAGACCCTCAAATTATGATGATATTAGTGGGTGTTCTATGCTTTCTTGTAGTTCTTAGAAAATTTAACAATTAAAATTAATGGATTTATCTTTTTTTTTACTAATTTTATAAAAAAATTTTTATGAAAAAAATACTACTTTCTTTGAGTTTATTGTTTGCAGGATCTTTTGCTCACTCACAGACAACTTTATTAGACGAAAATTTTGACTCATATACAGATTTCGTGATTACAGGTTTCGGAAATTGGCAAACACTGGATTTAGATGCTTTGAATACTTATACAGGCGGTTCAGACAATCCGGACTGGGATAATGCTGGAGCCCCAATGGCTTTCCAAATCTTCAATCCTACAACAGCGATGGTAACAAATAATACAGTAGCTCCAGATCTTCGAAATTTCGATCCTCACAGTGGACAGAAATATGCAGCTTGTTGGGCGGGTGTTCCATCTACATTACCTGGAGGTGCTACAGCAAACAATGATTGGTTGGTTTCTCCTGTTGTAACTTTAGGGTCCACTAATAATGTATTAACATTTTGGGTTAAGTCTTTATCAAGTTCATATGGTTTAGAAAAATACAAAGTTGGAATATACACTGGCACAGGAACACCAACAACTTCAGCTAACTTCACAATAATTTCGGGAACTGCTTCATTAACGGCACCTTATCCAAATTGGGTTCAAGTAAGTTATACTTTAGCTTCAACTTATAATGGACAACCTATACGTGTAGGTATCCAATGTGTATCAGAAGATACCTATATGTTTATGGTTGATGATGTAAAAATCACAACAACCGGAACTGTTCTATCTACAGACGAAGTTTCAAAATCTCAAACAAGTATCTATCCTAACCCAACAAAAGGAGAAATCAACATCAAAACTGACAAAAAGATAAAATCTTCTACAGTATTTGATCTTTCTGGCAAAGTATTGTTACAATCTAATTCTGAGAAAGTAAATATCAATTCTTTTACAAAAGGAACTTACTTATTAAAAGTTGAATTTGCTGACGGAAGCACTAAAACTGAAAAAGTAATCAAAGATTAATTCAATTATTTTACCAATACATAAAAACTCACCCTCACCGGTGAGTTTTTTATTTTATTTTTGCAGAAATTTAAATCTGTGTCTATAAAATCAAAATTTATTCATTTCTTCAAGATTGTTTTTCCTTCATCTTTTGCAGAGTTAGGAATTTTCATCTTTTTCCTTACGGTTTATGGAATTTTAGGATCTTATATTGCGCTCAATTACAGGATCATTTTCGACAGCAGAATTCCGTGGGATGCATATTTCAGTTTCGATAACAAAGCAATCGTGATGACAGGGGGAAGCTTTGAAAGACATCCACTCTCCTATTACTTTTTCAACTGGATGCGGGATTCTATTTTACTTTTTACAGACGGAAAAATGAATGTCAACTTTAGATTGATTTTAGCTTGGTTGAGCAATTTCATCATTAGTTTAAGTCTGGTTCAGGTGTATAAATATTTGAAAAACATCATCAGACTTCCTTTAATTTTAAGTCTCCTCATTGTTTTCTTTTTCAGTTTATTTTCAACGAATATTTTACTTTCCTTTACTCCTGAAACATATACCTACACTTTGTTTCTTTTAATTTTATTTAATTATTACACAGCAATAAAATTTCAAAAAGACGGGAAAATCGCAGGTTCTGCATTGGTTCTTGCTGGCGTTACCATTGGTGGATTGACCGTGACAAATATTGTAAAAATTTTCATTCCGGTTGCTTTCGAAAAAGGATTATTTAAAAGCTGGAAAAAATTTGGAAATGCAGCTTTCAGAGTGATCATTTCTATCGGAGTTTTTGTTCTCTTATATTTAAATAGAATTGATTTTAAATACCAAAACATTCTTTCAAAATCCGGCGAACAATACGAAAAGTTTTCAAACGTGAAATCAACTCCGATTTGGGATATGGTTTACTCTTACTTTTTTGGTGGAAATATACTTTTTCCAAGTTTTTTTATTCGTGAAAAACACAATATGAAAGGTTTTTACTATGAAGCCATCTTCATGGAGACCTACTCTACCGTATTCGCATACGTTTTCATAGGACTGATTTTAGGAGTTGTTTTGTGGAGTTATTTTAAAAATTTCAAAAACAAACTGGTTCAGATTCTTATGCTTTCATTTTTAGTAGACATTACAATTCACTGCATCTTCAGATTTGGATTGCATACCTCATATATCTACGGTGGACACTACGTTTTCATCTATCCTTTACTTTTGGGTTGGTTATTTTTCGCATACAGCAATTCACCGAAAACCCTTTCTTTTCTTACGACAACAACAGGCATTCTGATAGTTTATTTACTGCTCAACAATTATCATAGAATGATTGACTTTTTTGAATTTTTAAATCTTTATTACAGATAAAAAAAGGCTGAAAAAATAAATTTTCAACCCTTTCTTATTTTTTTTAAAATCTATTTTGCCTCAGCACAGAAAATTCTGTACTGTACCGCAATGGCAGACTTGAAATATTCTCTGACTTTAGAAAGGTCAGAAGCAGCACTTTGTTTAGTAAAATAGCTACCTGCAAGAATTTTGTAATTAGGTCTTAGAGAAGCGTCTGTCTCCACTTTCAGATTGGGAAATCTTTTTCTGAAGTAAGCCTTAATTTCATTGGCTTCGTCGTTACTTTTTACTGTTGTGATCTGAATTTTATATCCTAAAATTCTCGGATTTTTTCTACAAACTTCAGCATTCGTAAGCTCTCTGTTTGGCACAAAAATCTTTGTTGGTCTTGCTGGAGCATCATCATTGTTAACAGAACTGATTACTGCAACTCTCGCACATTTTTCTTCGAGACCTGTCATTGCATCACTCACACGCGAGTCCATCGTCATCACCAATTCTGTTCCGGATAAAGTATCCCTCTTTACAACCTGTTGGGCATCAACGGTATAAAAACCAAAGAAAGAAAGCATCGAAAATATTTTAATGAAATTTCTCATTTAAACTTGTTTCTGCAAATTTAGGATAATTTAAAAATACAGCAACCATAGTTATTTAGAATAATTACAAATTAAACGTTAATGACATTTTCCCCTTTACATATACCGTTAAATTCCTGTTAAAAATATTATTTTTGCGGGATTGATTACACATTCAATATTTACTAACATAAGATAATTTAAATGATTAGTTGGAGAAAGCATTATAAAAAAGGGCTGATTGCGATAGGTTTATTGCTATCAACAAGTGCTTCAATTTACGGGCAAGACGGCGATCCTAAAA
>Ga0065714_10002512_pt1 | contig 18614 bp, 43 predicted proteins | sample MisRhiReplicate2_FD_59101 | JGI IMG/M metagenome (GOLD analysis project Ga0065714, IMG submission 59101) | Miscanthus rhizosphere microbial communities from Kellogg Biological Station, MSU, sample Rhizosphere Soil Replicate 2: eDNA_1 v2... | ecosystem: Host-associated > Plants > Roots >...
GCTTTGTTCCTCCATTTGGCAGGCTCACGAGATGGCGTTTCGTCATCGTGCAGCCCGCAGACCCGCAACCACTTGTGTCATTCAACCGCTACCCGAGGCAGATAATCGGCATCGGGCTGCGACTGCCGGACGGTTATGGGCTCTCGATCATGTGGGCGAAACCGGCGAGGTGGTGGAAATGACCCCCACCGAGTTCGACCCGTCAGCCCCTCTCCCACCCCTGACACCCTTCCCGCGCAACCGTTCGTGGGAGCCGGCAGCACGACACTACCGGGACCTGGAACCCGGCGAACACGAAACGAACGAAAGAGACGAACAATGAGCACTGGAATGCCGCAAGGAATCTGGCTGAACAAGTTCGGCGTCATCGTCGAGCAGGTATTCGGCCACACGCCATATCAGGTTGGCTCGTCCTTGAAGACAAAGGACTGGCGGGACGTGGACGTGCGTCTCATCCTCCCCGATGACGAATACGACGCCATGTTCGGCAAGCAACGACTGAACTACGTTGACCCCAAACTAGCGGGCCTCACGCTGGCATTCGCTTCCCTCGCCAAGGAAATGACCGGCCTACCCGTGGACTTTCAATTCCAGCGCCAAACGCACGCGAACAAGGTCTACGGCGGGGAGTGGAGAAGCCCACTCATGGAACACGCGCCCACTGACCGGGAGGACGGCTAATGAGCGACATCCGATACACCCACACTGACAATGATGGAGATCGTCTGGTCATCCGGGCGGGCATGCTTGGGGCCGCCATCGACGCCCGTAGCCATTTTGCCGAAGAGAAGGTCGAGGTCGCCGTCCGCTATGAGCACCTGCCAGCACTGATCGAGTCCCTTCAAGGCATCCTGGACGAGGCCGCCCTGTGACCGCCGTGGACCTGTCCGCGATCCGGGCACAGTTGGGCAGGCTGCTGAGCGACGTCGCATTCCCGGAAACCCCTGAAGAACGGGATGGCGCTGAGGCTGAAATTATGTCCACGGTCGCGGGACTACTCGCTGTGGTCGAACGGGTGGAGGGGCTGCATAAACCAGTCCACGTTTACGAGTACGACGACGTGAATGGCGTCTGGAAATATGACGCTGACAACGAACAGATCCTGATGGCTACGTTCTGTGCAGGGTGCACACCGGCTGATGCGCTGGAGGCGATCGGTGACTGCGAGTACGACCCGACCGTCTACAGCGGCGAAGTCTCGTGGCCCTGCCCGACCATCAAGGCGATCACTGGGGAGGGAAGGGCATGAGCGAGATGGCAGACGTGCTGGCAGCACATCCCGATTGGTGGTGGGGGCGGACTGAGGGTAAGGCGCACTGTGACAAGTGCGACTGGTCGGAAGCTTGCGATCCACGCACTGCTGACCACGCCTTCCGCGCCCACCAGGCCGCTGCCCTGTCTGCTGCGGGGTTCGGGCCGGTGCGGGAGGCGCTCGGCCTCCAGCAGATCGCGGACGTAATCATGACGCGGGTGGTCTACTCGGGAAATGAGGGATGGGTACTGACCTCAGAGGACCGGGACGACCACGAATACGTCCACTGCCTTGACGCGGCGAAGGCAGTCATCGACGGGAGGACACGTCATGACGATCAATAGCGAAGCCGTGGAAGCGGCAGGCATCGCGATCCACAACGAGATTAGCGACTGGTATCCGCTGGAAGGTGTGCCAGACCTGGACGCCCACGCAAAGGAGCTCGCTCGGAAAGCTCTTGAGGCTGCGGCGCCTATCATCCGGGCCGATGCGCTGCATGAGGCGGCACAAGCGGTCGAAGCGTTGCGCCCGGACATGGGGCCGGGAATCAATATCACCCAGTATCGAGAGGGCCGCAACGACGCTCTCGTTAGGGCGGCGGACGTCGTAATGCGCCTACTGTGGCGGCGGCCGTGACCCCGTCTGAGGCTGCTGGACGGGCACTGCACACCATCGAACACCCCTGCGCCGACCCCACGGTCTGGGACCACCTGGACGAACCCACCCGCACATGGTGGGTGGACCGCGCCAAACCGATCACCGGCGCTGTACTAGCCGCCGACAAGGATGCCTGATGGACCACGACCAAGCCAAGGAGAACTGGGCGCGGGGGGCGAACCGCGTGCCCGGATGCAGTTGTCCACCGTGGCGCTATTCACCGAGGCACCCGAAGCCGTCCGCGCCAGACTGTCCGCAGCATGGGACAGTCACAAACGACTGATAACCGAAAATCACACCACGACCCGCGAGGGTCTTTTTTATTGCCCAAGATTGGGGACAAATTGAAACTCACCACCATCTGGACCATTCCCGCCTGCTCACTAGGCGAACGACTCCGCCGAACGGTTGACCTCGCCGCGATGAACGCGGCATCCACACTCCCCAAGCGAGTCCGCTACTGGACGTTCATCCAGGTTGGCAGTAAGGCGATGGGCCCCAATGACATCGTGCCCGATGTCAAGTTCATGGACCTGCTCAAGAATGCGGAAGGTGGCCCGAAGTCATGAGCCTTGAAATATTCACCGAGTTGCAGCAAGGGTCCGATGCGTGGCTTGCTGCCCGATGCGGCATCGTCACGGCGTCGGTTGTCGGGCAGCTTGTGACTTCACGCCAGCCGACAGCGATCGAAACCGACTGCCCGGAATGCGGCGCAATCACGGCCGAACCCTGCATCGGGAAGCGGACGCCGGCACCACTAAAAACACTCCACCCTGCACGTGCAGCAGCGGCGCGTGACCTGGATAGGGTGATCGGCGCGGATATGGGTAGCGACACGGCCAAGGCGCTGGTAATGACGCTCGCGGCTGAGCGCATCACGGGCCATGTTGAGCAGGTGTTCCCGAGCCGGGACATGGAGCGTGGAACACTTTCTGAGCCGTTCGCACGCGACATCTACAGCGAGAACTACGCGCCCGCTACCGAAATCGGATTCATGGTGCGCGACTTCGGCGGCTACAAGATCGGGTTCTCGCCGGATGGGCTGGTTGGCGATGACGGGCTGCTGGAAATCAAGGCGCCGCGTCAGAAGAAGCATCTGGCGACGATCCTGGCCGATGCCGTCCCACTCGAACACATAGCCCAGTGTCAAACCGGCTTGCTCGTATCCGGCCGCGAATGGATCGACTTCCTGTCCTACAACGGTGGGATGCCGTTGTGGCGGAAACGGGTAGCGCCTGACGAGAAATGGCAAGTGGCGATAAAGGAAGCCGTCTCAGAGTTTGAGATGACAGCCAACGAAATGGTTGCGCGATACAGCGCAATCGCCGCCGACTTGCCGAAGACGGAACGAATCGACCTATTCCCCGAGATGGAGATTTTCTGATGGTCCTCGCTGACCTCTACAACGCGGATAAGCGCACCCGTGACCCGGAAGTTCGGGCTGCGGCGGCTAACTTCCGAATCCCCCACCCACTACCACGCGTCCGGTACGCGGATGGCACCGCTCCATCGTCGGCAGGCCGCGAAGTGCACTCACCTTGGATCAAAGAAAAGGAGTCCTAGACATGGACCTGACCGAATCAATCGCCCCGAAGACCGACCAGCAGAACTTCGACGACTACCTGACCGGACCCCGCACAGTCACCATCAGCGGAGTGTCCAAGGGGAGCGCTGAGCAGCCCGTCAACGTCGAATTGGCCGAATACCCCGGCAAGCCATACAAACCGAATAAGAGCATGCGGCGCGTCTTGGTGTCAGCCTGGGGCACCGACTCAAGCGCCTATGTTGGCAGGCGCTTGGTTCTGGTCGGGAACCCAAGTGTCTCCTATGGCGGCAAGGCTGTCGGCGGGATCGAAATCGCAAAGATGTCGAACATCGCCAAGCGCCTGACTCTGGCTCTGACCGAGACTCGCGGGAAGAAGCGGTCATTCTCAGTAGACCCCCTCCCCGACGCACCAGCACCCACCCCAGCCCCCACAACCCACCGCGACTGGCGCACCGAAGCCGCAGCACTCACAGGCAACGTGGACGGTTTGCGGTCGCTCTACATGGACGCACAAGCAGCCGGCGCGGATGTTGAGACGCTGGCACACATCAAGGAGCAGGCCACAGCATGAGCGAGCCCATAGTTTCCCTATCCATCACCCTCAGCCCGATCCTCAGCGAGCACCCGCCAGTCGATCACCGCGGCGTCCACCAGTTGCGGATCGGCATGACCACATTCGTCAACATCAACCCCGAGACAGCCCGACAGTGGCTCCCGACAATCCAGCGAATCGCAAGTGAAGGAATCAAGTAATGAGCAACGAAACCAACCTGACTATCCGCGGCCGACTGACCGCCGATCCTGAGCTTCGCTTCACGCCATCCGGTGCTGGCGTCGTGAACTTCGCCATCGCCTCGAACGCATCCAAGTTCGACAAGGATTCCAACACCTGGAAAGACCAGCCCGCGAAGTTCTGGCGGTGTGCTGCATGGAACCAGGGCAAGCTCACCCGCGCCGAGAACGTCGCGAACATGCTCAAGAAAGGTGACTCGGTCATTGTCTACGGCGAACTGACCACCCGGGAATACGACAAGGACGGGGAGAAGAAGGTGGCCGAAGAGATCCGCGTCGAATCCATCGGCAAGGATCTGACGTTCCACGGGCAGGCATACGCGGGGAATCAGCAGCAGCCGCAGCAGCAGCCATGGGGCGGCAACCAGCCCGCGGGGTCGCAAGGGTGGGGATCCGCTCCCACTGGCGCCGACCAGAGTCCTCCGTTTTGAGCCTCTATTACTCAGATGAGTTTGTGGAGCTCTACCACGGCAATTGCATCACTGAGCACCGCGAATGGCTGGACGCCTATGTACTCGTTACCGATCCGCCTTATGGCATGGCGTACAGCGGGTTTGGCGGGCGCAAGGGTGAACCCCGGCGCACTACCGGCAAGCTGTTCGTGGCTGGGGACAATGACACGTCAATTCGAGACGCCGCCCTTGAGGCGTGGGGCGATCGTCCCGCACTGGCGTTTGGCAAGTGGAGCGTGGAGCGTCCTGCAGCCACCCGACAGGTCATCATCTGGGACAAATCGGACAACGGGCCTGGGATGGGTGCCATTGACCTGCCATGGGGTCCCTCATTCGAGGAGGTCTACGTTATGGGCAAAGGATTCATTGGCAAGCGTGAGAGTTCGGTCTATCGGGTCAAGCCGTTCACGTCCGGCGACTCGGATCGCCCGGATCACCCTACACCCAAGCCGACTGGACTCATGGAGCTCTTGATCGCCAAGTGTCCGCCGGGCGCAATCGCTGACCCGTTCGCCGGATCAGGGGCGACACTCATTGCCGCCAAGAACCTACGCCGTCAAGTGGTTGGCGTGGAGCTGGACGAGCGGCATTGCGAAACCATCGCCAAGAGGCTGGCGCAAGACACTCTGGACATCTTTGGAGGAGCAGCATGAAAACCAAGCCCCGAGGCATCCACGCCAATTTCTCGACGACCTGCGCGTGCGGCAGGGAGTTGACCATCACCAACGGCCGCCAAGATCCGCACGACTGCCGCGAACCCGAACGGCCCGTGAGTCTCGCTGACATCCGGGCCGCGCTTGAAAGGAAATCCAATGCCTGAGTCATACATCAAAGCCGAGATCGTCCGCCCGAAATGGTCACCGGAAGAGTGGCTCTGCAACCTATTCGGCGGCATCCTCGCGCTTGCACTCCGAACGATCGTTGTGTGGTGGTTCTTCGCTGCATGGTATCCGGAGCTTGGACTGACCTTCTGGCAGCTTGTTCTGCCGGTCTACGCCGTCCGCATCCTGATCATAAACAATCCAATCGGGCGCCAACTCAAGTAGCCCACCCGCACCAAACCCCAAGCCGCCCACTGAGGCGGTTTTTTTGTACCCAAAAGAGAGAAGAAAATCATGGATCCCATCGCAATCATCCTGACCATCGCCGCATGCATCGGCGGGCTCATCCTCCTGTACTTCATCATCGCGCTCATCATCTTTTCCATCGGCGCCAAGCAGGCGAAGAAGACGTTAGACGCATTCGATGACGACTTCTTCCGGCCCGGATCCAACCTGAACCGTCCGCGCCGCTAACCATCCATGCCCTTGTGAGCGGGGACTGCGATGTCCCCGCTCACTACCCCGAAAGGAACCATCTTGACCATCGAAGCAACCCAGCAGCCGATCAAGATCCGGGAGCACATCACGCACCGAGTAGACGCCGCATGAGTACGACCGTCCGCGCAAGGTCCCTGCCTTACCCGCCGGTCAGGACACGCGTTGAACGAATCTGCACCCGATGCGGGATCCAATACCGAATCGCACAACCCAGCCGTGACGCGCACCTAACCGAGTGCCGCGACTGCCGGGGAATCAAGTGAGCCCGTGCTCTCGCGGGTGCTGCTGGAACCCCTGGACTTGCAGCAAGAACCGCTCCTGCGCTTGCCACTGGGACGAACGTAAGCCGACCAGCCGAACTAACGGCACGGTCACCTATTCGGACCCCACGAGCACCCAAGCAATCCGCAACGTCATGAAAGAACAAAGGGAGAGGTAATGGCCGGATACGTCTACGGCGGGACCGAGTTCGACGCAGCCCTAAAGAGGGGTCGCAGGCCCCGAGCCGACCCGCTCAACCCGTCAATCTGCGGAACCACTCCAGGCGTATCGCAGCACAGGCGCCTCAAGCAGCCCTGCTGCACCAAATGTGCCGACTGGTACAACTCGCAGCGCCGCGCCAGAAGGCATGAACAGAAAGGGAAGCTGTGACCTATATCCGAAACACCAGCCGCGGTCATCTTGACGCGCTCCGTATCCAGCGGCAGATAGCCGCCGCGGAAGTCGAGAAGGCCGAGAAGGAACTCGCCACACTCCAGGAAGCCGAGCGTGAACTAGGCCGGCTACAGCGGCGCAAGGCACTGCTGGCTAAGGAGTTGGCCGAGACGCGAGCCAGGACCACCACCCAGCGCCGGCAACTCTCGCTTCCGCTTCCCGTATACGGCGGCAAGGTGGGCCTGCTCGCAGCAGCCGAAGAAGTCAAGCAGCACACGAGACGGAAGAAAGAGATGGCAGGCAATGGCGCGCATTAGGACCATCAAACCCGAGTTCTGGGACTCCCCGGATACAGCCAGGGCATCACTGCGGGCGCGCCTGCTCTACATCTCAATGTGGAACCTTGCGGACGACTACGGCATAGGTGACGGCAACTTCAAGCGCATCGTTGGATTCGCCTTTCCGAACGACGACATAACAGTGTCGGAAGTTCCGCGACTTATCGCGGAAGTTTCGCGCACTTTCTCGGTGATGTTTTACGAGCACGAGGGAAGGCCTTACTACTGGATCCCCGCATGGGAAACGCACCAGCGAACAGAGAAGCGAGCCAAGCAGCGCGTGCCCTTCCCTGAAGACCCAAAAACCCTTACATCTAGCGGCGAAATGGACAGTGACGGAAAATCCGCGCCGACTGTCGGAAGTTCCGGCGCTGGAACAGGGGAACAGGGGAACAGGGGAACAGGGGAACAAGGGAACACTTGTCCGGCAAAGCCGAACGCGGACGATTTCCTTGACTGGTATCTCGAATACCCACGAAAAGAATCCAAGGGCGCCGCAGAGAAGGCCTACGTCAAGGCCCGTCAGTTCGCCACTGCTGAGGATCTAGTCCAAGGCGCTATCCGATACCGGGAAGACCCTAACCGCGAGGCTCAATATACGAAGCAGCCCGCAACATGGCTCAACGCCAAGTGCTGGGAAGACGGGCCGCTACCCGAGCGTGACGGTGGACGAAAGCCAAGTACCTCCGACCGCCGCTTACAGGCTGGCTTTGAGCTACTCCAGCAAACCCGAGACGCCGGCCAACTTGAACTAGGAGCATGATGAACGCCGAAGAAACAGTGCTGCTCCTCACGTGGGTGAATCAGCACGACCCGCGGGTGCAGCTCAACGCAGCATCCCGCGACATCTGGGCATACAGCCTGGCGCCATTCACGGCAGGAGAAGCCAAGCAGGCAATCCTTGACCACTACCGGCTCAATGACTCCATCCCGGTAAGCCCCGGCGCCATACGCAAACGGGCCGACGATCACCGCGCCGTCACAGAAGGCAGAGAGGCCGCGCAGACGGCACCCCGCGAACTTGAAGCCTCGGACGGACGCACGCAACGGTCATGGCGGGCACGGAACCCCGAGGAATGGGACCGCCTCGTTGAAGTCGGACGGCAAGAGCGCTTATCGGATCTCAAGCGAAGGGGCATCCTATGACCGAGCGACTTCGGGCAGCCATACGCCTCCTCTACCCCGACGACATGACACCCACAGCGCGGAACCTACTAACCCGCATCATCGAAGAGTGTGGAGCCCCGGATACGTCTGGGGCTTCCGAATTTAAGGAGGACGCGTGAGCCGCCCCAAGATTCTTGAATTGTTCTGCGGCGTCGGTGGCGCTGCCATGGGATACCACGAAGCCGGCCTTGAAGTGTACGGCGTGGACATCGAGCAGCAGCCCGACTTTCCGTTCACGTTCTGCCTCGGTGACGCAATCTCCGTCCTGTCCCGGCTGATCGGTGGTGGCTCGGTCACCTTCAAGCGGCCCGATGGAACCTCGGAGACTCTGCGCATCGATGACTTCGCCGCCATCCACGCATCACCGCCATGCCAGGCGTCCTGCACGCTCACCAAGGGCACGAATAGCGGCAACGAGTACCTAAACCTCATCCCAGCCACCCGAGCGCTCCTAGCCCTCTTCCATGGCCCGACTGTGATTGAGAACGTCCAAGGATCTGACCTGCGCCGAGACTTCACCCTCTGCGGTGAAATGTTCGGGCTCGGCGTTATCCGGCACCGGTATTTCGAGACTTCCGGGTTTACCTCGTTAACCCTGAGCCACAAGAAGCACCGCGGACGTGTTGCCGGTTGGCGACACGGCGAATGGTTCGACGGACCATACTTCGCGGTCTATGGCGAAGGTGGCGGCAAGGGCTCGGTCAAGCAGTGGCAGGAAGCAATGGGAATCGACTGGACGGACAACCGGAAATCCATAGCCGAGGCCATCCCGCCGGCTTACACGCGATTCATCGGTAGGCAGATCATGGGGCGCCTATCGGAGCAGCTAATGAAGGAACTCGCAGCATGAAGCCGAACTTTGCCCACAGTGACCTATGCCTCGGATGCCCAGAATGCACCAGCGAGGAGACCCGCAAATTCCAAGCGTGGCAGTCGCTGGACTGCGCATGGTGCGACAACAAGGCGACCGGAAACGCTCTTTACATCTACGACGGCCAATGGTTCGCATCATGCGGAAAACATGGACGCAAGTTCGAGAAGTTCGAGGCTGCATCATGACCCGCCACATCACCATCGACATCCCGGCGCCCTGCCAGTTCATCAACAGCAACCAGCGGCTTCACCGGATGGCACAGGCGAAACTCACGAAGACCTGGCGCCAAGCATCCGCCGCCGCAGCACACGGACTCGCCCCATTCACCCGGCAAGTCCATATCACCGCGCACATCTTCAAACCACGCGCTGGCCGATACGACACCAACAACCTCGCACCCACCACCAAGGCGATAGTCGATGGGCTCGTTGACGCTGGCCTACTCCGAGACGACTCCACCGAATGGGTGATCGGGCCAGACCACCGACACGGCGGCAAAGGTAACCCGGAAATCGTGCTGGAAATTATTGAGATCAAGCAGGAGGAAGTGTGAGCAAGGAGAGCAAAAGCTTGACGCTGGACATGCCCGAAACCGAGCTAATCCTATGGGATGGCGGGACTGGTACGGCCTACATGCTGGCCCGCGGGATGTACGTAATGCCACCACGAGTCAAGGCCATCACAAGGGCGCTGCTCCTTCTCGCTCTGGAAGAGATCGAGAAGGGGGACTAGATGAGCCTGCAAGATTCAGTCCACCAGCTCTGCCGCGATCACCTCCGCACCGGCCCTGACGGCAAGGCTCACAAGGTTCCGGCGCTTCTCGATGAACTGCGGGCAGCTGTCACGCCGGGGCGCAACAGTTCCGGCGGTGGTGCTGCTGGACCGCCGATCCCCATCGACCCGGACGCGCTCGACCTGCTGCGGGAGATTGAGGCGACCGCGAAACGGGACTACTACGAGATGACGGGCGTGCAATGGACCAAAGACCTAGACCGACTCCTGCCGTGGATGGTCAGTCTCGACCTCAAGCCCGAATGGCACGCCTACCTTGAGCGGGTCAGCCTGGAATGGATCGACGCCATCCAAGCGATGCTCTGGCCCGTCAAGCCACGCAGGAAGCTCACCGGCAAGACATGCCCAGCGTGCAGCCAGTCACTCTACGGCGAAGAACGGAAGGTAGCCCTGTCCCTCGGCTGCTGGGACGACGACGGCAACCTTGCCAAGATCGGCGCATGGGACATTGCATGTGCTGGGTGCGGTGCCGAATGGGCAGGCGATCAGGTGTCGTGGCTGCTCAGGGCATTGAATACCAAAGACATCGAAGAGGAGATAATGGCGTCATGACAATTACCGAGTTCCTGGAAGCGCGGATCGCAGAGGATGAGGCGGACACTATCAACCGCGTCGTGCTGCGTTCCGAAGATCGGCGCAGTTTGACCATGGATCAGGCTGAACGTGCACACGCCGAGATCGCAGCGAAACGGGCGATACTTGCGGACCGGAAGCGCATGGATCGAAATACGCATGACGACGATTGGACCGCCGGATACTCAGACGGCAATTATCAGGCCATCAACGCCCTAGCCGCCGTCTACAGAGACCACCCGGACTATCGGCAGGAGTGGGCATGACACGCCCGGTGTTGCTGTGGCGGAAGTGGTAGAAGTCGGGTAGAGTGAGTGGTGGCTGTGGAGACGTGGCTAAACATCAGGACCGAGCAGAGATGCCGGTCCTTTTTTGTGCCCCCATTCACATATACCGAGCGCCGGCGGTTGACCGACGCGCATAAGTTCACAATGGCCCCGCTAACCATCAGTGCGGGGTCAGGTGCCGATGATGGATCCCACCCTTGGAACGGTGGGCGCGGGTCCGACTCCCGCCGGTACCACGAGTGAGTGCCGCACCGTCAGTGTGGTGCCGAGCGACGGATATGCAACATCCGCACCTCGGTTATATGGCCCGAGCGGCAGCCCAACGCCGCGGTACTCACATCATTGCGCGGTAGGGCAGTGGTAGCCCCGCAAGGCTCATAACCTTTGAGGTCGTCAGTTCGAATCTGACCCGCGCAACTAAGCCCGCGACTAACCCCCATACGTCGCGGGCTTTCACTTTGTTAGCGTCCTAGTCAGGAGGTTGCAGTGAGGCTCTACAACGCAGTATGCGAGGCCATAGAAGCTTGGGCCGCACGCACACGAACCGACACGCTGGACGCAGAGCTAGACGCTGTGGACTGGGCAATGACCCGCGGTGACGACGATGAATGAGTACTGCGACAGGCACCCGTCAGCACGGGCACAGGCTCGGGTGCTACTGCCTAGTCTGCGGGAGTTGTACGCGTGCGGTCACTGCGCCAAGACGTGGGAGCTGCAAGGCGACTACTTCGTGGAGTATGAGACGGTGACCATTGCCGCGAGCTAAGCGGATCTGCGCCAAGTCTGGATGCCCGCACGTTGCCGATGGTCGCTACTGCACCAAGCACAACGCAGAGTATGAGGCAGAGCGCGGCACGAGTACAGCGCGAGGCTATGGCTCGGCACACCAACGCACACGAGCAAGGCTCAACCTTGACGTTCAAGCCGGGCTCACCAAATGCGCACGCTGCGGCAACCCCATCGCACCCAACACGGCGTGGCACCTAGACCACGCCGACGAGGACCGGGGCACCTACTTAGGTCCGGCTCACGCCTTCTGTAACGACTCCGCAGGTGGTCGCAAGGCACATGCCCAAGGGTGACCTCAAAGGCCCCCCTGACCCCCACCCGGGGCACCCAAGGCCCCTCGGAATCCAGACCGCCGGTGAGGTGACTCGGAACTTTTCGGTAATCAAATGCCTTCCGGGAGGGGGTTGTCGTGACTTCTGGTGGACACCGCGGGAACGCCGGCCGACCTCTTGACCCGAACTCCCTTGCGGCCTCTAAGCGCTCTGGTGTCGATGGCTTTCTAACGCTTGATGAGCCGACGTCCGAACCGCCCGAGTGCCCGTTGCCTGATCCGTCTGACCGGGAACTGTTTTGGTGGGATCGGCTGTGGCATCGTCCGCAGGCTTCGCAGTGGGCCGCCCTCCGTCTTGAGGATGAGGTGGCGCTGTACGTCCGCTACATCGTCGAGGCTGAGCAGCCCGAGGCTCCGAGTGCTACCCGGACTCTGGTGAAGCAGTACCAGGAGCTTCTTGGGCTCTCCACTGCTGGCTTGAAGCGCCTGATGTGGTCGATGCCTGATGGTGTTGTGACCGCCAAGGCGCCGACCAAGCGCAAGTCTTCATCTCGTGCCCGACTAAAGGTTGTGGGGAATGGCGGATGATTTCAGCATCAACTTCCCCGCGAGCCAGACTCTAGGGTTCCTCGGCGCGGATTGGATCGAGCAGCACTGCTCTGTGCCGGATGGTTTCGATAAGGGCCGCCCGTTTATCCCGTCTGACTGGCAGTTGCAGATCATCGCGAACCACTACCGCGTGAAGTCCTCGGCTAAGTGGAATCCCGCACGGCCCGTTCTGGCGCCCGCGTTTACTTACCGGCGCTCTCAGGTCGTTGCGCCTCAGAAGACGGGCAAGGGGCCCCTTGCTGCGGCTGTGACGCTGCTTGAGGCGGCGGGCCCGATCATCTTTGGCGGCTGGGCTGAGGGCGGCGAGGTTTATTCCTGCCATGAGCATGGCTGTGACTGTGATTTCTACTTTGAGTATGAGCCTGGCGACGCTATGGGCATACCCCGCAAGACTTCCCTAATCCAACTCGTGGCGACGTCTGAGGAGCAGGTGGACAATGTCTACCGGCCGTTGCAGTCGATGGTTCGCGGTGGCCCTTTGGATTCGATCATGAAGACGGGCGAGCAGTTCGTCCGCCTGCCGAATGACGGAAAAATCGAAGCTGTTACTAGCTCGGCTCAGTCTCGGCTTGGTAACCCGATCAACTTCGCGAACTTTGACGAGTCGGGCATTTATACGGTGCAGAACAAGATGGTCAGGGTTTCCGAGACTATGCGCCGCGGCCTGGCTGGCATGGGTGGACGTTCGATTGAGTGGACTAACCCGTGGGATCCGTCCGAGAACTCGACGGCGCAACGGACTGCCGAGTCTAAGTCCACTGACATCTACCGCTTCTACCGGAAACCGCCGGCTGATCTGTCCTATAAGAACAAGGTTGAGCGGCGCCGTATCCATAAGTTCGTCTATGAGGGCTCGCCGTGGGTTGATCTGGACGCTATCGAGGCTGAGGCTTCGGAGCTGATGGAGACTGACCCGGCGCAGGCGGAACGCTTCTACGGGAACCGCATCGTGCACGGCCTGGGTTCATGGCTTCGTGATGGTCTTTGGGATGGTGCTTATGGCGGAGATGATTTGGCTGCCGAATCCGCCTGACGGAACGAAGATTTCCATGGGCATGGACGGTTCGGAGAATAACGACTGGACCGCGTTGCAGTGTGAAACAATCGACGGCTTCAGCTTCACGCCGCGCTATGGCCCGGATCGCCGTCCGACCGTGTGGAATCCGGCAGAGTGGGGCGGGTTCATTCCCCGCGGCGAGGTTCATGCTGCTGTCGATGAAATCTTCGAGCGTTACGACGTCTCCCGGGCCTACTGCGACCCGCACGATTGGTACTCGGAGATTGGCGACTGGGCGTTGAAGTACGGTGAGGAACACGTTTTCGAGTGGCCGACCAACCAGGTTAGCCGCATGTATCCGGAGATCCGCCGTTTCGAGATTGATCTAGCGCAGGGGCGCATTCGTCACGACGGTTGCCCTATCGCTACGGTCCACGCGGCGAACGCCAAGAAGATCGCCAAGCCGGGACAGAAGTACGTCCTTGGTAAGCCTGCCGATCACCAAAAGATCGACGTCGTTATGGCGAAAATCCTCTCCCACACCGCTGCTGCCGACGCTCACGAAGCCGGCTGGGGTGAAGTGGTCGATAACCGAATGTTCGTTTTCAGATAAGGAGGCTCTTGTGGCGTTGAGTGCAGAGCAAGCCGCCCTTGTTACGAAGCTGAACATGCAGTTGGACTCTCTCGGCCGCGATGATGAGCGGCTGGGTAAGTATTACGAGGGATCGCAGGTCTTGGAGCATATCGGCCTTGCTGTGCCGCCAGAGCTTCGGAAGTTTGAGACAGTCATCAACTGGTCGCGGGTTGCCGTGGATTCGGTTGAGCAGCGTCTTCGGGTGAAGGATTTCATCCTTCCAGGCGCGAAGGTTTCTTCGGTCGAACTCCGCGAGCACTGGGACGCAAATAACCTCGATTCTGAATCGGCGCTCCTGCACAAGGACACGCTGATTTACGGTCGCGGCTTCGTTTGTGTCGGCTCCAATGCCGAGGATGCAGCCCACCCGATCATCACTGTTGAATCTCCGCGAGAGATAACTGCTGTTGTGGATCCTCGGAGCCGCAGGATTAGTTCTGCGCTGCGCGTTTACGGTGCCACGAAGGAAGACCCGCAGCCTAAGTTTGCGACGCTCTACGAGGCAAATAGCACGGTCTGGCTGGAGAAGGTTTCTGGCACCTGGACCGAGTATGACCGCGATAACCACAACCTGGGCCGTGTCCCGATTGTGATGTTCCTGAATCGGCGCCGCACTGGTGACTGGTTGGGTGTTTCGGAGATGAAGGATGTTATCCCGCTGGTTGATTCGGCGGCGAGGGCGATCACGAACCTTCAGATCGCCTTGGAGACGCATGCGGTTCCACAGAAGTGGGTTCTTGGTATGTCCAAGGGCGACTTCGTGGATGCTGACGGCAACCCTATCCCCGCGTGGCAGTCCTACTATTCCGCGATCTGGGCCAACCAGAACAAGGACGCCCATGTTGGGCAGTTCAGCGCCTCGGACCTGAAGAACTTCCACGACACCATCAACCATTACGGGCAGATGGTTTCCTCTGTTACTGGCCTTCCTACCCGCTACCTTGGGCAGACTTCGGTCAACCCTGCGGCCGAGGGCGCTATCCGCGCTGACGAGTCGCGCCTCGTGCTGAACGCTGAAGGCAAGGCTTCCAACCTTGGCGACGGCTGGGCATGGGTCCAGGGCATTGCCGAGCGTTTCCGCACTGGCTCCTGGCCGATGTCGAATCAGATCAAGACCGAATGGTTCGACGCCGGCACTCCGACGTTCGCGCAGAAGGCTGACGCTCTCACGAAGCTATACGCCAATGGAACTGGCGTTATTGCACGCGAGTCGGTGCAGGACGAGTTGGGGTGGTCGCAAGCCAAGAAGGACCGCGACCGGGAATACCGCGATGCCGAATCGCAGGATCCCTACCTTGCTCGACTGGACGCTAAGGAGCCTGTGAATGTTGCAGCAACTACCGGAGGCGGCGCTTAGCTACTCGGCGTTGCAGCGCGGTGAGATCCAGGCGGCTTTGGCCGCTACGTCTCGGCTGTGGCGGCGGATGGGCTCGGACTTTGACGCCTCTTACGCGAGGTTCGAGCCGTCACTCCTAGCGGTGCTATTCACTGCGCAGGAGCGGGTCGCAGATGGCGCCTTGGCGTATGTCCCGGATGTTCTCGGCACTGACGCTCCGGAGCCCCTATACGCGTCCGCGGGCGACCGTTTCGTGGGCGTGGCTGGCGACGGTATGCCGGTTGCCTCGATGGCCTACGGAGCGGTGATAAACGCCAAGCTAGGAGTTGCTGCTGGGCTTGAGCCCAGCGTGGCGCTTGCTCGTGCCGGCCAGCACCTAAACTTGGCCGTCGGCACGATGCTCTCTGACACCGGACGCGCTGCGGAGAAGGTTTCCGGCGGCGCACATCGTGTGAAGCGATGGACCCGGATGCTAAATCCGCCGTCGTGTGGTCGCTGCGTGATCCTGGCCGGCAAGACTTCCCGCCAATCCGAGGCATTCAACCGTCATCCTGGCTGCGACTGCCGCAACGTTCCATCCACCGAGGATACGGGCGATGATGCGCGAACCGATCCACACGCCTACCTGTCCGGGCTTTCCGATGCTGAGCAGGACCGCGTTCTAGGGTCCAAGTCCAATGGGCAGGCGTTCCGCGACGGAGCCGACATGAACCAACTCATCAACGCATACCGCAAGAGCGGCGCGGTTCGTCCCGGCCAGATCAACGGGCAGGCGATCAAGTACACCCGTGAGGGAACAACGCGCCGCGGCCACGCTTACTGGCAGATGTCGCAGGCTGGATACGTCAAGGAGCAGGGCGTCTTCCGCGATGGCTCCAAGTATTTGCGCGTGAAGGCCCCGCGCCTCATGCCGGAAACCATCTATTCAATTGCCAAAGATCAGGCGGACGCCGAGCGTCTCCTGAAGCTCTACGGCTGGGTTGTTTAGCCCGCCCCACATTCTCCCCGCAAGCGCGATGCTCGGGGTTTTTCCATCCGCGACGGAGGACAAATCATGTCGGAAGTAGTAACCGAACCAACCGCCGAAACTAAGGCCCCGGCCGAAGTAGAAGCACCCGAATCCCAGGAACTTGGGGACGGCGGCAAGAAGGCTTTGCAGGCTGAGCGCGATGCTCGCAAAACTGCTGAGCGCACCGCTGCTGAACTGACCGCGAAACTCAAGCAGTTTGAGGACGCGAACCTCTCTGAATTGGAGCGCACGAAGAAGGCCGCGGAAGAATCCGCCGCCGAACTTGCGAAGCTCCGTACCGAGAACGTCCGCAACAAGGTAGCCCTTGATAAGGGCATCCCCGCGGACTTGGTCGAGTTCCTGACCGGAGACACGGAGGGCGATATTGCCGCTAAGGCTGATCTTCTCCTGGCCCGGTTGAACACTCCCGGCACCCCGAAGCCTGACCCCTCGCAAGGCGCGAAGGGTGATGGCGCCGCGCTCAATGGCGATCCGCTGTTGGACACGATCAAAAACAAACTTGGGCTTAATTAGCCCCTTCCTTTAGGAGACTGTTATGGCGATCACCGCCGCTACTAAGCTCTCCGACTTCTCCGGTTTCCTGAACCGCGATCAGTCGGCAGCTATCTTTGAACAGGCCGCCAAGACCTCCGTGGTCCAGCAGCTTGCCCCGCGTGTGCAGCTCGGCGTCAACGGCCAGTCGATCCCGGTTGTTACCGGCAAGATCGGTGCCGGCTGGGTCGCTGAAGGTGCGCAGAAGCCCGCATCCAAGGGCACGATGGCGCTCAAGACCATGGACCCGAAGAAGATCGCCGCTATCGCGGTTGTCTCCGCTGAAGTCCTCCGCGCCAATCCGGGCGGCTATATCGACCTGATCCGTCCGCAGATCGCTGAAGCGTTCGCCATTGCGTTTGACGCTGCGGCCCTTTATGGCACCGCGAGCCCGTTCTCCACGAACATCTCGACGGGTTCCTCAACTCAGGAGTTCACGGGCACGACCCCGGCTTTCACCGCTGTCTACGACGACCTGAACGCTGGCCTGTCCACTCTCGTGAACGCTGGCAAGAAGCTGACCGGCTGGGCCTTCGACAACCGCTTCGAGCCGGTCCTGAACGGATCCAAGGACACTGCGAGCCGGCCGCTGTTCGTGGAATCCCCATTCACCGATACGAATGGCCCCGTCCGCGAGGGCCGCCTTCTCGGACGTCAGGCGTTCATTGGTGACGGCATCTACGACTCCACCACCAAGACCTATGGGTTCGCTGGCGACTGGTCGCAGGCTGCATGGGGCGCTGTTGGGGGCATCTCCTACAACGTCTCCACCGAGGCCACCGTGACCATCAACGGCACGCTGACTTCCCTCTGGGAGAACAACCTTGTTGCGATCCTGGCCGAGGCCGAATACGGCTTCCTCGTCAACGACGCTGCCAGCTTCGTCAAGTTTACCAACGCAACCTAGGAGTAGCTGTGGCTATCAAGAAAGCAACCACGCTTGATGATCTCAAGCAGGAAGCCGCGCCGGTAGCTGAGGGGTACACGGTGCTCGTTGGCCCGGCCGGCATCGAGACAACGGTCCCCGACTCGATCCTTGAGCCGCTGCTCGCTTCCGGTTACGTCAAAAAGTAGAAGGGGTGTGCGGTCATGACATACGCGAATGTTTCTGATGTCGAGGTGCGTTATGGCCGCACCCTCACTGCGCCCGAGGCGGCACAGGTCGCAGCCTGGATCGATGACCTTGAAGCGGAGATCCTTGAACGGATCCCCACTCTTGAGGCCCTCATCGCGGCCGGGCGTCCGACTGTCCCAACTATCATCCGTGTTGTCTCGGCCGCGATCATGCGGAAGCTTGACAATCCGAAGGGGCTGAAGAGTCGGACGGTCGCAATTGACGACTACTCCACTACTGAGCAGCCGTGGATCGAAGGGTCCGCAGGCGCCCTGGACTTGACGGATGAGGAGTGGTCCAAACTACTCCCCGGTTCGTCTGGGGATGCGTTCACGATCACTCCCTGGCATGCACCATGAGTGCCGATACTGCGGTCCTTGCAGGCCGGGCTGAAGCCGAGTCTCTAATGCTGGACGCCTGCACGATCACCCGCCCCGGCGAGCCAACCACCGACCCAGACACGGGCGACGTGACCAACACCGCCACTGAGGTCTATACAGGCAAGTGCAAGGTCCAATCCAAGGACTCAGCCACAAGCAACCCGGAGGCTGGCGGGGCGACGTTCACGGTGGTTTCACGGCAGGTTCATATCCCGGCGAA
>Ga0065714_10003523_pt1 | contig 18600 bp, 15 predicted proteins | sample MisRhiReplicate2_FD_59101 | JGI IMG/M metagenome (GOLD analysis project Ga0065714, IMG submission 59101) | Miscanthus rhizosphere microbial communities from Kellogg Biological Station, MSU, sample Rhizosphere Soil Replicate 2: eDNA_1 v2... | ecosystem: Host-associated > Plants > Roots >...
TGCATGCAGACTAAAGAGGCTAGACCCCTGTGGCATTGACGATTCTTGGCCTGTCCGGCGCCCTTAGCCATGATCCTTCCGCAGCCTTGTACATCGACGGCAAGCTGGTCGCGGCGGCTGAAGAAGAGCGTTTCGTGCGCGATAAACATGCAAAGAACCGCATGCCTTACGAATCGGCGAAATTCTGCCTCGAGCAGGCGGGCATCAAGCCATCCGACGTTGACGTGGTGGCGATTCCATTCGCGCCAATCAGCCTGTTCGGCAAGGCTCGCTGGCACTACGCCAAGCGCTACTGGTACGCCCCGGACCGCGCCCTCGACGCGATCCTGATGGGTAACCGTCGCTACAAGCGCTATCGCAACAAGATTGTCTGGTGCCTCGAGCAATTGGGTTTCGATCCGAAAAAGATCAAGATCGAGCCGGTCGAGCACCACTTGGCTCACGCCTCCAGCGCCTACCACTGCTCCGGTTTCAAAGAGAAAACCGCGATCCTGGGGATCGACGGCAAGGGCGAATACGCCACGACTTTCTTCGGTTATGGCGAAAACGGCAAGATCCACAAGATCAAGGAATTCTTCGATCCGGACTCCCTCGGCGGCCTGTACGGCGCGATCACCGAGTTCCTCGGCTTCGAAATGCTCGACGGTGAGTTCAAGGTCATGGGCATGGCGCCGTACGGCGACGCCAGCAAATACGATTTTTCGCGCCTGGCCTCGTTCGAAAACGGCGAACTGGTGATCAACACCGACTACGCCAACGTCATCGGCCTGCGTCGTTATAAAGAGAAGGGCAAGGGTTTCTACTTCTCGCCGAAGCTGATCGAGTGGCTGGGTCCGAAACGTGAAGGCGACATCGCCGACGAACCCTACATTCACTACGCCGCTAGCATGCAAGCGCTGTTCGAGAAACTGGCGTTGCAGATGATCGACCATTACCTGGGCGATGTGCTCAAGGAAACCGGCAAGCTGGCCTTCGCCGGTGGTTGTGCGTTGAACGTCAAGCTGAACCAGAAGATCATTGCCCGCGACGACATCAAAGAACTGTTCGTCCAGCCTGCGTCCGGCGATGCCGGTACCGCGGTGGGTGCGGCGGCTTATGTGTCTCATGCCCGTGGTGTACCGGTCGAGAAGATGGAACACGTCTACCTCGGCCCGTCCTACAGCAATGAAGACGTGATCGCGGCCTGCGCCCGTCACGCCGACAAGCCAAAGTGGCGCAAGCTCGACAATATGCCGGAGCAGATCGCCAAAATCATGGTCGATGGCAACCCGGTGGCCTGGTTCCAGGGTCGCATGGAGTTCGGTCCGCGTGCCTTGGGCGGTCGTTCGATCATTGGCTGTCCGAGCGTGGCCGGCGTGGCGGACCGTATCAACCATCAGATCAAGTTCCGCGAGCGCTGGAGGCCTTTCTGCCCGTCGATGCTCGACACCGTTGCGCCGCAAATGATCAAGATCGATCACCCNGCACCGTTCATGACCTTCACCTTCGAAGTGGCTGAAGAGTGGAAAACCCGNGTNCCGGAAGTCGTCCATGAAGACGGCACGTCCCGGGCCCAGGTGCTCAAGCGCGAATACAACCCGCGCTANTACGACATGATGAAGGCGNTGGAAGTACTGACCGGCAACGGTGTGTCGCTGAACACTTCGCTCAACCGTCGTGGCGAGCCGATGATCTGCTCGCCGACCGACGCCTTGAACATGTTCTTCGGTTCCGACCTGCAGTACCTGATCATGGAAGACATTCTGGTGGTCAAAGAAGGCGCGGACGCTTATGACTCGCTCGGCTGAACGCCATGTGCTGCAGTTCTGTCACGGCTATGACGGGCCGTTTCTGGACTGCGCCCGGCAGTACGCCAGCCTGTTCGCGGGGACCGGTTATCGCGTGACCACGGTGTTCCTGACCGGGGCAGCAGATAGCCAAGTCGCCGCGAACTGTGCGTCCGANGAGGTGCTGTTCATGGAGTACAGCTCCAAGGCCATTCGTGGCCTGAAGCTGGGCGCCATCGGCGATCTGCGNAAGATCGCCGCNTCGCGCAACTTCAGTTTCTGCATCGCTCACCGTTTCAAACCGATCTACATCGCCCTGCTCGGCACTTCGTTGCCGGTGATTGGNGTGCATCACGCGTTTGGTGATTACCAGCGCNGCACNCGCAAACTGTTCGCGCATATTTTCCGCAAACGCCTGAGCCTGCTCGGCGTCTCCGATGCGGTGCGTGACGACATGCGCCGTTGCTTGCCGAAATGGCCGCAGGCGCGGATTCAGACGCTCTATAACCGGATTGATGTACAGGCGTTACAGGCCAGTCAGGTGTCGGTTCGCGAGGCCCGGGAAACCCTCGGTCTGTCGATGGATGCCTGGATTGTCGGCAACGTCGGGCGCCTGCATCCGGACAAGGATCAGACTACGTTGTTGCATGGTTTTGCCACGGCATTGCCGGGGTTGCCGGCCAACAGTCAGCTGGTGATTCTGGGCAGCGGTCGGCTGGAGCAGGACCTCAAGGCCCTGGCGCGTGAACTGGGTATNGGCGATCGCGTGCTGTTCCTCGGNCAGGTGCCCGAGGCGCGTCGCTACTTCCGNGCTTTCGATGTGTTTGCCTTGAGTTCCGATCATGAACCGTTCGGCATGGTATTGCTGGAGGCCATGGCCGCCGGTGTGCCGTTGCTCGCCACCGCGTGTGGTGGCGCCAGGGAAGTGGTCGAAGGTGTGGGCATTCTATTTCCGCTGGGCGATGCCGGGCACCTGGCTCAAGGGCTGCAACATCTGGCCGCGATGGACGAGCAGCAACGCCGCCAGTGCGCCGAGCTGATGTTCGACCGCTTGCGTGAGCGCTTCTCCGATCGCGCGGTACGCGATGCTTTCTGGCATTTGCCGCACGTTACCGAACTGGCACCGAGGGGCTGATGCTCAACCGATTTCAAGGCTGGCGCGAGCGTGGCTGGGTGCAGGTCGACGCCTCGACTTATGCACAAACCTGGCAGCGTTTTGGCGGCAGCGTCGCGACTCATCCTCTGGTGGTCGAACGTCTGGCACAGTTGGCCGACATCCCGGTGCGTTACCTGGCTTGGGAGCAGGACGGCGAAGTGAAAGCCGCCATCCCGACCTGGGGGCGCGACCTGGCGCTGTCCAAGGACGTGCTCAAGCGCACGGGTAAAAAAGGCCTGTTCGACCTCGGCAATGCCGAACTGATCCTGCCGGCCGCCGCCGATGCCCAGGCACCGTTGCGCCATCGGGGGCGTTACCTGTCGGCGCTGAGCGAAGGTCGTTTTACCGGTATCAAGCTGCAGACAGAACAACTGGCGCTGGCCCGCACGCCTGAAGAACTGTCGAAAAAGTTTCGCTACAACCAGCGCCGCGAGTTGCGTCTGCTGGAAGAGGCGGGCGGCGTGGTGCGGCCGGTTACCGAGTTTTCCAGCAGTGAGCTGGCGGCGATCTATTGCGACCTGTTCCAGCGTCGCTGGGGCTTTCCGGCCACCGGTGCCGAGCGCATGGGCGAGGTGATCGAGTTGTTGCGCGAGTTGCTGATCGGCTCGGTGATTTTCCTCAACGACGCACCGATTGCGACTCAACTGGTGTACCGCGTCGAGGCGCCGGAATGGATCAGCATCGAATACGTCAACGGCGGTGTCGATCCCGAGACCCGCGAATTCAGCCCGGGCAGCGTGCTGAGCTTCCTCAACACCCAAAGCGCCTGGGAACATGCACGCGCGTTGGATAAACCCCTACGGTTTTCCTTTGGTCGAACCGACCGTGAGTACAAGGACCGTTGGTGCAATTCTGTGCCGGTCTTCACGGTATGAACCAACCCATGAGCCGCAAACAGCAACTGCTCAAGCGCCATCGGCGCAACAAACGCATCGGCCTGTTGATTGCGTTGATGCTGCTGATCGCGATCGGCGTGCTGGTGGCCTGGTGGCTGCCGCTGGTGCTTGCGGTGCTGGGCTGGATCGCCCACGAGGCGTGGTTTGCCGACCATCTGTTTTATTCTCCCCAAGACGATTACCAATACAGCTTCCCGCCGTATACCCCGCAACCCAAGATTCATCTGGACGGTGAACGGCTACGGCTGGATGAGGGTGTCATGCTGGTCGATGACGCCACGCTGATACTGGCGCTGCGGGTGAAAAGTACTTGGCTGGGGCGCTTTATCGATCCGGTGGTCGAGTTGCTGGGGGGTGATAATCCCGACCGGCAAACCTTCGAGCGCGGCGTGAACGGCCTGCGTTACCTCAATCTCAGTGGTCAGGCAGACGTGTTGTCGCAAGGCGAGTTGCGTCTGCGCGGGCGTTTCTGTCGGTTGCTCGGCGAGCCTGTGCTCTGGGCGTTCGAGCAACCGGACTACCGCCGTCAGCGAGTGATGGTGATTGCACCCCATGCCGACGACGCTGAATTGGCCGCATACGGTTTGTACAGCCAGGCCGACGAAGCCTGGATCGTCACCCTGACCGCCGGTGAAATTGAAGCCGAACATTATCAACAGATGGGTCTGAACACGGTCGAGGCGGCTCGTCTCAAAGGCCGTTTGCGGGCCTGGGATAGCATCGCCGTACCGCGCTGGGCCGGGGTGCCTGAGGCCCATTGCGTGCAGTTGGGGTATTTTTGCCTGCAACTGGCGGCGATGCAGGCCGCGCCGGCCACACCGGTAGGTTCGCGCGAAGCGGATTTGGGAGACACCCGGTTATTTCGTCAGTTGAATCCATTTGCCCTGCCGGGCGATGTCGATGGTGCGCCGACCTGGAATAATTTACTGGCCGATCTGCGTGAACTGTTGCTTAGGGCGCGTCCGCAAGTGATCGTATTGCCGCATCCGTCCCTCGACCCGCACCCGGATCACATCTGTGCCCAGGCAGCGGTTCTCGAAGCGTTGAGCGGGCTGGAGTGGCAGCCGACCACCGTGCTTGGCTATGCCAACCATCTGCATGACAATGATCGTTGGCCGATGGGTGATGCGGGTCATGGCATCGCCCTGCCACCGGCGTTCGATTCGACAACGCCGATGCAGCCCTGCTGTCTGCGAATGCCTTTGGCGCGTCAGCGTGATAAAGCAATGGCGTTGGGCATGATGCACGACCTGCAACCGCCCATGCCGTTCAAGCGACGTTTACGACGGTTGNTACAGTGGCTTCTGGCCAGTAGNGTGCCNCCCGTCTATGGCGAGAACGAGTTCTTTCGCAAGGCGGTCAGGCAGCATGAGTTGTTCTGGGTTCTGAAGCATGGTGAAACATCTGTTAGGCAGAAATGAAGTATCGCGCGGCCTAGCATGGCGGCGTATCCACGCAGCAGTGAGTATTTCTGTGATCAATCCATGCCCGCGCATCCTGTTCCTGATTCCGTATTTCGGTCATTGGCCGTTCTGGATGCCGTTTTTCCTCGAGAGTTGCCGACGCAACGCTGATATCGACTGGTTGCTGTTCAGTGATTGCGGTACTCCTGAGAACCTGCCGCCCAACGTGACTGTTGAAGCCATGAGTTTCAGCGAGTATTGCGCGCTGGTATCACAGCGGCTGAATATCGACTTTGTGCCGGACGCGCCTTATAAGCTCTGCGACATCAAGCCTGCCCTGGGGCATATTCATGTCGACCGCCTGCAAGGCTATGATTTCTGGGCGTTCGGCGATATTGATCTGGTATTTGGTGACCTGCGAAGTTATTTCACCGCTGATCGGTTGGCCAGTTATGACCTGTTCTCTACCCACGAGCGGCGGGTGGCAGGCCATCTCTGTCTGATGCGCAACACTGCCCGCAAACGTGAGTTGTTCATGCAGATCAAGGACTGGCAAACACGCTTTACCGATCAGGCGCATCACGCGCTGGATGAAGGCGCATTCAGTCGGATCTTCCTCTGGCGCAAGAATTTTCCCGAGCCACTGTTCTCTCTGTTGGGCAAGCTCAATTCGTGGCGCCGCCGCAGCGAATTCATCGAGGCGTTCAGTACGCCGGGCGGTTGCATCAAGTGGCACGACGGCACGGATGATTTTCCGCAGCACTGGTATTGGCGCAATGGCTGTTTGAGTAACGATCGCGATGGCGACCGCCGGTATCCGTATTTCCACTTCGTCTGCTGGAAACGCAACGAATGGTCACGGTTGCCCCCACCCGATCCAGCCGAGATCAGGCGCCTCGCCGCCGAGCCGGCATGGGTCATCGATGCGACTGGTTTTCACCGGGGAGAGTTATGAGTCAACGGTCAAAGGTTCTGCAGTTGCAGCCTGACTACAACGTCAAAGCCCATGATTTTGCCGACCTCGCGGAGCAGATCGTCAAGGCCCTGCCGAGCGATCGCTATGAAGTGACCGCGGCGTTCCTGCGTGGCAAGCCCGGGCCTGGCGAGGCCGTAAGTCGCGCCGACCGTTCGGTGTATTTCGAGTTTTCCGACAAGTCCCTCAAGGGCATGCGCCTGCGCGCCATGTGGCAGTTGTACAAGTTTTGCCGCGCAGAAAAATTCGACGTGGTGATTTGCAATCGCTTCAAACCGGTAAACATGATGCTGGCGCTCAACCGTTGGTTGAAAGTACCGCTGTGCATCGGCATCTCCCACGGTTTTGGCGAGTACGACCGGTTTTACCGGCGCCGCCAGACCCAACGCCTGATCGATCGCCATTGGCGCTTTGTCGGCGTGTCGCCAGCGGTCAAACAGTACCTGCTCGATTGCGACTGCGGCTTTACCGACCAGAATACCTACGCGATCACCAACGCCATCGACATCGAGCAGGCTGAAGGTTTGCAGCACAGCCGCGAGCGTGCTCGCGAGTTATTGGGCATCGAACCGTCGGTGCGCTTGATCGGTGCATTGGGCCGGCTGGTGCCGGTCAAGGGCCACACCTACCTGCTGCAGGCCTTTGCCACCCTCAAGGACAAATACCCGAACACCCAACTGGCAATCATTGGTGCGGGGCGTGAAGAGTCGCGCCTGGCCGCCGAGATCGAGCGCCTTGGGCTGACCGGTCGTGCGCATTTGCTGGGTTTCAAGGAAAACGCCTTGCAGTATGTTCGGGCGTTCGACATCTGGACCATGCCGTCCTTGGCTGAAGGCCTGGGGCTGGCATTGCTCGAGGGCATGAGCGGGCACCTGCCGGTAATCGCCTCGAACGTACCGGCCATGTTGCCGCTGATTCAGGGCGCGGGCGGTCTGGCAATTACCCCGGCGGACGTGCCGACGCTGGTCGCAGCGCTGGAGAACTACCTGGGGCTGTCGGATGACGAGCTCAAGGCCAAGGGTGAACAGGCCTACCGCTATCTCCAGGAGCAACACGACATCGAGGTATTCCGCCAGGAGTACCTGAACCTGATCGACTCCGGCTTGAGTCAAGCCCGCAGGGAGCAACCATGAACGACGTGCAACCTCTCGTCACGGTCATCATCGCGTCGTACAACCACGGTCGCTATATCGAGGAAAGCATCCTCAGCGTCCTCACCCAGACCTACAAGAATATCGAGTTGCTGGTCATCGATGACGGCTCCAGCGATGACAGCGTCGAGCGCATCAATGCCTTGCAGGCGCAGCACGATTTCGATTTCCGGGTCCAGCAGAACCAGGGGCTGACCAACACCCTCAACGGCGCCATTGCGCGCTCAAAGGGCAGTTTGATCGTGCCGTTCGGGTCCGATGACATCATGTTGCCGGAGCGCATCGCCACCCAGGTGGCGTATATGGATGGCAAGCCCGAGGTCGGGATCTGCGCCGGCAACATCGAACTGATCGACGCCGACGGCAATCTCTATCCGGAGAATCGTCAGCGTCGCGATGTGCCGTTCCGTCGCCTGGACTTCGATGACATGTTCCTGGAGCGCAAGCCTTATCCGCCGGCGCCGACCCTGATGATCCGCCGTGAAGCGCTGGACAAGGTAGGCGGCTTCGATCCGAACATTCGCCTGGAGGACTTGCTGATCGAGTTGAAGGTGACCCGCGCCGGCTACTTCATCGATGGCCTGAATGTGCTGATGGCGCGCTATCGCAAGCACGCCACCAACTCCTACAAGAATAACCGCTTCATGATCGACAACATCCTGCGTTCCTACGCGCTGTTCAGCGATCATCCGTTGTACGACGAGGTGCGCTACAAATTCCTCAGCTCGATGTTCCTGAAAACCTCCAATCGCGACCGCAAGCTGGCGCGCGAACTGCTGGCGCAGATACCGTTCAAGGCCTGGAACAAGAAGACCTGGCGCGGCCTGGGGCGGCTGTATTTCTCACCGCTGGAAAAAGACTGAGCCCACCCTGAGACGCGCNGCCATCGATGCCGGTATAGCGGCCCTCACCGGCATGCCTGAGGTGTCGGGANCAGGGCGGCGGTCACGATGGCCAGCAGGTAGGCCGCCAGCGCAATGAACGGGTTGNTTTCGACTATTAATGAGCCCGGGCGGGATGACTCCCGGTCAGTACTTGCCTGTGTAGGTTATCCACTGCAGATTTCGACGCCATCACGGCGTAGCCCTGAAGTAGCGCGCCAAAGTGGTCTTCGAACAGCCAGCGTCGATCCACGGCGTAACGCTGCATATGGCGCAGATTGCGCTTGCGCAGGGACAGGCTCAGCGATGACGGATAGATGCGCATGTCCGCCAGATCGATCAGGCCGAACTCACCGTCATCCAGTACCAGTACATTGCCCAGGTGCAGTGACCGGAAATAGACACCTTGTTCATGCAGTTGTGCCATGAACTTGCCGAAACGCTCAACCAGCGCCTGACGCACCGCGGGCGCGGTGATGCCTTGAAGAACCTGACGCAAAGTGCTGCCCGGCAGCGGCGAATAGTGTACGGCACTGCTACCGTCCTTGAGTCGATACAGGTCCAGAATTTGCGGGGTTGGGATACCCAGGTTGCGCAATTGCTCGCTGTTGGCGGCAAACCGTTCGGAATAGGGGTTGAAGCTACCCGAGGTGTACCAGCGACGGCGGCGGAACAACTTGAGGAAGCTGCCATCGACCAGGCGCAGGACTTTTGGCCCCAGCCCGTCTTCCTCGATCACCTGGGCACTGGCGGTCAACTGTTGCAGGGCGGCCGGCGTCAAGGTCCTGATCGGCATTGCCAATAGGCGTCTGGCCCGTTGGTTGATGCTTAATGCGGCGATCAGCGCCAGCGGAATCCACAGCAAAAACCAGTGCTCCTTGGGCCGGGAAATGATACCGCCGCCTTCGGTCAGGCCGGCGCCGATGCCGAATACCAGCCAGGTCGAGGCGATGATGAACAACGGCTGCAGGCGATACCGCCAGCTATTCAGCAAGCACCGGACCTGGAAGAACAGCCACGGCAGCAAGCCGAAAATACCAACGTAATAGAGCACCCCCAAGGCGAAGCTATGAGGCTCCTGCAAGGTGTAGCCGATACCGGGGTCGAGAGTCAGGGTGGCGTTGTAGCCATGACCGATCCACGGGTGCTCGGCAATTTTTTGCAGGGCCAGCTGCCAGATTTCAAAGCGATAGGAGTCGCCGCGCTCGACGATCATCTGCGAAAACAGTACGGCAACCGCTGCGCCACCGATCAACAGGGTACCCAGCAATATGAAAGAACGACGGTTCCAGCTGATGAAACTCAGCCATAACGCAGCCAGTGTCAAAGCAACCAGCGGGGTTCTGGAGCCGGTGGCGATCACCGTGGCGAACATGATCGCCATCGCCGGGATGCTCAGCCAGAGCATCTGGCGACGCTTGCAGGTCATGCTCACGCTCAGCCAGTAGGTACAAAAAAAGCCGAATACGTGGGAGCTGAGCAGTGGGTTGTCGAATGCGCCGCTCCCGATCAGGCGCATGCCCGGCTCGTAGTGGCGGGTAAACATGAACAGGTTGTAGGCCGACGCGATCAGCCCGACCATTGCGGCACTGAACAGCAGGGGCTGGATGATCTCGCTTCGGTAGCGCACCAGCAGGTAGCAGCCAGCGAACAACAGCAGGGTGTGCAAAGCGGGTTTGAACTGACCGGTGACGCTTTGATCCATCGGCGGCCCCCAGCTCAGGCTGAGCAAGGCCCAGGCGGCGAACAACAGCACCGCGACGAAGATCGGTTCGCGCAGCAACTCTTTGAGTTCGCGGGGGCGCAGGCACAGGACAATAAACGATGGGATGCTGAACAGGCCATAAAACATCTTGTGATGCAGGCTGCGACCAGGCAGAAAGAACATCGCGCACAGCAGCAGGAAGTAGCCGAGTGGAAGAATCCAGAGGCAAATGAAATCGAAGACTCGATTGGATGTGTTGTTGAAGCCACTGAGTTGCATGCTGAGAGATTCAATCCTGAAGTTGATCGGCCATTTGGGGTGATGGCTATTTGATGTTGAATTCTGACGCTTAACAATAACAGCCTTTATGCGATTGCCAGAACCCTGAAGAAGCTGTGCTAAAGTCAGCGTCCTTTTTATCGACATTCGCGTGATATGACCGACTCCAGTCTCTCCGCAAGCCCATCGAGCTTGAAAATTTACTTCCGCCTGCTCAGCTATGTCCGGCCGTACATCAGCCTGTTCCTGATCAGCATTGTCGGTTTTCTGATTTTCGCTTCGACTCAGCCAATGCTCGGGTACATCCTCAAGTATTTCGTCGACGGCCTGTCCAATCCCGAAGCGGCGCTGTTTCCAACCGTACCGTACCTGCGTGATCTGCAACTGCTGCAGGCCGTGCCTTTGCTGATCATCCTGATTGCAGCGTGGCAGGGGCTCGGATCTTATCTGGGCAACTACTTTCTGGCCAAGGTTTCCCTCGGACTTGTCCACGACTTGCGTGTGCAGTTGTTCAACAATCTGCTGGTCTTGCCCAACCGTTATTTCGACAAGCATAACTCGGGTCATCTGATTTCGCGCATCACCTTCAACGTAACCATGGTCACGGGGGCGGCTACAGATGCGATCAAGGTCGTAATCCGTGAAGGCATGACGGTGGCGTTCCTGTTCGCCTCGCTGCTGTTCATGAACTGGCGCCTGACGCTGGTCATGGTTGCGATCCTGCCGTTGATCGCCTTGATGGTGCGCACCGCCAGCAAGAAATTCCGTAAACAGAGCAAGAAGATCCAGGCTGCCATGGGGGACGTGACCCACGTGGCCTCGGAAACGATCCAGGGCTATCGCGTGGTGCGCAGCTTCGGCGGCGAAGTCTATGAAGAAAGGCGCTTCTTCAATGCCAGCCAGGGCAACACCGACAAGCAATTGCGCATGACTCGCACCGGCGCTATCTATACGCCGCTGTTGCAGCTGGTGATCTACACCGCCATGGCGGTGCTGATGTTCCTGGTGTTGTTCCTGCGCGGAGATGCGTCCGCCGGTGACATGGTGGCCTACATCACTCTGGCAGGCCTGCTGCCGAAGCCGATCCGCCAATTGTCTGAAGTCAGCTCGACCATCCAGAAAGGTGTGGCCGGCGCCGAGAGTATCTTCGAGCAACTGGACGTCGAACCCGAAGTCGATAACGGCACCATCGAGCGCGATGCCGTCAGCGGTCGTCTGGATGTGCGTCACTTGAGCTTCACTTACCCGGGCACCGATCGCCAGGTACTCGATGACATCAGTTTCTCGGTCGAGCCGGGGCAAATGGTGGCATTGGTGGGGCGTTCGGGCAGCGGCAAGTCGACATTGGCCAACCTGATTCCGCGCTTCTATCACCACGACAAGGGCGAGATCCTGATCGATGGCGTTGAAGTGGAACAGTACAAGCTGCTGAACCTGCGCAGGCACATCGCCCAGGTGACCCAGCATGTGACGCTGTTCAGCGACACCGTGGCCAACAACATTGCGTATGGCGATCTGGCTGGGGCTCCCCGCGAAGACATCGAGAAGGCGGCAAGAGACGCCTACGCGATGGACTTCATTGCGCAGTTGCCCGAAGGCCTGGACACCCAGGTCGGCGAGAACGGCGTGTTGCTGTCCGGCGGTCAACGTCAGCGTCTGGCAATTGCCCGGGCCTTGCTGAAGAATGCACCGTTGCTGATTCTCGACGAAGCCACTTCGGCCCTCGATACCGAATCCGAGCGGCATATTCAGGCTGCGCTGGATCAGGTCATGAAAGGTCGAACGACGCTGGTCATCGCTCACCGGTTGTCGACCATCGAGAAGGCTGACCTGATTCTGGTCATGGATCAGGGCCGGATCGTCGAGCGCGGCACCCATGCCGAGCTTCTGGCGCAGAATGGCTACTACGCCCGCCTGAACGCCATGGGCCTCGACGCCCCGGCTGAAGACATCGCCTGATTCGATGCAAGGGTGAGCCCTGCTCACCCTTGCATTCACCGGCGTGCAACGCGTCCGGTGGATTGTATCCAGACCTTTACGCTTCTTGACCAAACCGGAATAAATCTCGGCAACGCGCTTGTTAAGGTTCCTGAACGAACTTTGACTTCAATCGAGGGGGGCAACCCTTTCGCGCGGGTACTGCCATGCTGCAACGTTATCTCTGGAAGCTCTTGCCCAAGCCGCAGCGGGCTTTCCTGCTGGGACGCCTGTCGGTCGTGGACCGTCAGGTGATCAACAAGTCGATGTCGGCCAGCCTGAGCTTCCCACGGGCCTTCGAGCAGCGTTCCTGTCTATTCATTCATGTTCCCAAGTGTGCCGGGAGCAGCGTATGTGCGGCGATGTTCGATGGGTGGAGCCCCGGGCACTTGCCGTTGTACTGGTACGAGCAGCAATTTCCCGAGCAGTTCGCCGCCAGTTTCAAGTTCGCCTTCGTTCGTGATCCGCTGGAAAGGGCCTATTCGGCTTATGCTTTTTTGCGCGGCAACGAGTTGGGGCGGCGCGACCAGGCGGCGCAGAGGCTGGTCTGCCACTACCGCGACTTCGATGATTTCGTCGCTCGCTGGCTGCATTCGGAGACCATCAGCCGACAAATACATTTTGCCGCGCAAACGGATTTTTCTGACCGATTCCCTGGGGCATCTGGCCCTGGACTTCATCGGCTACCAGGAACATCTGGAGCGGGATTTTCGCCTGGTCTGCGAACAGGTGGGCCACTGGGCGGTGTTGCCTCACGTCAACGGCTCGCAACAGCGGCGTCCGATGCTTGCCCGCGATTTCTGCTCGGTGCGTACCCGTCGGCTGGTGCGACGGGTGTACCAGCGCGATTACGAAATGCTCGGTTATGAATGAGACCCTGTCGATACCTGTTCCAGAGATCAGGCCTTACGATCTNTCACTGTCGAACCGCGACCGCGCCGCAATCAAATTCCAGCACCCGCGTTGCCTGTGGTTGACGGGCCTGTCAGGCGCGGGCAAGTCGACCCTGGCCAATGCACTGGAGTTGCAACTCAATCGGCACGGGCTGCACACGTTCCTGCTCGATGGCGACAACCTGCGCAATGGCCTGTGTCGTGACTTGGGAATGAGTGCTGAGTGTCGCCGGGAAAACATCCGGCGCATGGCCGAGGTGGCACGGCTGATGGTCGACGCCGGTTTGATTGTGATTGTTGCGGCGATCTCGCCGTTTCGCGCAGAGCGTGATGCCGCTCGTCGGTTGTTCGCTGAGGGCGATTTCATCGAGGTATATGTGAGCACGCCCTTCGCGGTGTGCGCGCAACGGGACCCCAAAGGTTTGTATCAAGCGGCCCGCCAAGGGCGGATCAAGAACTTCACTGGCATCGACAGCCCTTATGAGGCACCGCTGACGGCGGAGTGCGAGATCGACACCCAGGTGCTGCAACGTGAGGACGCTTGCCATCGTTTATCGCAATTTCTGCTCAATAAATGAACAGAATTCCCTGCCGATTCATCCGGTTGCAGCCGCCCCGCAAGCCAGCGCCAACCCTGTGTTAATATCGCGCCCCTGTTCATTTTGTATGTGGGTTGCTCCATGAAGTTGTCCATGCCGCGATTCAATCAAGCCCCTGTCTTGGTGGTCGGCGATGTCATGCTCGACCGTTACTGGCATGGTGGTACCTCACGGATCTCCCCTGAGGCGCCGGTACCGGTCGTCAAGGTCGAGCACATCGAGGACCGCCCGGGCGGTGCCGCCAACGTTGCCTTGAACATTGCCGCGCTCGGTGCGCCGGCCTCGCTGGTCGGTGTGACCGGCGACGACGAAGCCGCCGACAGCCTGGTCAATAGCCTCAAGGGTGCCGGCGTGCGGGCATTGTTCCAGCGCATTGCGCACCAGCCGACCATCGTCAAGCTGCGGGTCATGAGCCGTCACCAGCAATTGCTGCGTATCGACTTCGAAGAGCCTTTCGCAACTGACGCCCTGGCGCTGGGCGAGCAAGTCGACGAATTGCTCGAAGGCATCAAGGTGTTGGTGCTGTCCGACTATGGCAAAGGCGCGCTGAAAAACCATCAGGTGCTGATCCAGGCCGCCCGTGCCCGTGGCATTCCGGTGCTGGCCGATCCCAAGGGCAAGGATTTCTCGATCTACCGTGGCGCGAGCCTGATCACCCCGAACCTCAGCGAGTTCGAAACCATCGTCGGCGGTTGCGCCGATGAGCACGAACTGGTGAGCAAGGGCGCGCAGCTGATGCACGACCTCGACCTCGGTGCATTGCTGGTAACCCGTGGCGAGCACGGCATGACCTTGCTGCGCCCGGATCATCCGGCGCTGCACCTGCCGGCCCGTGCCCGTGAAGTGTTCGACGTGACCGGCGCCGGCGACACGGTGATTTCTACCCTGGCGGCGGCGATCGCCGCTGGCGAAGAGCTGCCCCACGCGGTGGCCCTGGCCAACCTGGCGGCGGGCATCGTGGTCGGCAAGCTCGGTACCGCGGCCATCAGCGCACCGGAACTGCGTCGTGCGATTCAGCGCGAGGAAGGCTCCGAGCGCGGTGTGCTGGGTCTCGAGCAGTTGCTGCTGGCGGTCGATGACGCGCGAGCGCACAAAGAGAAGATCGTGTTCACCAACGGTTGCTTCGACATCCTGCATGCCGGCCACGTGACTTACCTCGAACAGGCGCGCGCCCAAGGTGATCGCCTTATCGTGGCGGTCAATGACGATGCGTCGGTGAGTCGCTTGAAAGGGCCGGGTCGGCCGATCAACAGCGTCGACCGTCGCATGGCGGTACTGGCAGGTTTAGGCGCCGTGGATTGGGTGATCAGCTTCTCTGAAGGCACCCCGGAAAACCTGCTGCGTGCGGTCAAGCCGGATGTACTGGTCAAGGGCGGTGATTACGGGATCGACCAAGTGGTTGGCGCGGACATCGTCAGCGCTTACGGCGGGACCGTGAAAGTGCTGGGGCTGGTGGAAAACAGCTCGACCACGGCGATTGTCGAGAAGATTCGCCAATCAGAGCCGGAGTAAAGCCATAAAAAAGATCGCAGCCATCGGTGGCCCCTACAGGTATACACATGACCCTGTAGGGGCCGCCGAAGGCTGCGATCTTTTGCTTTTGTGATGCTTCAGGAGCTGACTTTCTTGCGCGGCACGATTCTTTTCAGCAGTTGCTTCGCCTTCCCGCGTAACCGGGCCAGGCCCGAATCCTTCCCCGGTGGGGTCAAACCCTGCTGCCGCACCCAATCCTTCCAGCGAATCCGCTCATCCCTCACCAGCCAGCCTTCCTGCCGGGCAAAACTCTCCGCCAGATACAACCCGCGGGTACTTGCCGGGTACAGGTGATCCTTTTTCAGGGTATAGAGCTCGGCCATCGGCTGACCGTCCTGCAGTGGCATCAGGTACAAATCGGGACGTTTGCGATCGAGCCGGGCCACCAGTTGATCGCCCTCCAGCCGCTCGTCGACATGGAACAGGCTCAGGGATTTGGCTTCCTTGGGCACGTCCAGGCGCAAATCGTAGATCAATTGCAGCGAGGCTGTCGGCAAGTGCACGTAGGCCCGGGGACGTTCGATCAGCGGCATGTTCGCGCAGCGCACCGGTCGCGCCGAGCCGGAGAGTGGTGTCAGGCGAAACGGCAGGGCTTCGCGGTAATGCAGGGCTGCCGAGTAGGGCGCTGGCAGCCAGGTTTCGTTGAAGCGCCCGCTGAGCCAGCCCTCCGGGGTTTCCAGCAGGCACTCTTCGGCAATTTCCTGGGTCGCCGTGTGCAGCGGCAGGTTCAGCTCATGGGCCGGCACGTAGCCGGAGATCAGCTTGAGCACCACGTCGCCGCGATCCTGCCGACGCTGACGCACCAACACCCAGTAATCGCGATTCTGCCAATGCAGGGTCAGGCGCACCGAGACCCCAAGGTTCGCCAGCTCCAGGGCAAACCGCTCGCTGTCGGCCACCGTCACCGGACGGCGGCGTTGCAGGGTCTGGGAAAAATTCAACGGCATCCCGACGCTCTGATAACTCAAACCTTCGGGTGTGGCTTCGACGAACAGCGGCAGGGTCTTGAAGTTGCTCGGGTTCTTTCTGATCAGCGTACGCGGCATGTCGGCTCCTGCTTAAGGCCGCGTGGGCGGCATCAATGGCTACGAAGGACCTGGGCAACGGTCGCGACGTTATGGGCGAGGTGCAGCGGATTGATGGTCCCGACAATAGCACTGGCCACCCCCGGGTGTTCAAACAACAATTCGAAGCTGGCACGCACCGGATCAACGCCCGGGCTCAGGCACACATGGCCGCTGGCCAGGGCCTTTTTGACCAGGATCGCTTTGCCGTGAGCAGCAGCATAGTCAATGACTGGCTTCTCGTTCTGTTCGTTCAGATTGTAGGTGACCATTGCGCAATCACCTTGTTCCAGAGCCTTCAAGCCGCCTTCGACGGTTTTACCGGAAAAACCGAAACCGCGAATCTTGCCTTCGCGCTTGAGCTCGGCAAGGGTCGCATAGACCTCACTGTCGTTGAGGATCGCCAGGTCGTTGCCGTCGGAATGCACCAGCACCAGATCGATAAAGTCCGTTTCCAGGCGTTGCAGGCTGCGCTCCACTGAGAGCCGGGTATGCGCGGCGCTGAAATCATGGCGGGACTGACCGTCGGCGAACTCTTCACCGACCTTGCTGACGATTACCCAGTCCTGACGCTGACCACGCAGCAACGGGCCGAGACGCTCTTCGCTGCGGCCATAGGCCGGGGCGGTGTCGATCAGGTTGATGCCCAGGTCGCGCGCGAGTTTGAGCAGCATGCGGGCTTCGTCGTCGCCGGGGATCTGAAAGCCGTTGGGGTATTTCACCCCTTGATCGCGGCCAAGTTTCACTGTGCCCAGGCCCAGGGGCGATACCAGCAGGCCGGTGCTGCCCAGCGGACGATGCAGGTCATGCAGGGTCGGTTGGCTCATGGCAGCAGTTGCTCCCAGGCAGGGGTGCCTATCGGCGGTTTCGGCAGTTCCGGCAGCGGGGCCGGATGGCTCGGCTGAATACCGTCGCGTTGCAGTGTGGCGAAGACGCGGTCGGCGAAGTCCGGTGCCAGGGCCAGTTTGGTCGGCCAGCCCACCAGCAGACGATTCTGCTCGGCGAGGAAGGCGTTGTCCGGGCGGGTCAAGCCCGATTGCAGCGGCTCGGCGCGTTCGACCCGCAAGGTCGCCCACTGTGCGGTGCTCAGGTCGATCCACGGCAGAAGTTGGCCCAGTTCTTTCTGGGCGGCGGCAATTTGCGCGGCTGGCTCGCGGGCCACGCCTTCGGCTTCGGCGATGTCGCCGCCCACGTACCAGACCCACTGGCCATCGGCGGCCGGGTGAGTGGTCACGGTGACGCGCGGCTTCGGCCCGCCGCCCAGGCAGTGGGCGTACAGCGGTTTGAGGCTCGGGCCTTTGACGATGATCATGTGCAGGGGACGGCGCTGCATGGCCGGTTGGCTCAGGCCCAGCGCGGTCAGCAGGTCAGCGGTGCCGGCACCGGCACTGAGAACGATGCGCTGGGCGCGGATTTCGCGTTCGTCGACTTTCAAACCGACCAGTTCACCATTCTCCAGCAGCGGTTCGATGTGCTGACCGGCCAGCAGGCCGTCGCCAGCCAGGTCGGCCAGGCGCTGGATCAGGCTCGGCACGTCGACCACCAGTTCCGTCAGGCGATAGACCTTGCCCTTGAAGCGCTTGTCTTGCAGCGCCGGCGGTAATTGATCACCTTTGACCTGATCGACCCGCCCGCGCACGGCTTTGCTGGCGAAAAAGCTGGTGAGGTTGCCAGCGAGGGTGCCGGGGGACCAGAGGTAATGGGCATCGGACAATACGCGCACGCCGGACAGGTCCAGTTCACCGTCGCCGGCCAGCGCCTCACGCCAGCGACGCGGCATGTCGGCAATGGCTTCCGAGGCTCCGGTCAGGGCGCCGTGCAACGCGTATTTGGCACCGCCGTGGATGATGCCCTGGGACTTCAGGCTTTGCCCGCCACCGAGGCTGGCACTTTCCACCAGCACGGTCGAGAAACCCTGGCGGCGCAGGCGTGCATTCAGCCAGAGGCCGGCGACACCAGCGCCGACAATCAGAACGTCGGTGGAAATAACGGATGGCATGCAGCGACCTCAGTGTTCAAGACGAGGGCGCAGTATACAGACTCGATGCGCAGGAGATTTGTTGGTGATCAATAGAGCGGATGCAAAACCTGTGGGAGCGGCGGTGCGGTGCTCCCACAGTAAGATAGTGCTTCGGGTTTTAATGTCCCGCAGTCTTGGAGAACAGCTGAATAACCACGACGCCCAGCACAATCAGCGCCATCCCCAGCATTGCCGGCACATCCAGTTTCTGCCCGTAGATAAACAGCGCCGCGACGCTGACCATCACGATGCCCATGCCGGCCCACACCGCGTAGGCCACGCCGACCGGAACGCTGCGCACCAC
>Ga0065714_10002416_pt1 | contig 18594 bp, 19 predicted proteins | sample MisRhiReplicate2_FD_59101 | JGI IMG/M metagenome (GOLD analysis project Ga0065714, IMG submission 59101) | Miscanthus rhizosphere microbial communities from Kellogg Biological Station, MSU, sample Rhizosphere Soil Replicate 2: eDNA_1 v2... | ecosystem: Host-associated > Plants > Roots >...
TTGTACATGATGTTCACTGAGAAACGTGGACCCGTTCCCTTCAACGCTAACGACGAAATTTACTTTGAATTCACGGCTAAAGCAACTGCGGCTACCACATGTAACTTCAGTGTCTGGACGTATGATGCCCCGACCGGAGGTACTTCCTCTGTTACTAGCAAATCGGTAACCATTCCTGCTACAGCTACTCCGGTTACCGGAGTCATTGCCGTCACCACCTACAAGACAGACGCCTCATACTTCCTCATTGGTCTTTCCAGTGTAGCCAGCAAGGGTATCCAAGTCAAGGATGTCAAGGTTTACCGTCGAGACGGTGGAGAGCTACTTGTGGACGGTGCAATTACCACCAACCATATGAAGTCTGGCACCATTGATGCTGGAATCCTGTCTGCCGCATCGATCACCTCCGACCTGATTGCATCAGATGCGATCACAGCCAAGGTTATCTCTGTCGGTGACTTCACCAACATTGCGACTGGTGGTGGATTCGATACGACAGGTGATAAGGCCAACTGGAGTGCGCTTCCCGTAAACACTAACTGGTCCACGACATCTCCTGCCCCCGGAAGCCTAGGATACGTTACCGCTAACGCCAATACGGGTTCGCGTAGCTTGACGTTGCTCAACAAGCCGTCCGTACAGCCCGGAGACGAATACTACATCTCCCTCTTGTACAAGACTTCTTCTGACTACAACGGAACAGCCAACAACTCGAAATTCCGTGTTGGAGACCAGAACAATTCCCACCTACTGTCATTGAGTTATACCACTATTAGCTCAAGCTGGATACCAGCCACAGCAAATTATGTAGTGCCTGACACTGGTGTGAACGCGCTTACACTTACGCTTAACTTCGATAATACCGTTGGATCGGTGTCTGTCGATAACGTTGTCATGAGGAAGAAGGCTAGCTCTACTCTGATCGAAGACGACGCGATCACTACCGATCACATCCGTGCCGGAGCCATTGATGCAACCAAGCTCTCCGCGAATGCTGTCACGGCAAGTGCTATCTCCGGTAAATCGATCACCGCTGATAAGCTTATCATCTCATCCAGCAATAACCTCATCATCGAGCCTGATTTTGAGTTGGGTGCAATATCATGGGAGACGTCTGGCACAAACAAAGCTTACCGCTCCGCTGGTGGCCGTGCCGGTGGTGACGCTATCCGCTTCACTGGAACAACAAGCACACAGTCATCCTACAACCTAACCAGCAAAGTTGGTACTGTTGTTACCAATAAGGTTTCTGTTGATGATGACAACAGGTTCCGTGGCTCAATCTGGGTAAAGTCCAACGTCGCGCTCTCNAGTGACAAGATACGCCTAGGNCTACGATACACCACTTCGGTGAGTCCACTGGTCACCGGTACNGCTACGATTGCCAACAACTCGTCGTCGNCCACAGCAGCAAACTATCTTCCGGCNAACTCATGGACACAGCTTTCCGGAATCTCTGCGGNTCTCCCGGCTAATACGGTATATGTTGAGTTCTATCTCAGTGCAACGCTCCCCAGCACAACGGCGACAATTGACATTGACGCCGTCTCCGTTACACGTGCCATGGACGGAAACCTCGTGGTTGACGGTCAGATCACCGCAAGCAAGCTTGAGACCAATATGGTGCTGGCAACAACCATCATTGCCGGTGACCCGAATGGAATTCACGCGTCCATGGAGCCTGCCGGTTTCAAAGTTTACGCTCCTGATCCGGGCGGTGGGCCTGCTAAAGAAGTTGTCCGTCTGGGTGTTGCCGCAACCGACGACTACTTCGCCATCACCAAGTCTACAGGCGACTTGGCAGCTTCCATCTCGGCGGAAGGTGTCATGTATGCTCTGGACCTGAATGCCTCACGCGCCCTATTCTACAAGGGTGACGAGTTGCAGACTCTGTTGGATGATAAGCCTCGCGGGGTTGTTGCGGCGGCTTACCGCGATACTAGCTCTGCGATCAACGGTGGAACCACCAACGGCGATATCCCGTACCTTCGTTTGGAAGCATTCATGGAAGTCGGACGTGTCTACAAGATCTCCACATCCCCCATGAGAATTTCAAGGGATGCTGGTGCATCAGTAACGGTAGGTATCAAGTACAATAGCACTGGAAATGCAACAACCCCAGCGCTGGCTACGGTGTCCTCCGGTAACTTGACACAGTCCATCGTCTGGGATGAAGCCAATGCCCCGATGTTGAATGAACTGTTCGCCCTTACCACCGGATCGTCCCGCTGGGTCTCCTTCCTGATCTGGCTGGGAGCAGTCGGTGGAAATGCCGGATTCCGACCGGCATCAGGGTACCCAGTACGCCTCATCATCGAAGATGTTGGGCCAAACCGCAACACCATCGGCAGCGGTGTCTCCGTTGACGGAAATGCTACACCTCCACCAGCCAAGAACACCTACACCAAGCAGTACTACGCACTGGGAAGCTCCAACTACAAGGGAGACGGAACCGTTTACTCCTACGATTCTGGTAGAATGTATCAGGGACTCTCGCCTGCTGGTGTTGGTAACACCAAGTCCCTTGCGTACTTCCCAAGCATGACAGGAGACCTCAGCGGTGCAATCGTAAATAACATCCGAGTCTACTTCATGTTTGACCACTGGTACTACAACTCCGGTGGTACAGCACGAATTACCTTGCACGGTCAGTCGGGACTCCCGGCTACGTTCCCGACCACATATGGATCGCCTGCCGTATCATCTTCAGGTTGGCCGAAGCCGGGTGACCGTTGGGTGACCATCCCGACCAGCTACTACGGAGGGTTCGTCAACGGGACCTATAAGGGTGTTGCTCTTGAAGGTGACGGAACCTACAACACGTACGGTATCGCCCAACGTCCAGTTATTGAAATCAGTTACACGAAGTAAGGAATCAGATGTCTAATCTACTGAAATATGCCCGAGCAAAAGACGACCAGAACTTTATCTGGAGAATCGCTGCCGCCATGATGGTCCACGCGCAGGAAATCGAGCACTGGGATTTGCCTGCAAACCAGCGAGCGTTTGTTACATGGGTATTTGCTAACCCTATGGTGGCCCACCAGACTATGGTGAACCACGTAGCCACCAACACATCGATTGCAGCTAACGTGGTTGTGGATAACGGTGCAGTCAGCACCGATGCCGTCCCGGATGATGACATTCAGTACGTTGTCAATCAGGCTTGGGATGCCGTAGCGCTTAGCGCTTTCTAGTCAGTAGAGGGAGTGCTGTCACTGAGTGGCGGCACTCCCTCTTCTTTCATGCGATATAATAGAGTCATTACGAATTGACGAACAGGAACCACCATGTCAGACTACCCAGACATTGACTACTCAGCCGTTGCCAAGTCTTTTGCAACAGATTACGCTACTGAAGTTTTCATGAAGAAGCAATATGAGAATATCGTTGGAAAGCTCAAGGCACAGCGTGACGACCTCCAGATCCAGCTAAATAACGCCAACGCGAGACTTGCGGCCATGCCCACCGATGAGCCACCTGCCGGTGAGGCAGACGTTAGTTAACTAGTCGGGGCGGTAGAGAGATCTGCCGCCCTTTCTGCATTTCGTTTTCTTTCATACGATATAATAGAAGGTAGACCCGCTACCAGATTAGTGCGGCTTTGACAATTGATGAGAGAAGTATGACATGGAATATTACGTACGAGATGGCGTAAGAACCCGCAAATTGGACGGAACGAAGCTGGCCGACAGTTCCAGCAGGGAACCGGGCAAGCCCCGATGGGTGGAGTTTGAACTCTACAGAACCCCTACGAACCAGTACGTCCTTGCAAGGATTGGTGTAAGCATATACTACCATTCAGGGGAATGCCAAACCGTGGCGCGGAACAAGCTTTCGGCGGTGGACGGTGCAGAACTGTCTCCCGCCTACATGCCGTGCAGCTACTGCAAGCCGGATCGACTTGACATTGAGGGTGTCTACCCCGAGACCCCGCGCTACTCAGCCTACGTTTGCACAGACGCCGTTGGTGTGGTAGCATCGTTGATGAAGCGTGACAATAACAAGACCGAATACCTGACCAATGTCGCCCGTCGCCTGCTCATGGATGCGGCCCGGTTCGATTCGGCCATCCACGATGCCTTCTACATGGACAGCATCGAGTAGACTTTCGCGCCCTGCCATGGTAGAATGGAGGCTGACGAAAGGACACTATGTTTATACTACTTGACCGACCTTCCAATGAAGAGTTCTCCCGGATCTATGACCACATCAACAGTCTTGATGACCGGGAAATCCCGTATAAGATGGATGCCGAGGACTACGTTCCGAACGGCCCTCACCACCTCGTTCGAGATCTCCCCGACATTTCGGATGAGCCTGAACGATGGTCCAGCCTGTACCTCGCCTCGCTCGGTGCACGCCTCTACAGCAACCATGTGGATGAAAAGCACTGGATGTTCAACTCTCCGATCTTTGCCGGTCCCATCCCGTCTGCGGATAAGACCCGCAAGGTTGCCGTTGATGGTGCCTTCGCTGAAGGTCGGGCTAGCTATTTTCGCCAGTTTGGTGTAAACTACATTGGCCGTGCCAACGTTGATCCACAGAACATCTTCATTCTGGACAACAAAAAGGGTAACCCGCTCCACGACCCGGAGAAGGACCCCTCTCTGGAGGCCCTGTACGCCTCTCTGCCGGACGATTGGTGGGGACTGTGTGGATTTGTATCCACCGGCAATATCAACAAGCTGGAGGCCTTCTTGGAGGCTGTTCCTAGCATCATCCCGATTGCTCACACCACTGGTGGAATGGCAAAGATGAAGGCCCTAGGCTTCGACTACGTAGAGGCCACCACTCCATCACCTACTCCGGACTACGGAGTCAGAGTCCGAGAATCGGCAAACCGTCTCAGCTACAAGTTGAGCCTCACTCCTGAGGAACTAGAGGCCCACCAGAAGGCTGAGGAAGAGCGCGAGCTTGCACATGAGAATGCGCGAAAGCGGGCGCTTGGCATCATATAGACAGGCCAGAAAAGGATAACCCAATGATAGACGTACTCGACGTGACCAGTGTTGAACCGGGCGTAGGTTACGTCTATCGTTGGGTGAACCTTGTCAATGGTAAGATGTACATTGGTTCGCATGATGGCAGTGATCCAGCGTATCGAGCCTCTGGTATACTCATCCGTAGGGCTTTCAAGAAGCATGGGTTTGAGAACTTTTCGCGACAGATTCTATATATCGGGGAGGACTTTCGTGCTGAGGAGGAACGACTGCTTATCCTTGTGGATGCAGCTAGTAATTCTGAGTACTATAATCTAAAGAATTCAGCAATCGGCGCTGGATCGGGTTCGAATAACCTCTTCTACGGGAAGAAACATACGCCAGAGGTCAGGGCTATGATCAGTTTGTCGGTGAAAAGCCGCCCTAACCCCATGTTGGGAAGGACCCATAGCAAAGAGTCCAGAGACCGGATGTCGTTGAACACTGACATGCGTGGTGAGAAGAACTCCATGTATGGGTATGTGTGGAGCGCTGAGCAGCGTGCCGCACAGAGCGCCAAACTCCGGGGCAGGATAGTGCCAGAAGATCAACGGGCAAAAATCTCTGCTGCAATGGTGGGAGAGCGTAACCCTTTCTATGGAAAATCCCATAGTGATGCCGCAAGGGAGAAGATATCTGAAGCGGCAAAGGCAAGGCCAAAGATAGCCTGCCCGTATTGTCCAGTAACTGGAACATCTGCGAATATGTCTAGATGGCATTTCGATAACTGTAAACAAAAAGAAAAAGGAATAAATGCCACGACTACCTGAAGACACGAGCCTTCGGCTTGTAACCTCGATTGATGATCTCTTTGAAATGAAACGCTGGTTTGGCGAGCGACGGGATGTGCTCGGCCTCGACAGCGAAACGTCAGGATTGGACCCATGGGCACCGGGAGCAAAACTCAGGCTGATCCAGATCGGTGATCACCGTGAAGGCTGGGCCATCCCATGGGAAGGCTGGGGAGGCGCAGCCATCGAGTTGCTGGACGCGTGGAAAGGTGATATCACGCTCCACAATGCATCCTTCGACGCCAAATGGCTCAAGGTGCATGCCAACTGGGACATGCCTTGGTCGAGAACCCACGACAGTATGATCATGTGCCAGATTGAAGACCCTTCCAGCCCTGCTGACCTGAAGACGCTCTCAACGCGTTACGTTGATCCTATGGCTGACGCTGGCCAGAAGGAACTCAAGTCGGCCATGAAGGCTCACAACTGGACGTGGGCAACCATTCCGGTGGACTTCCCTGCCTACTATCTCTACAGCGCCCTTGACCCCGTACTCGCTGCCCACCTTTGGTCATACTACAGGACCGATAAGAAATTTCCAATAGCCTATGACCTTGAAATGTCCGTCCGCCGTATTTGTACGGAGATGGAGATGACAGGTATGCGGGTGGACCTTGAGTACTCCAAGAAGCGGTTCGATGAACTGAAGCTTCAGGTGGAGCAGGCCAAGGCGTGGGCCAAGGAAAACTGGGGGGTCGCCATCGGCTCCAACGTGCAGCTTGCCAAGTTCTTTCAGGATGACCTTGGGGCAAAGTTCGAGGTCTTCTCAAAGACTTCGGGCAACCCGTCCGTGGACAAGAACCAGATGGAACTCTTCTTGAAGGATGAGAACCCCACGATCCGTGAAGTAGCACGGTTTATCAACGAAACCCGCAACGCGGACAAGATGTCAAACAGCTACTTCAAGAACTTCCTTGAAATGAATAGGGAAGGCATCGTACACCCGTCTGTCAAGACCATGGGTGCACGTACTGGCCGTATGTCTGTGACGGCTCCGGCTCTCCAGACCATCCCCAAGGACGACGCCATGGGTGTCCGTAAGGCGTTCATTCCTCGCAATCCGGGGGATGTGCTGATTTCGTGTGACTACTCACAGGTTGAAATGCGTCTTCTGGCGCACTTCTCCGGTGATCCTGCCCTTCAGGCAGCATTCAAGGAAGCTGACGCTACCGGTGGAGACTTCTTTGTGTCCATTGGCCGACAGGTGTACAATGATCCTACGTTCTCCAAAAAGGACAAGCGCCGTGGCCTGATGAAGGGTGTCATGTACGGTGCCGCTTACGGTTCCGGCATCCAGAAGATGGCCGATACGGCTGGCGTGACCTTCGAGGAAATGAAGGCAGTTTCGGATGACATCTTCAAGGCGTACCCCGGAATCAAGGCGTTCATGCAGGACACTGAAAACCTTGGCAAGCAGCGCGAAGAATCTGAGGGCACCGGCTACATCATCACCGGTACCGGACGACACATCCCTGCTGACGCTGGAAAGATGTATACCCTAACCAACTATACGCTTCAGGGAACTGCGGCTGAGTTGATGAAGAAGGCTATCGTACGTCTAGATGCGGCAGGCTACACGCCGTATATGCTTATGGCCATCCACGACGAGATGATCTTCTCCATGCCCGCTGACATGGTTGAGGAAGCTCTTCCGGAGATCGAGGCTCTGATGTCCTACTGCAACGGTGAATTCGATGTGGACCTGCCTGCCGAGCCTGAAATCATCGGGTCGGAATCTTGGGGACAGAAGTACGCTGCATGAGATTCTGTAAATGCCAGTGCCGATACCTTTTGTGTATTGACCCCGGACTCGCAACAGGTGTTTGTCTGGTCGATCTGATCGATCCAGACAACCCTGTTGTGGTCTGGTCACAGGAAGTGACAATGGAGCAAATGTATGATAAGATCGAAGACCTGATCAAAGAGGAATCAACTCACGTCGTCTTCGAGCGGTTCAAAATCACCGAAGAGACGCCCGACTCCCCATGGTCTCTTGAGCACATCGGGAATATCAAACTCTTCTGCTACCGTTACGGAAAGCAGTGGGACCAGCAGACTCCATCGGATGCTAAAGAGTTCTCCACCAACGAAAAGCTGAAAGCCGTGGGCTTCTGGCACGTCGGTGGGGAGGGTCACGCAAACGACGCACTGCGTCACGCCATGTTGTGGATCGTGAGGCGGAATATGCGTTGGACACGCAAGCTACTTGTGTGATAGAATGAAGGACTACTGACAAGATAACAGGTACTAATGGCAGCAATTCTCGCTGAAATCGATGAAAATGATCCAACAAAAATCAGGATAGCAGAGTTCGAATGGAAGTACAAGGTTCTTCTGAACAATATTCCTTCCGCATACTTTGCACCTAAAGGACAGTACTGGCAGTACAGCCTCACATGGCAGACCTGCCTTGCTCTCCAGAACACCTTCAAAAGCAACCTTGAAGTAGGTCCGAAGCTCAAAGAGTGGATGATGGACCTCTACAATAAGGTTGTACTCCCAGCATACAACATGCGTATGGAGATCACGCCTCAGGGCTGGGAAGAAATCATGCCCGACATTGGGCTGTACCCTCACCAGAAGGGCGACGTTGCGTTCCTGACAACCGTCAAACGTGGTATGCTTTTTAACGGCATGGGCAGTGGTAAGTCCATCTCATCCATGTCTGCCATCCGCATGCATGCCGCCATGGGCGCAGATGTCTTCCCGATGTTCATTGCCTGCCCGAACTCTACAAAGTTCGGCTGGGCCAAGGAGATCGACAAGGTGTGGCCGGGACTGAAAATCAATGTGATTGACGGAACCGCGACACAGCGTAGGAAACTGCTTGAAGAGCAGGCCCATGTCTACATCATGAACTGGGAGTCCATTCGGTCACACTCAAAGCTGAAAGCCTATGGCTCAACTGCTTTGAAGCGCTGCACCGACTGCAAGGGGCTTGATAAGAACGTGAAGCCTGCCTCCTGTGAGGCTCACGCCAAGGAACTGAACATGATTGACTTCAAGACGGTCATCGGTGACGAAATCCACCGTATCAAGGACCCGTCTTCCAAGGTCTCTCGTGCGTTCAAGGCCGCTACGGGCAAGGCAGAATTCAGGATCGGTCTTTCGGGAACCCCGATTGCCTCTACCCCTGAGGATCTGTACTCGCCACTGAACTGGCTGTTCCCGGAAGCTTACCCTTCCAAGCAGAAATACATTGATCGCTTCTGCCTCACGGCGGAATCGGGCTGGGGTCCGAAGATCGTTGTCGGCCTGCGTCCAGAGATGGAGCAGGAGTTCTTCAACGGTATCGATCCTTTCACGCGCCGCATGTCCAAGGAAGTCATTCTTCCATTCCTCCCGCCTGTCATTTACGACCGTCGAGATGTGGAGATGGGTGCCAAGCAGGCCAAGGCGTACAAGCAGATGCAGGAGCAGATGATTGCCGAAGTCGCCAACGGGGACGTGGTTTTCACTACCTCACCGCTGACCAAGGCTACACGTATGCTCCAGTTCTCTTCCTCATACGCTGAGGTCGAGTACCGAGACATCTATGATCCCGCCCAAGACATGGTGATCAACAAGCAGTATGTCCGCTTGTCCGATCCGTCCTGTACGCTTGACGCGTTCATGGATGACCTGCCTGACTTTGGTGACGAATCACTGGTAGTCTTTGCAGTATCTTCCCAGCTTATCAACATGCTATCAGCACGTCTGGACAAGCTCAAGATCCCGCACGGACTTATTACCGGCGATCAGGACGCCAAAGAGCGTGAAATGCACATGATGAACTTCCAATCCGGTAAGATCAAATACATCCTGTGCACGATTGCAGCCGGTGGCACCGGTATTACCCTGACTCAGGGCAGTACAGCCGTCTTCCTTCAGAGGTCTTGGTCGATGATCGAGAACCTTCAGGCAGAGGCGCGTGTCCACCGTATCGGGTCGGAGAAGTATGAATCCATCCGCATTGTCGATTACGTCACCAAGGGAACCTCTCAGGAGATCGTAATCAAAGCCGTTGCCGAAAAATCTGACCAGCTTGAGAAGATTCTACGCGACAAAGTCCTCCTTGAGAAGTACCTAAAGGGAGAACTATCCGAAAAACCAGAACCGAAAGAAGACGAATGACCACCGAAGCAACATCCGTAAAGCCTGTGAACCTTGACGAGCTTGAGCTTACTCCTGCCCGGTTCCGCAGTGATGTGACTGTCGAACTTGTGGACTCCATGGGCACGGAAGAGAACATTGTCCGGGCCGCTAGGGTTTCCACCAAGGGAGCAGAATCTAAGGGCACAGAAGCCAACACAGGGCTTGTGAAGTACCTTTACCGAGAAGGCCACGGTACCCCGTTCGAATCCGTTGTTCTTCAGTGGTACTTTGAAACTCCGATCTTCGTGGACCGCCAGATCATGACCCACCGTCTCGCCTCCACCAATGGTGAATCGGGCCGGTACAAGCAGATGGAAGGCGTTTTCTACGTTGTAGGGGAGGAACGTCCACTCGTTCAGGTTGGTAAGGTCGGAGCCTATGAGTTCGAGCTTGGCCGTCCCGATCAGCGAGACGCTGTGCAGTTTGTCCAGCGTTCCACTGCTGAGGCGTCATGGGAGAACTACCAGAAGCTCAAGGCGTACGGCATCTCCAACGAGGTAGCCCGAGAGCATCTTGCTCCCACTCTCTACGTCTCACGTTACTGGACGGCAAATCTTCGCAGCACCCTGAACTTCATCTCCCTCCGTAAGGATTGGGGAGAGGGTGCAGACCATCAGTCCAAAGCTCAGTACGAGATTTCACTCATGGTTGACAAGATGGCCCCGATTGTGGAAGAGAAGTTCCCCACCGTCTGGGAATGCTTTGTAGCAAAGGGCTACCGAGTAGTTTGACATTCAAACAAAGTTAGGCTAAAATGGAGTATAACACAGAGCCTTTCTTGGGGAGGAATCCGGAGTCGGTGTCCATCACCAACTCCGAGATTCAAACCTTCAAGGACTGCAAGCGTAAGTGGTGGCTGGGTAACTATCGTGCCCTGAAGCCGAAAAAGAAGGTTGTCATGGGGCCGTTGTCCCTTGGTAACCGCATCCACAACTCCCTTGAACTGTTCTACACCACTGGCGAGAATCCTGTGGACGCTTACGAGCGTTTCAACAGGATCGACAACGCACTCTTCCTTGAGTCACCGGATGCAAACTTTCCGGAGAATGTCAAGAAGTACAACAGTGAGGCGGAACTGGGACGTATCATCCTTGAAGGATATATGGACTGGATGAGGGAAGAGAATCCGGATGCCGATATTGAAGTGATCGGCGCGGAACAGAAGCTCTCCTACCGGCTGACCGATTTCGACCCTCGTGTTGAGATCATGGGCAAAACCGACCTCAAGGTCAAGCGTGCTTCCTCCGGGAAACACGCCCTGCTTGACCACAAGACGGCTCAGTCCTTCGGTATGTATTACGAGACCTCCCACATGTCCGAACAGCTTATGCTGTACGTCATGCTGGAGAAGCTGGATACCGAGAACGGTGATCCCAATGTGGACGGCGGAATCTACAACCTTCTGAAGAAGGTCAAACGCTCCGGCACCGCCAAACCCCCGTTCTATGAACGACTCGACGTGCGCTTCAACGACAAGCAGCTACAGTCATTCTGGATTAGGACTTTGGGTACGGTTCGTGATATAATGGAACTACGAGACCGGCTGGACGCTGGCGAGGACCACAGGTTCTACGCATATCCCAGCCCAACACGAGACTGCACTTGGAAATGCCCGTTCTTCCAAGTCTGTCCGATGTTTGATGACGGGTCATCTGCGGAAGCCATGCTTGAAGAACTCTATGAGCAAGTCGATCCCAATGCTCGATATGAAGATACAAATGATACACCATAAGAAAGCGGTACTACATGTCCGATAGAGCACTAAGTATTCTTGTGCATGGACTGGCCGGAGCAGGTAAAACCACTCTCGGAGCCACTGGCCCAAAGCCCATCCTCATCCTTGACGTTGAGAAGGCTGCACGATTCATCAAGGGCCGTAAGGTCAAATGGAACCCTCTCACAGATGCCCCTCCCGTTGCTGACGGTACTTGGGATATCTGCACGGTGTCCGTTGATACCTTCGACAAGGCCCTGAAAGCCTACGAGTATCTGAAGAGCGGTCGTCACCCGTTCAAGACAGTTGTGGTAGACTCTATTTCTGAACTTCAGTCTAAGGCTGTAGAGAAGATCAAGGGTCGTCAGCAGCTTCAGACTCAGGACTGGGGAAAGCTTCTTTCCTCTATGTCGTTCTTCTGTCGAGATCTTCGTGACCTGACGGATGACGAGAACATTATTGAGGCAGTCATTATCACCGCCATGTCACGCGACTATGACGGTATTATCAAGCCCTACCTTCAGGGTCAGATTGCCTCTCAGGTTCCGTACTGGATGGACATCACAGGTTACCTGTATGTCCAGCAGACCACGGACCCGACTACGGGAGAAATCAAGGATGGCCGCAACCTTCTGATCGGCAACCACCCTAACTACGAGGCTAAGTCTCGTGTTCCGGGTCTGCCGACAGTGATTGTTGATCCTGACGTATCCCGCATGCTGGACGAGATCTTCGGTCCAGATGAAACACAACAGGCTGTAGTTGAAGCCCCAGCACCTGCCGCTCAGGTTGAGCAGCCGGTTGCTGTACCTTCTGGGATGCCTGAAAAACCAAGTATCTAAGCACAACCTAGCACAACTAACACCAAAAAACAAGAATCTGAATTAAGGAACACCGAATGCCCGCAATGAACTGGAAAACTCTGATGGATCAGGCTGAAGAAGGCGCAAAGGAATTTGCTCTTCTCGATGAAGGTATGTACACCTTCGTCATCAAGGACCCTGCCAAGGTCGGCCAGACTTCCAAGGAGAACCCGAAGTTCTCCATCAACCCTTCGGTCGAGTCCGGTGAGCGTGCAAACGCCCGCGTATGGCACGACTTCTCCGTGAGCGACAGCGCATACGCCATGAAGACCTACTTCTTCGGTGAGCTTGCCGCTCTGGGACTTGACGCGAACTTCTTCGCCACCAACCCGACCGAACAGCAGATCGCACAGGCTCTTCAGGGCCGTCGCTTCGTGGCCAGTGTCTTCCACGAGACCGGCAATGACGGCAAGACTCGTGCCAAGATCGTTAGCGGCTCCATCCAGCCTGCGGTCGGTAGTGCACCGTCTGCCGGTGTCCCCGGTGGTCTGCCTGCTGCTCCTGTAGCGGCTTCAAACCCGCAGACCGCTCCATCCCCTCAGGCCGCTCCTGTTGTGGCTTCACAGGCCGCTCCTGCGGCTCCTGAGAACCCTTGGGGTCCGCCTGCTGCCGCTCCGGCTGCACCGGCTGCGTTCAACAACTCGGTTCCGCTGCCTCCGTCCTTCGGCGGCTAAGCACTAAGCACCACCTTAGAGTGTGGCCCTGTGACATTGTTGCAGGGCCACACTTTTCCCTATACACTAAGAAGAAAGACACAATGACCCTCGCACAGGTAAAAGAATTCAACACCATCTACGGTGTTCCCGTCTCCGATGTAGCCACCTCGCGTGTCCCGGCTGACAAGCTCCGCTATGCTCTGATTGCGGAAGAATTTGAAGAGCTTCTGGAAGCCTATGAAAACTTCAACATGGTCGAGATCGCTGACGCTCTCGGAGATATCCAGTACGTTGTCCACGGTGCCATCCACGTCTTTGGCCTTGAGAAGCTGGTAGGCTCTCTGAAGGACACCAGCAGTCTTGGTGATCTCTCCGACATCATGTCACCCGCCCATCAGGCGTGGCGGCTTGAATGCCTGAAAGAAGCCATCCTTCGTGATGAGCGCCTGTATCTGGCCCGCGTCCTCAAAGATATCCTTCAGGATCTTGACAAGGCTGCAAAGTACTTCAACATCGATCTGGATTACATCGTTGCCTGTATCCACAAATCCAACCTGACCAAGCTGGGCGAGAACGGTGAGGTTATCCGCCGCCCTGAAGATAACAAGGTCATGAAGGGTCCGAACTACCAGCCACCGACCGGTGACATCCGTGCGTACCTGTACGATGGGGTAAAAGATGCTAACATTCTCGGATGACCACGACAATCTCCGGTCCCGCCTAGTCGCTCTCGGTTATGGCGGGTACCGTGGAGACGATAAGAAGGTCATAGACGCCCTCATTGCAGTGCATCTGACCTTGGAGAGCTACAAGCTCTCAGGACAGGCTCAGGAGACCGTTCTGGCCCTTCTGAGCAGGGACGGACGGGCCTCCCTGTCCAACGTTCCGGACTGGGACGAGGATTCGTGGACTGACTTCGACTACGGTAACGTAAAGCAGGGTGAGTTCGTTCGGGTCAAGCCTGACGCATATGACTCCGAATCCGGCTCACGCCACAACGGTTTGGTGGGTGTTATGCAGTTCATGAAGAGCCGCGTATGTACCGTAGACTACATCGGTTTGGCTACCGGGAACAGCCACAAACACCCTATGGAGAAACTTCAATCTCTCAAGGGAGCGTATAATAGAAGACCATCCCAAAACACAAGGAGTACCTAAATGGTGACAGTATACACCAAGCCCGCATGCGTCCAATGCAACGCAACGTATCGAGCACTGGATAAGAACGGGATCGCTTACAACAGCGTGGATATCTCACAGGATGAGGCCGCACTTGCAACCCTGAAGGATCTCGGATTCCAGCAGGCACCTGTTGTGACAGCACCAACCGGTAACTGGTCAGGATACCAGCCGGACAGGATCACAGAACTCAAAGAGCACTTCGACGCTTCAGACGCGCTAGGATAGCTCATGCTGGTGTTCTTTTCCAGCACGAGTGAGAACACCGCTAGGTTCATAGAAAAACTCGATCTACCTGCTTTGAGACTTCCCCTGAAGACTGCCGACGCCGGACTTGTCCGCGTTGATCAGGACTTCGTTCTGGTGACTCCTACCTATGGGGCCGGGAGCAAGGGGTTCGTCCCGAAGCAGGTAGTCGCGTTTTTGAATCAGGAGCAAAATAGGGTAAGATGTAAGGGTGTGATCGGTTCCGGGAACTTGAACTTCCTTGGAGATTACTGCAAGGCCGGGGACATCATCTCGGCCAAACTACAGGTCCCTCTGCTCTATCGATTCGAGCTAGCCGGTACCCATGAAGATATACTTAAGACACAACAAGGATTGGCCCAATTTTGGCAAAAGTAACAGATGAAAGTCCCGTAGAACTAAACGCAGCCCTCAATCTCTGGGGTCCGGATGGAAAGATCCAGTTCGGTAAAGACAAGGAAGCTGCCAAGCAGTTCTTCCTACAGGAGGTCAACCCAACAACCCAGCACTTCTATACCCTAGAAGAGAAGCTGAACTTCCTCTACGACAACGAATACTACGAGCGCGAGGTCTTCGAGCAGTACAAGTTTGAGGATCTGAAGGATCTCTACAAGCTGGTCTACAGCTACAAGCCGCGCTTTGAGTCCTACTTCTCCGCGTTCAAGTACGACAAGCAGTACGGCATGAAGTCCTTCGACGGCAAGACCCGTCTGGAGCGCTTTGAGGACCGTGTTGTTGCCAACGCTGCCCTGCTTGGCCGTGGTAACGTTGAGGTCGCCCGTAAGATCGCTGTAGAGATCGTCACTGGCCGTCTACAGCCTGCCACACCTACGTTCTCCAACGCCGGTAAGAAGCAGCGAGGCGAGTACGTTTCGTGCTTCCTGCTCCGTGTTGAGGATAACATGGAGTCCATCGGTCGCTCGGTCAACTCTGCCCTCCAGCTTTCTAAGCGTGGCGGCGGTGTAGCAATCCTGCTCTCCAACATTCGTGAGTTCGAAGCCCCCATCAAGCACATCGAGAAGGCTTCCTCGGGCATCATCCCGGTCATGAAGATGTACGAAGACGCCTTCAGCTACGCGAACCAGCTTGGCACCCGTCAGGGCGCTGGAGCGGTCTACCTGAATGCCCATCACCCGGATATTGCCAAGTTCCTCGACACCAAGCGCGAGAACGCGGACGAGAAGATCCGCATCAAGACCCTCTCCCTCGGTGTTGTCGTCCCTGACATCACGTACGAGCTTGCCAAGAACAACGAAGATATGTACCTCTTCTCACCTTACGACGTGGAACGCGTCTATGGCAAGCCTTTTGCGGATATTTCTGTGACGGAATTGTACCGTGAGATGGTTGCTGACGCACGAATCAAGAAGTACAAGTTTGAGGGCGGGGCACGCGGCTTCCTTCAGACAACCGCTGAGCTTCTGTTCGAATCCGGCTACCCGTACATCCTCTTTGAGGATAACGCAAACCGCGCACATGCCAACGGTGAACTTGGACGCATCAACATGTCCAACCTCTGCACCGAGATCCTTCAGGCGAACACTCCGTCCGTCTTCAATGAGGATCTGACCTACGACACCCTTGGGCGTGACATCTCCTGTAACCTTGCATCGATGAACATTGCAAAGACGATGGAAGGCGGTAAGCTGGGTGAGACGGTCAACACCGCCATCCGTGCGCTCTCTGCTGTATCTGACCTGTCGGAAATCAACTCTGTTCCGTCTGTCCGCGAGGGTAACAACAAGAGCCGCGCCATTGGTCTGGGACAGATGAACCTCCATGGCTTCTTCATCAAGCACGGCTGGAAGTACGGTAGCCCGGAGTCGCTGGACTTCACCAACGCCTACTTCATGACTGTCGCCTACCACGCCTACAAGGCATCCATGGAGCTTGCCAAGGAAACCGGTAGCCCGTTTGACGGATTCGAGAAGTCCAAGTACGCTGATCCTGCATACCTGACCAATAAGTATGATCAGCCGGGCATGTTTGCTGTAACAAAGGGTACTGAAAAGATCTTTGAAGATTACGGCATTGAACTTCCTCGCTGGGGGGATTGGGACAGGCTAGCTGTAGAAATTGCAGAGCACGGCCTGTACAATGCCTACCTTCAGGCGATTCCGCCGACCGGTTCAATCTCCTACGTCAACTACAGCACAAGCTCCATTCACCCGGTGGCACAGGGGATTGAGACCCGCAAGGAAGGTCTGACGGGTCGTGTGTACTTCCCGCAGCCGTACGTCACCAACGAGAACTTCGCTGACGTGGAGGATGCTTATCAGGTAGGCCCGGAACGCACCATCGATGTATACGCTGAGGCAACAAAGCACGTCGATCAGGGCCTGTCGCTGACGCTGTTCTTCCCGGATACCGCCACGACTCGTGATATCAACAAGGCACAGATCTACGCATGGCGCAAGGGCATCAAGACGCTCTACTACAGCCGTGTCCGACAGGCTGATCTTGCCGGAACCGAGCTTGAGGGTTGCGTAAGCTGCGCCCTATAGTCTAACACTCTGGGTCACCTATTACTAGGTGGCCCAGAGCACTCTTTACAACAAATTTACGAAGGAGACGAATGTCTAAAGAAGCCATCAACTGGAACCGCATCCAAGACGACAAGGATGTAGAGGTCTGGAACAGGCTCACCAGCAATTTCTGGTTGCCCGAAAAGGTGCCGCTGTCCAATGACATCAAGACATGGGGAACCTTGTCCAAGGAAGAGCAGCAGACGACTATGCGCGTCTTCACCGGCCTGACCCTGCTGGACACCATTCAGGGTACGGTAGGCGCTGTGAGCCTCATCAAGGACGCCACAACGGCGCACGAAGAGGCTGTCTATACGAACATTGCGTTCATGGAGTCTGTGCACGCCAAGTCCTATTCGTCCATCTTCTCTACTCTTTGCTCCACCAAGGAGATTGACGAGGCCTTTGCTTGGTCACGCGAGAACAAGCACCTTCAGGCCAAGGCCAATCTGGTGCTGAATGACTACACGGACACCGACCCGCACAAGAAGAAGATCGCCTCAACCCTGCTTGAGAGCTTCCTGTTCTACTCGGGCTTCTACCTGCCGCTGTATTGGTCTTCCCGCACGAAGCTGACGAACACCGCTGACCTGATCCGCCTGATCATCCGTGATGAGGCTGTCCACGGATACTACATCGGCTACAAGTTCCAGCAGGGTCAGGCCAAGCTCACTGCTGAAGAGCGCCAGTACTACAAGGACTACACGTATGATCTGCTGATGGATCTGTACGAGGTTGAGTGCAAGTACGCTCAGGAACTTTATGACGGCCTTGGTCTGACTGAGGATGTCAAGAAGTTCCTGCATTACAACGCCAACAAGGCTCTCCAGAACCTTGGCTATGACGCCCTGTTCCCTGCTGAGGTCACTGATGTCTCCGCGTCGATTCTGTCTGCGCTCGCTCCGAACTCTAACGAAAACCACGACTTCTTCTCCGGGTCCGGTTCTTCGTATGTCATCGGTAAGACGGTCGCCATGGATGATGAGGACTTCGATTTCTGATGGTACCTTCAGTTGGTCAAAAGGTCCGTACCCGATGTGATGGAAAATTCTGGTGGACTGTCCATGCGTCAGGAAGCCGGTATGCCATCTGCTCTCGTCAGGCCCCGTTCAAACCTAAGGGCCAGTACCTGTACACCATCATGGACTTTGAGAAGGGGATTCAGGGTCCGTGCAATCTGATCGGGCAGGGCTGGGACGTAACCCAGTACAAGACTCCTGAGTTGGGCTGGAGACTGCTACATGTGGCCCTGCTGAACGGTTCTCTGGAGATCTCGCACCGCAACAACGCTGCTCTCGTCATTACCGAAATCAAATAGGAAAGGTCCACTCTTCGGGGTGGACTTTTCTGTTTCTATGGTGTAGGCTATAAGCATGGAAATTGAAATTGAGCTTGAATTTACCAAGTGCCCTGATTGTCAGGTTGATGTTGGCGAGCGCCACGAAGATGGTTGCGACGTAACCCCCTGCCGGTTCAGCGGAACCCAGTTGCTGATGTGCGGGTT
>Ga0065714_10002417_pt1 | contig 18593 bp, 18 predicted proteins | sample MisRhiReplicate2_FD_59101 | JGI IMG/M metagenome (GOLD analysis project Ga0065714, IMG submission 59101) | Miscanthus rhizosphere microbial communities from Kellogg Biological Station, MSU, sample Rhizosphere Soil Replicate 2: eDNA_1 v2... | ecosystem: Host-associated > Plants > Roots >...
CGCAGATTTAGGCGATGAAGATGAACAGCGGGCGTATCTGTTCGGTGTCATACATAAAGCCACCCCGAAGGATCTGGGAAAGCTGATTGCAGCGGTTGACCAGGCCTTGTCCAAGCCTTAGTGCCAGAAATAAAAAAGGAGGCCGAGCTGTCGCATTCGACAGCTCGGCCTCCTTTTATGTGCTCGCCCTGAAAACCGGAAACGAAAAAACGCCGCCTGGACAAGATCCATGGCAGAGCAACACGTATGTAATTTTTTAGACAGATAACGCGAGAGAGGACTCGCGGTGCGTTATGGAGGCAACCCCACCAGCCACACCCCGGCACACAATGTTCCCGCTGTGGCTGCTCCCTTCCGGGTCTGACCAGGTTCACGGGTAATCGTTGCGGGGGGACCGATGGGGTCAGGGTTTCAGGCTCTTTGGGTTGCAATATTTCTACCGTGCAAACTCGCTGCACGGGCAGTCAGAAAACGGGGTGTAGTCAGCACTGTACAACTTTGCTGTACAACACAGGTGTACAACATGGCCTACATAACCCGCCGTGGACCCGTCTATTACCTGAATCTCAGGCTACCCGAGCATCTCTTCCCGAGGTGTCACACCTTGCGTTTGAGCCTGAACATTCGGCATCGTCAACACGCACTCTTCCTGGCGACTTCACTCGCCCAGCAAGTCCACAGCCACTTGAACGCCCACCCCATGGCTGACCTTCAGACGCTGCGTAGGCTTTGTTCTGAGTGGCGAGACTCTGCCCCCTCACCAACGATCCCACCTGCTGTACGGAAAACGCCAACCAATGCCGTGATGCGGAACAGTGACGGCCCTACGCTCGCCAACTTGTCCAAGCTCTATATAGAAGAGGGAAAACGTGGTGGCACGTGGCGTGAGGTCAGCACCCACGAAGTTGAACGCTCAATACGAGATTTGTTCGAGCTGATGGGCGACATGCCCGTTGAAGCATTCGACGTACAGCAAGCCCGACTATTGAAAGATCGTCTCTGTCGCTGTCCACAGTACTTCGGCCTACGCCCCGAATATGAAGGCAAGACCCTGAAGCAGGTCGTTGAGTCAGGCGCCACTTACAAGACCATCACCGCCGTTACCGTGAACAACCGCTTACGTAAGCTCTCGGCATTCATGAACTGGTGCAAGACAAATGGATATGTAGCGGACAACCCATTGCTGGGACTCAAGCTCATGACCGGGCCTGCCAAGGAAGCCCGGTTGTCATTTGATCGACAGGATCTGACCATCCTACTGGATCTGGCTGAACTCAAAGCAGAAGCCCGCAAGCATCCATGGCGTTACTGGCTGCCGCTCCTTGGGCGAGCCACCGGGGCAAGACTGGAAGAACTCTGCCAACTGCGTGTGGATGACTTCATTGAACAACAGGGTATTCAATGCATCCGCATTGATGACAACAGCGAAGGCCAGAACCTCAAGAACGCCAGCAGTCGCCGTTTGCTACCCATCCACCCTACCCTGATCGAACTGGGTCTACTGGGCCACGTTGAGTCAGTCAGGGGCACCGGGGCAGATCGCCTATTCCCTGAACTTGAACCAGTACGGGGAAAGCTGGGCCATGCGCCGTCGAAGTGGTTCGGACGTTACAAGAAAAAACGCGGAATTACCGACCCCAGGAAAACATTCCACAGTTTTCGACATACGCTCATCGATGATCTTCGGGACTCCGGGGTCCAAGACTCTCTAATTAAGCGAATTGCAGGACACGAGGACGGTGCAGTGACGTTCAGCATCTACGGCAGTCGCAGCCCATTGAAGGCTATGGTAGACGCACTGCGACACATTGAACTGGGACCTCAAGCCCAAGTAGCCGAGCTAGGCCATACAAAGCAAACATCCATGGATACGGAGACCAACGATGACTGACATCAGCTTGCTGGTCGACATGATCCCCGGCGAATAAAAAAGGGGTGCCCACGAAGCATTACAACTCAACGAAGGCACCCCAGACAATTATATCAAATTTAAAGCACAGAACTAATACCACACCACAGCACCCAACAAAACAGCCACCACAACGATTCAATCAAACTATTAGCTCTCACAAACAAAATCACACTAGTTATTAAATTTTTTACCATCTTTGCGACCGAAATATTTTTCTCGATTCTGTTTAGATACGACCAAATCCAAGGTATATTTATCTCAACTCCAACGCCCACCAACTGAAAACGATGAAAAATCATCGCATTCTTCGGGCAAAACTCAGCCTAAAAAAGGTACATACCGTTATGAGCAGCATCATCCATACAGCCCTAGCAGCCCCAGGTGCGGGCAAAACGCAAACTATGATCGAGAAACTTCCTAACTACATCAAACAAGGCGAGAGAGTGATTATCGCGCTTCCGACTCGCCGACTGAACGGAGAAATCCTTTCTCGCATGAAGGATTTAAATTTGAACCCAAAAGTCATCAACAGCGATGAAGTTAGCAACAAGTCCGTATCCAAATCCATCGAAGGCACCCTTCGAAACGGAAATGAAAACTTGATTCTGGTAACACATGAGGGATTGAAACTGACCAACCCTGAGTTACTTCAAGGGTGGATTTTGATTATTGATGAAACTCCCACTTCACTGAAATTCCACCACGATACTCTGGGAGAGCTTGAAGCTCAGCAAATTTTCCACATGACCGATATCACCAATAGTTTTTTGACCATCAAAAATGGCATGGTTACGGAGATGAAGCAGCGGGTTGCCACTTACAAGGCGTCTAAAAAGGACCAAAGCAAAGCGTCTACACTTTCCGGGCTTGAGCATAGGATATTTGACGCCTTGCTGAACAAACAAATCGTCTTCATTGAAGAAGGACTTAAGAAAGGCAAGGTGGTTTTTAACTTTCACACTATTATTGAAAGCAATATTTTTTTACATATTAGGCACGCTAAAGAAAGCCATATTCTGTCGGCAACTATTGAAGGGGGCCTGTTTGACTTATTTTGCAAGAAGTTTGGGTTTCAGTACAAAAAGTCGCCGCTTACTCCTGCTCCGTTTGAGTACAACTGTGACATCACTATTTTTCCGATGATGCATGGCTTGTGGTCAAAGACCCAGGCATTAAAAAATGAGTCTGGTGACGACTACTGGTTTCACTTGGGCCTCTATAATTGCCAGACAATCGACAAGGTATTGGCGAGTGCCATCAATAACACACCAAAAGAAGACTTCCTGGTGATTTCCAATAATTGGGCTAATTTTGGCCCCCTCTACGATATCCCCAACAAAAAAAGCGGTATCGATTACAGCTCCATTGACTGCCGTGGCCTGAATACTTACGAGGATAAAACAGCAGTGAGTCTACTGTTTAGCGGCCGCCCTTCACCGAATGATCAAAAGAGCTTGCAGGTTCTTTCTGAAAAACACGGGATCGGTTTCAGCGCTTTGAATAACGCATGGATTGTGACAAATAAATTAGAAGCAAGCTTGCAAGCTGTAACCAGGCTAGCGGTTCGAAAAAGGGAAAGCAAGAAACCTGTTTTCATGTACGTGCAGGATCTACAGGTAGCCGAATACCTGAAAAAGACCCATATGAAAAATGCAATCATTAATACAAGTTTGGCACTGACACCCCCTAAACAACGGGACAATCGGTGCGCTGTCACAGCGGATGAAAAAAACAAAGTCGCCAACTTCATCAAAATCTCCTTTAAAAAAGGAATGCGGCGCCTAGACATTAACAAAGCATTGATTGAACTGTGGGAAGTCTCCGAGACCACCGCACGTAGATGGACTAGAAACATCCTTCAAGGGGTTAATCCGAAATCCGCTGAAGGGCTCGAAGAGTTTTTTGCCTAAATAGATATAGCCCCGTTTCGACGGGGCTGTCAATCTACATTGCAAAACCGATCATATCCCTAAGAGTATTCCTTAGAGATGTGACCGTTTTCGAACTGTTCAAGCTCATACTAGAACCAGAACAGCTATTCTAATCACAGAGAAATCAGAATGCACGCAGGGCATTCTAACGCGAAGCGTTGTGAAACACACCATTTGAACCGTACAACACATCTAGGCTTCAAAGATACTAGTACAATCAATCCTCAGCCTTCGACTTTCAAATACTGCTAGCAACACTAAAAATTTTAATTATATCAAGCCTCAAAGTGACAATCGGTTCATGTGGGTTCACCCACGCCCTACGGGCGTACTCGCACGCTCGTAACTTATAATTAACCGAATAGAACTCCATCGATTTACTATACGTTTTTTAACGGTATAACCATCCGAGAAACAAATCCGTTCTAGACGCCGACGGCGCTCTTTCGGATGTTTCTACGGCCGCCATGGAATTCAAAAAACTTAGATTTAGGTTGAGCATAATCGTACTCATGCAAGCACCACCGCTTTAAAATTATCCTTTCAATGTGTTTAGATTGGAGTATGCCATGCTGTAAAATTGAATGTATACCACCCTCAAAAATGCGAAACTTCTGGCTTTCCGCTGGGGCGGTCGCATCCGTGGTAGATGATTTTATAAAATTCAAAAACGCTATTTCTCCGTGTCTGTCCTTCGGCTTAATCAAGCTCGACTTGCAAACACCAAAACACCTCCAAGCCCGCGCCTGTTGGACGCTGGTTATATTCTGTGGACGGGCAGTTAATACTTTTTCGTATCGACTACAATGCAATTGAAAATCAGACTGCATGACATCTTGGTTATTAATATTCAAGGTAGTCTTTAACGCACCCAACCAGGCAATGGATTAGACATAGGAAATCTATCATGTTAAATAACATATGTACTTCCAGGATCGATTTATGGGAGATTCAGTCAAGGGTGATCCTTCATACCCGTCGACACCTAATACTAAAGAGCGCCAAACCATGAATACAATACAACCTTCAATGATCATCTACTCAATCACCGGCGGAATGATCTTATTCAATGCTTTGCGTTATCTATCATTCATTTGAGCCGATCAAGAAACAAGCCTTCATCGATAGCCATATTCAAGACGCACAAATTTGAATGCACGCTGAATGACAGGCAAATAAGCCATCACCATTGTCCGCACGGGCTTGGATAGATAGACATAGCCAACAGCGTTAATAAATATGGCTACTTTCAACCTCTTAAAGTAACACCTACAACCAATAAGCCAATTTTGGCATTACAAACGGCAAACTTATGAACCACCTATACGTTGAACCTCAACCCTCAGCCCACCTTGAATCCGCCCCAATAACTTTCTACGTGCTACAGAATATCAATGACCAATTCGTTACCAGCTTTCGCTATAGAACCGAGAAAGAGGCTGTTGATGTGGCCCGGAAACTCGGTTTCACTCCGTGGGTGGCTCGGGTCCGAATTACGAACAAACGCAATCCTGAGCACTGGCGATTTGCTGACTGAATGAGCATCAATGACCTTGCCTCCACGTGGGGCTAAGGTCGATCAAATTGGATAATCCACAAATTTTCCAATTCATCTCTCACGAGGTGATGAGAATCTTAAGCGGCTAACCCTACTTGCATGACCTCTTCACCAGGTGGTCAACGGTTGCGGCTAGACCAACGAAACGGTAGGACTACAAAGGGCTCTTGACCTGCCGTTTTTGGCAGTACATATTTGAGCGGTAAGAAAACCCAACCACCCCGGAGCTCACATGCAACAATTCGATCCCGGTTCATTCTCGGACGTTTCCCAAACTCCGCTTGGCAACGCAATTTGGACATATCTCCACAAAGAGAAGTCCATCGCATGCATGGAGACGACCACCTACCTAAAGCGTCCCGCCCTTGAAGGATTGCAGCCCCACTTGATCGCGGAGTTTGGTGAGGACATCCGTGCTGACCGGGTAAAACGGATGACAGGTCGAATGGTACGACAAGTGATGGAGAGTCTCGGCTACAACCTTGACCAAACCGATGTTGGCATCCGCGTTGGCGATCTATACAAGACCGCTGCACGGTACATCAAGCGCACTTGAGGGCATCTACATGGACAAGCTTATTTGGACTACTGGAAAGCTTCCGGAACTCGGCCTCATGTTCCTGAGAAACATTTTGGACAAAATGCATCCGGGCTGGACTGTGCGGTTTGGAACGACAGGAAAAGGGCTCAAGCCGCACTATCAGATCAGAAACCCTCAAGATAAGGATTTGACGTTCAATGGACTAAGCCACGAAAAGTTCATCGATCAAGATGTTTTCAATGACGACAACCTATCTCGGGGCTTCGACTACGACGAAATCACCACGGCTTTGGGAGTGGCCCGAAAACCCAAATAAATCCATGCAGAACCTTAGACGGGAAAGAGATCAACAACGACCGTTAAACGGTACTGTTCATCGGACCCTGTACTGGCATCATACAATAGAGCTGATCAGTTGGTGATGCCTTGACATCATGATACTACGTTAAATTAGCCCTTCAAGGCGTGGCTCGATAGAAACGACCCCATCGATCCAATGCCACTCGATCCTCTAAGGGAATAATCTGATATTAAACTCACTAAGCAGTTGCTTAAACGCAGCGCTATATTTCGACTCAAGTATCGCCGAGTCTCTATGAGGACTGTAGTCGATCGGATTAACATTGTCTGTTCGCTTATATTTCTCCCTAATATATTCTTCTGACTTTAACGTTGAGGTTAGTATTACTTGGTTCTCTATTTCACTTAAGAGCTTGAGCATCACCTCTTCTTTTGCAGTTGATATTTCACCATCTCTGAATGAATCGATTACAATAGGAAATGGATGATTCAAATAATCCCTAAGGGCTAACGCCTTGCAAAAATAGAATTCCTGCCCCTCGCTTCCAGAATATGTTTCGTCTTTTCTTGTGAATAATGAACTGAATTCCAACCTACCATTTTTGTCGATCTCGTGATAATAATAACTAATTCTACTCAGTATTTCAGAGATCGCTTGTAGCTGTCTTTCTCTTTCCCTCTCACTAACAGCCGTTCCACGCTCCAATAGCTGCGTAAATGCCCCAATCTCTGCCAAAAGCTTGGCTATTTCATCATCAAATTTTTTCGCCTCCCCCAATCCCTCGCTAAACAAAATAAATTCACGAAAGGAAGGTGGTGATTTGTTTATCTCTTGCGTCAACTGGTTTTGTATTGACTCGACTTGCATACCTAGGTCGTAGATGATTTTTTTCTTGAATGCAATGCTATTATTGATAGAACCCATAATAGAGTCTTTAACCGATTTATTGCTCACCTCAAACTCTAAATCTTTACTCTTATATATTACTCGTTCGCTTCCGCAATCCGCACAGACAACAAGCCCCTCTTCAAGATTTCTGTTCAAGGAATTTAGTTCGGCTATCAAGCTCTCAAGTTTTTGCGCCCGATTTAGCTCCCTTGTTCTTTGTTTCTGCAACTTTGTTAAATCCGCGTATATCTCAACCAAATACTTCTTACGTTCTTCGAAAGAATTGCTTCCTGAGCCGGACAATGCGATAGCACCAATTTCTGGATCAACCTTTATTTTTTTGGAACTTCTTTTAAGCATTACAACTCTTTGGCGCTTGATTTTTATTTGATCCTTTATACGCTCTAGATCGCTTGCCGTGAGAGTTTGCTGTGCTGGCTCCCCCATTGCGAATAGCATGCTGACAAAGTCATCATTTTTATAAAAGCCCTTATTAAAGATACTTGACGTATCTCGCTTATCTTGGCCTATGAAAAATATTTCATAAAACAATGCTGGATCAACTAGCCGATCACGTCCATCTTTCAGCATCCGCGGCAGTCGATATATATTTTCATCAAAAAAATATTTCAACTCTGACACTGAGTTACATATTTGCATTCCGCGGGACGTCTTAATTATAAAAGAACTATTCCTCCTCACTATCTCGAAAGTATTATTGTTGACGGTGAACTGTACATAAAAATGGTACTTTTTGTATTCAAACCCTGCTGGAAAAATCGGCTCATTTCCGAGGCAATACATCAGACCTTGTACGACCAGGGTCTTTCCCTTGTTATTTTCGTCGCTGTATATGATATTGATGCGTTCTTCAAGTCGAGACTCAATAAAAGCTTCAGAGGTATTTCCAAACGCTATTTTTTTAATTCTCATTTTTGAGACCATCTTTAATAAGTGCAGAGAGAAACAGTATGCCGCCTCTATCTAAAACTGTTAATTTTTGTATTATCACTGTGCTAATACTGTTGTAAATTTCGACCAGAGAAACTTTGGGGTTTTTTTCGATTGAATTCATTATATGTTCAAGAATCTTCCAGAATTCCTTTTTGGAATTCTTGTTAAAAAACGCCTTACTTATACTAGCCTGACAGTCCTGGACTAGATCATGCAAATCTTCAGTATCAAAACCTCTAGATACTGCCTCCGCATAGAATTCAAACGGAAACCCCTTTTGTGAAAAAAGGTCAACACCGACAAGCCTATTCACAAGCAACATATGAATCTCTTTCTTCTCGATATGCCTATTAAAACCAAGCACATCTAGAGGCGTTGAGATACTTAAACCTTCTATACATGAAAGCTTTTTAATTACTTGCTGATTTCTAATTTCGTTAAATATCTCCTCATAAAAAGAATCAGGCTTCTTATCCTTGCCATTAAATTCCAGGACGCTTTTTACGTACTTGGCGGAAGGCTCTCTATCCTCCACAAAGACAACACCACTGAGAAAACTATCGATTGTTTTTTTGACTACAGGAATTCCAAGCCGGGCTAGTTCATTAGATAAACCAATCTCTATTTTTTTCTTTTCTACCTCTTTAAAATTGTCTAATGTGTAGTGATAGCCCACATCACTATTCAGATAGGATGCTTTCAATTGAGGCATGAAAAAAATGTATTCATGAAACACAAATACCGAACTGTGATTACTGTAAAGTGTATATAGGTATTTCCCGATTTTCTGGGGTGTTAAATTAGCTTCTCCCTTCGACTGTACATCCCACAGCTTTTGCACCACTGTCACTGAGCCCTGTGATATCATTGAAGCAGTCTATTGCCAATATTGAAATCTTTTCCCTGTCTGCACGCAGACCGATTAGATAGAGAAGGGATTTTGTTTCGTACTGCGAGGCCTTACTATTATTTCGCTCAGTATTCTTAAAGACATACATATACTTCTCCCTAAACTCACACCACAAGCAAAGACAATGAACAGTTAAATTTTTGCTTATGTATCGATTTGAGGCATGTGCATTTCAAGAAGAACCCCTATGTCTTATTGGGAGATTTATTTTGGTAGTTTATTTTTCTTGATCTCTGTTATTCCACCTTCACTAGTCACAGCTTTCATCCATTGCTGTGTATAGTCGTACATGCTTTTGCCACTACATTTACCGACGCTGGAACGTGGCCGGTTTCCATCAGTCGCGGGTACACATAGAAGATTCACGCGTTCTAGTCGCTCATTGCGAGCTACTATGTCGCCATCCACGTCCGCATCCATGCATAGGTTGCTTAACCTTTCGCCAGCTTCGTGCATGTCCATTCTTGACACTGTCATTTTCAATATCCACTTGATTCCATGTGTTCGGACGTACCAGCGTCTAGCTACTTCCCGAATTATCGCCATCCCCGAGTTTTTACTNGNCAATTTCAATACAGCCATTGCCATTACGATGCCACTATACCGTGGCTGACCAGAAAACCAATCCGCTCTGTAAGAAACTATTGATGAGTCGCAAAAGAAGGACACTCGACACGGGCAGATAGGCAGATAGGCAGCGCCTCAAGCATAGGCTTGAGGCGCGGAGACCTTGACCAGTTAATCGACACCACTCCCCCATCCGGCAGCACCAAGACACCAATCCGCTATCGGCAGGCCCGCAACACATCGCTGTGTTACATCGAGTGAAGCCCGTTCCGGTCCCCAGCCACGCATTTAGATCGGCCATGGGTATGACTATCTCTTGATGATCCGACGATCAAAAGACTCTACTTGTCCGGTAGCGGACTACCTGCCCTCAAATCACTATCAAATATCTATTGAATATAGCTTTATGATTCATCTATCATAGGTCTATCAAAATGGATACTAAAGGATAGTCAGCCATGAACGCTCACCTTTACCTGAGAGCCAGTACAAAGGACCAAGACGCGCTACGTGCCAAGGCATCGCTTGAGGCGTTCGCGGTTGACAAGGGTCTGCTCCTCGCTGGCATCTATAGCGAGAACATCAGCGGCACTAAGCTCAACCGTCCAGAGTTGATGCGGTTGCTGGATACTGCCGAGAAGGGTGAAGTGTTGCTGGTTGAGTCTGTAGACCGTCTGAGTCGTCTGTCGCAGCCTGACTGGGAAACGCTCAAGGCCGCGATCAAGGCCAAGGGCCTGCGTTTGGTGATTGCAGACCTGCCCACTAGTCACATGCAGATTGAAGACAAGGGCATCACTGGCCAGATCATGGACGTGATCAATAACATGTTGCTCGACCTGATGGCCACGATGGCAAGGCTGGATCAAGAGAAACGTGTTGAGCGTATTCGTCAGGGATTGGAGAACAAGAAGACCGCTACGCCTGACTGGAAGCCAGCCGGGAAGGCTAAGGACACCGCACTCTGGGACAAGGTTATAACTCTGATGACAAAGCATCCAACCATGTCAGCCGATCAGGTAGCCAAGCTAGCTGACTGTGGTGTTGCAACCGTATACAGGATCAAGCGTGAGACGAAATAGCCATTGGTCGTTCACATAAAGCTCCCGTCCCCACTCACCTCCAAGCCCTGACTAAGCTGGGGTAATGTGATCATCAGGAAGCTAGGTGGAATTTATGGATAGCAAGCGGGCGATTGAACTGGGCGCCAAGGTCATAGAAATACAGATGTTAATGATCGCGTATGCCACCGATGGCCGAACCTCTGCTCAACCTGCCGAATACCGGGAGCTCTATGCAGAGGTGACGATTGATCTGGAAGAAGCGAAATATGCGAATCCCAATCCGCACAAATCTCTCGAAGTCTTCATGGCATTTTGCAGGCTCCAGGAAATGAGCACCTATGCAAGTCGGCGTGTCTACGTGCAGGAACTCTATGCAGATGTCTTGCTCGACCTAAAACGGATACAACGACACGCCCCATCATCTAGGAATTGGGCCAAGGCAAATGAAGCGTTGGCCGATGAACTGACGCCAATCCGTGCGCAATGGCTAAAGGCGAAGAACTTCATCTACTCAGCAGCGCCTGACTTCGAAAACTCCATAAAGGAGTCAATCAGCTCCGTTGAGTCAAGCCTCATGGTGCTGCTGAATGAGCCGAACGGAACGCTCGGCAAGATCATCAAACAAGCAAAGCTCGACGCTGATATTGAACGCTTGATCACCCAAGCCTATGGCTATGCGAGTAACAAAGATTTCGTTAGGCACGGTGGCACAGTCGAGTCAGGCCTTTCAAAGGCAGAAGCAGAGTTTTTCCTTGAGTTCGCAGCAACATCCATCGTCTACATCACTGATCGACTAAAAAAGGGGTGACACCGGGGACCGACTACGTGCTCTCAAAAAGGGCTAAAGGGGCTAAATGGGTCCACCTTATCGGCATGGTCCAAGCAAAAAATCGCCGCCCGTATTTTTTTTGCATCCCGAGGTTTTCGGGCTGCGAATTTACGTACAACGCCTACGCACAATGCAGAAAAAACAAAGTGGCCATCTTATTTTTCCAGCACAATACACGAATGCCCCCGCCCCTTGTAGTCTTCCAAAAAGGCGGGAGGCATGTTCGTTACTTTTTGTCGGATATGGCGCTTATTGGCCGAATCTGAAACGCCTTACTGAATCGCGGAGATTTAAAGTAGCGTCCTTCCTTGACTGCCGTTTCTATCAACGCATCCATTGCGTCTTCTATGCCATCTTCTTTATAGGCTACCGATTCTTCATTCGAATGAATCCCAATGTCGTCGTTGATGGTTCTGCATGGGATGACCGGATGTGCGATCTCCTGTAAGTAATTGTAGAACGCACCTTTGGCGATAACCAATCCAAACCGGCGCCAAGCGTATTTCCGCCCCCAGTAGTAACCATCTGTGGCTGTGTGCCGCACTCGCTCGTCGTTCTTACCTTTGTTTTCAGCAAGTTTATCTATAGAGAAATGTTTAGCAGCGGAGTAACTCAGCAGCTTATTCACGCTATCTGCTTTCCCCAGCGAGGACGGCTCAATAATCTTCCTGCCGCTTGCATCCATAATGAACCCAATATTGTAGCGATCACCGTTAACCATCTCGACAGCGCTGCTGTTCGTTTCGAATTGGTAGATAGTGTCAGTGGTCGAAGGCTTGAACTGGTGTAAAAATTTGCCGCTTGGGAGTGGCGAGATCGTATAGTCTCTGACTATCAAATCATGGATGGTGTATAAATTTCGTGATTTCATGTCGTATTCCCCGTAGTCGCCAAATGATGACGTTAACCGCCCCATTGGCAGAGTGCTATCACTTCAAACTGTCGGCCACGGATAATCCCAGCATAGCTGGAGTAGCGACTGTTCAAGAGTTGTGAAGCGAAAAGTCAGGTGAACCACCAAATCAGCGAAAGCTTGGTGGCTTGTCGCTAAGCCTTACCGAGGCAGACTACGTTGATGCTGGCACACATCTTCCCAAGCTCCATTTCGGAAGCGCTGGTACTGACGGACATGGACGCTTTTTTCACGAGTGACACTGCGGGTAAAGCTGGTACTGATATTCATATCGGTAGTCTCTAGGTTACGTGAGGTTTGTTCACACGTATCCAGAAACGACCACCGATCATTCACCAGTTGACTCAACCGCTGTCAATTGGCTTTAATGGCGTCCTTCTCTTGACCGTGCAAACACGCATGCGTCGGAGGATGCGGGTAGCCACGCCAAGTTGTGGCGACAGAAACGTGACTACTCGCAGACATCTTCAGCTGAGACCGCCTTAATTGGCGGTTTTTGCGTTTCCGAGTTAAAGATACCCTCCTCTAACCCCAATAGCAAGCCCCAGGATCGCGTATGCGCGCTCTTAATGTCGCATGAGTCATTTGTGCTGGTAAACGCTTCTCGCACCCTGTGACGTGTCACAGGGCCCCACAAAGCCCCACAAGACACTCAAAAACCCCCAATTTGCCCCATGGCACACCCCAAAAGCCCCGTCGCCCCCCCCAAAATCCCCCTAGAAACCCATCTCCTCCCACCGGAAAGGAAATTTTGGGATGAACCCCCACTCCGTACCGTTTTTTTGCTCGTTTGGGATTACGACATAAATTCTGTGCTTGCTTTGCAAGCGAGCAGGGACAACGCCTTCCGACCGGCGCCAAGTCTTCTGAGGCGGCAACCACTTCAAAAAAATTTTTTATGTGCTCATGCGAGCCATGGTTGTTGAGCTTGACGGCCTGAATGACACGCACCAGCAAAGCCACACGCTTACCGCTGTAAAAATCCTGTAAATGGTCAGGCTAGGCGAAAACTGTGAATGCCCTTCTTATCAGCTCGCCCCCACCTCCGCTGGATGTGCGGTGAGTCCGGAGGCTGCGTTACGAGGTCACAGTGCTACGTCCCGCCTAGCTCAGGAGGGAGTCAACGCGTTCTGAAGTGATATGCAGTGGATATGTGACACGCGCGGCACGCGGATCAACAACGTGAGTGATGGCTGGGTTGAATGGCAGGCACGCAACGAAAACGGTACGTGAATTAAGAATCGCCTCTCGCCTCCTCGTCCTGATGGCTGCCAGTACGATGAAGATACTCTTCATGCGAATGGCCGGAACATAGTGGGAGACTTACCATTAGAACAGTTCGTGGGAACAGATGGCCTGATTACTCTGCCGAGCATCGCCTGACAGATACTTTGAGTTGGAACAATCTCTGGAACTCATCAAAAGAATTCAAGTACCAGATTGTGACCTAGTACGAGATCACTTCGATGAGGCAATTGGTGAGGGGGTTTTCGAGACAATACCAGGCCCGGCTACTAAGACGTACGAGAGATTCAGGCGTCGAAACGCTGGCTGGACCAAAGAGGCTAACAGTCGACTGTTTTTGGACAGTGAGGACAGAGTACGTATTTGGGTGCGCACCATCGCCTCAAATGACGGTGTCAGGAAGGTGTGTTGCCCGGACGGTTACCAATACAAAAAAACCCCGCAGACCTTTAGCTGCGGAGCCTTTTTATATGGCGGAGAGAGGTATACCCCCCACAGCCCACTAACCTGAAATTCATTGAGTGGTTAGAGCATTCAAAGTTTACTTTTATGCTTGAGCCGCGCGGACCTGGCTTTGATTATGATGGCAACATAGGCTAATGAAAGCTCGATCCCACTTGGCTGTTCTGCGAGAAGCAGGACATGCTGGCCAATCAATTTCGGATCGAAATTCTTGATTGCTTCGTTTGTCATTGCATCTAGATCGATCGATTTTTTGGACTCCTCCACATCAGCCTCTTTGGATAAAGCAGGGCGCCCGGTGGAAAGTGCTATATCACGCGTGAAAATGCGGTGCCGGACAGGTTCAGGGATATCGTTGCCAGCACTACGGCTGCGCGCGGTCTGATCCACCTGCTCTTCGACAAATGGCTGAGAAGACGCAGGCCCTCCTACACTCTCAACTTCACCCTCAAAGTCAAATCGCTCCCAAGCGACATCATTACCGTCAGAAAACTGGTCAAACAGATCAAGCGTATCGAGTACACCCACCCGATCGCCTCGCAATGGATGAGAAGCTATTTCGCCAGTAGTCATCAACCCTGTCCGAAACTTGCTCAATACCGTTTGGCCTGTCGCCAACATGAACCATTGCCAGCTTGTGCTTTTCTGACTTCCAACAAACGGCGAAGTTAGCGGATGCGCTTCACCTAAACCTTCGAGGTATATTCGTCCGTCCTTCTGGGTCAGGATGTCGACCGTGGTGCGAGGTGGCTGCCAGTATAACATGTCCGGATAAGTGAAACTCTCCGTGGTAACTCCTTGGCTTATCTGGAAAAGCCGAGTAGCTTCGTCTCGAATATAGATCTCATCCTGGATAGGCCCAATGTGTTTGGCATCAGGGTAGACAACTCCAATAAGTGCGCCTGCCATCGTTGCGATCGTATCAGTATCGCTATCCAGCAAATTTGCAATTAGCTGGATAGTTTCTTGAGCGCCTAGGTTTGCGCACATCCAAGCCGCGACGTTGGCAAACAGCGCACACTTTAGGCCAGAACCACGCTCTGCTGAAGTGAGTCCTTTTTCAGATTTGACGACAGACTCGTAAAGGTCAGCCTGGCTTTGCGGATTAGGAGTACGAAGCAAAGATATTGCATTATGCGATGACTCCTCCCATTCGCTTGCTACAGTTTCAGCGGCATCACGAAGCTTCTGATTGCTGGCTTGCTCCCACGCTGGTAACCAGAAAGTACTGAGATCACTATCGCTAGCTATATAGTTCGGAATCTGACGAATGTCTTCGGCGAACGTCAACCAATTTTCCGGCGTAGGCGCCTTGCCTGTCTGAAAGGCATGAGCAAGGCTCACAGCATGTACAACCGCCCCAGCGATGCCCCGCATGTGGCCATGAGTACAAATGGCATTGCGAATGACGTCAGGCAAATAAGATTCTTTGTTGTCAAGATCAACAGCTGCCCAAACATGGGGCTGAACTCGCATGGCAGCTCCATTCCCACCACCATTGACGTAGCCGTTAAAAAAATTGCTGAACCAAGCATTGCTGCGATTGCAAAGCGCAGCGGCAGCCGCCTTGCTACCTCGTCCAGCCCCCAAGGCGTAGGCTTGCCAGCTAGTAAGCTCGATCTTAGCGAAAGCCTCAACGTCGAAATAGCCGTCACCTCGAATAGTGCGGCTAGTCGCTAACCGCAACTGAGTATCGTCTGAGTACGCGCCTGCGGGCAATGTGACCTTAGCACCGAAGCGCCCCCCGACCAGCCGTTTCCAAGATTCGGTGCGCGTGATAACGGAATGGCCGAGGCGTTGTTGAACAGTCTTATCTGATGCGAGCTCTGTTGGAAACCCCAAAGCATCCGCATAGGCCGACCAGAGTGCTGAAGCAATGGTGCGTTTTAGCCGGTCGTTCGACATAAGATTCTCACTTGATTTCACGGAACAACTCGGGTTTGACCTCGATTTCTATTTCACGATGGCGAACTAGCTCCATCTGGCCAACCAGCTCGTCGCCGTCGCTTTCTTCCCTGACGTAAATTCTCTGGAGATATTCTGTAGATACCTCGCCGGGGTAGAGAACTTCGGCCTGACGGCAAGTGGGTAAATTCAGCGGGAAGCTTTCCGGCCGGCGGACTAACCGCCCAGACCATTGGCAGATGACGGAATTAAAGGTTGCTTCCAGAGCTTCAGCGCCCTTACCACGTTTGACGCCCGTATAGATGTTGTTGGTCGTGGTGAACTGAACTCCATGGTGACTGAGGATCTCAGGGGAAAAATCCAGGATGCACCAGAAAAAATCCTTCTCTTTGTGCCAGTTACCCGAGGCGCCGAAAAAATCAGTATTTATTCGGCTGATCGAAAGGTTGGCGTAATCAAGCCAGTCAGCGTCTTTGTCGCGGCTTGCCGCATTGGGTTGAAAGATATGCTTGAGCTGCTCATCGCCGTTCAGACGATGACGAGACTTCAGCGCCTTAGTCCTGAAGACACCCAACGAGCCCCGGTTCGTAGTGAAATGGACAACCGAATTGATCCCTCGATCTACAATGATTTTGTCCAAGCTCATACCTCAACTCCTTGGCATAGCTCTGTATCAAAATAACGGATGATATCGGGAGCATCCTCCCTTTTAAAGCCCAAGATGACGCTTTTGCGGGCCCGGCCGATACCCATTGCAATCAAACGTCTGACGCGAGCTGACAACTCGTGATCCTGCTCATCTTCTTCAGGTGATTGAACGTCGACCACGCTGCCGTCAAAACCAATCATGATCACGTGATCGAACTCGAGACCTTTACAGGAGTGCACTGTGCTAAGCGCGATGTTTTCCAGACCCTGAGGCCATTCGGACTCTCCGGTGAGCTTCACGAACGGAAGTCCATGTTGCCGCAGGTATGGAGCGAGACCACTGAACCAACCCTTGGGGTGCAAGAAGGCCACAGACTCGGTGGTTAGATCCACCGTATTCTTGATGTACTGGATTGCGTAGCTCACTTGCTTCGGATAGTCGCCCACGAGAACGATAGGTAGTGCACCCTCGGTCGTAGCACTATCGTGGTTAGGCATAGTTCCATTATCGTCGAATGCCAGCCCATCAAGCAGAGATGAAGCGAAGCGGGCTATCTGCTTGGTGTTGCGGTAATTATTCTGGAGGGTTCGGCTTTTATCCCCTGTTAATGCAACTCCCACTTCCGTCCAGCTGAAATTTCGACTGTAGATGCGCTGGGCGCTATCCAGAACAAAAGTGACGGTAGCATCAGGCGAGCGCTGATTGAGCACTGCACGAATTTCATTAGCGGAAAAATCCTGCGTCTCGTCGACCACAATGATGTCGTATGAACGCAGTTGCTCCCTAGCCAACGCCGTTGCCAAATCATTCCAGTCAATTTGTTGACTGTCTGCTTTATGCTGGTTGTAAGGACCAATGACCGTGTCGAGCAGCTGTTGACGGGCTGGACGCTCCATCCGAGGAGTGACCCCCCTCCCATCGCGCCTTGCAGTGAGATAATCACTGATGTCTTCCGACAGAAAACGGCCTTGGACATAGACAGCCTCATCAGCAGCGAACTGATTGTCCATGCGTAGCTGATGAGCATAAAGACGGAGAAGATTACTGGTTTCGCCGATATTCAGGATTTTATTTGTTGGCCGAAGCAGGTGATAGGCCCAATTATTGAAAGTGGCTATTTCAATATTGACCAGAGGCTCATGCCTGAGCTGGTTGGTCGCCAGCTCTGTAACGTACCCGCGAAGAGTTTTGTTGTAGGTGAGGACGAGGACGTTGACAGGCTGGGGCTCAGTCATACGCTTTACCCGTCTCACATAAACCGTTACAGCTGCTTGCATTTTCAACAAAGCAGTTGTGGTTTTCCCACTGCCAGCAGCGCCTCGAATGACCTCGACTCCCGGTGTGATTCGTGAAAATAAACCGAGTTGCTCATCAGTCGGTACTACATCTATAAGTGCCTTCATAGCGCCTTCCATGGTAATAGGATAGCTCAATGCTATCACCACCAGAAACACCCTGTCGCCACCGCAATGACCGCTTCATGTGAACGGGTCAAGGAGTACGTTCTGATCCCTTCGTAGGACATCACTCATATCCAGCATGCTGTCCAATGCAGCGTTAAAGCGCTCGCTAGCCATTTGCACATCTGTGGGCATACATCCCCCTGATTGCAGCGCACCAGTGGAGCATAGCGGTATTGACAAGGTGCGAGACAACGCAGAGACAAACTTGGAGAGGGAGATGTAGCGAGCTAGAATGCACAGCACAGTGCACCACTTAGGTGTACCTAAACGCTGTCACACTTCGAGATTTTTGACTGATAAATCCCTGTAAAATCAAGGATTTAAAGATAAGAGGCAACCCCACCAGCCACACCCCGGCACACAATGTTCCCGCTGTGGCTGCTTCCTTCCGGATCTGACCAGGTTCACGGGTAATCGTTGCGGGGGGACCGATGGGATCACCATAACGACGTTCACCTGACGGCGAACGGCGCCATTGTACCTATCTGAGACGAAGTTACAACC
>Ga0065714_10003053_pt1 | contig 18565 bp, 15 predicted proteins | sample MisRhiReplicate2_FD_59101 | JGI IMG/M metagenome (GOLD analysis project Ga0065714, IMG submission 59101) | Miscanthus rhizosphere microbial communities from Kellogg Biological Station, MSU, sample Rhizosphere Soil Replicate 2: eDNA_1 v2... | ecosystem: Host-associated > Plants > Roots >...
GACCGGCGGCTCGGCCTCGGCGGAAACGCTCGGGTAGATCACTTCGAACTGGTCGCGACCGAATTCGCGGGCGATCATTTCCGCTTCGTTCTCAAAGGTCACCAGCACGTCGCCGATCTGGTTGGTCATGAAGGTGGTCGTCGCGGCGCGACCGCCGGTGTCCAGTACCGGCGCTTGCTTGAACAGCTTGCCGACGAAGTCCTTGGCCTTGTTCTCGTCACCGCCATTCTTCAGCACATAACCCCAAGCCGAGAGGTAGGTGTAGCGACCGTTGCCGGAGGTTTTCGGGTTGGGCACGATCACCTGCACACCGTCCTTGAGCAGGTCGGGCCAGTCTTTCAAGGCTTTCGGGTTGCCTTTGCGTACGATGAACACCGTGGCCGAGGTGAACGGCGCGCTGTTGTTCGGCAGGCGGGTGACCCAGTTCTCGGGCACCAGTTTGCCATTGTCCGCCAAGGCGTTGATGTCGGTGGCCATGTTCATGGTGATGACATCCGCCGGCAGGCCGTCGATCACCGAGCGCGCCTGCTTGCTGGAGCCGCCGAACGACATCTGCACGGTGATGTTTTCGTTGTGCTCGGCCTGCCAGTGCTTCTGGAAGGCTGCGTTGTAGTCCTTGTAGAAATCGCGCATCACGTCGTAGGAAACGTTGAGCAGGGTCGGGGCGGCGTGGGCCAGGCTGCCGAAGGTCAGGCCGACGGCGAGAAGTGAGGCGCCAAAGAAGTTCTTCACAGCGAATTCCTTTTTATTCGAACGGGGGTTCCGGGCAATTAGCCAGCACACTAGCTGCAAGCCTATAGACCTTCAAGCATCAAAAAGTGCTTTGCTTATTCCAATTTCTTAAACAGCGCATTGCCACAACGGGAGCAGAAAGCAGCACCGTGTTCGTGGTTGTTTTTGCTGCACACCGGGCAATCATGCTGGAGCTGGTCGCCGCGCATGGCGGTGGCCAGTTCAGCGGTGAAAATGCCCGTCGGCACGGCGATGATCGAATAACCGGTGATCATCACCAGGGACGACACCACCTGGCCCAGTGGCGTCTTGGGCACGATGTCGCCGAAGCCCACGGTTGTGAGTGTCACGATAGCCCAATAGATGCCTTTGGGGATGCTGGTGAAGCCATTCCCAGGGCCTTCGATGACGTACATCAGCGTGCCGAAGACGGTCACCAGGGTCGAGACGCTGAGCAGGAACACGATGATTTTCTGCTTGCTTCCCCGCAGCGCCGCCATCAGGTAGTTGGCTTGCTTGAGGTAGGGACTGAGCTTGAGCACCCGGAAAATCCGCAGCATCCGGATGATCCGAATGATCAACAGGTATTGGGCATCGCTGTAGTACAGAGCCAGGATCCCCGGCACGATCGCCAGCAGATCCACCAGGCCATAGAAACTGAAGGCATAGCGCAGCGGCTTGGGCGAGCAGTACAGGCGCAGGCCGTACTCGACGATGAAGACGAAGGTGAAGCCCCACTCGATACCGGCCAGCAGGGCCGCGTAATTTTTGTGCACGCTATCGATGCTGTCGAGCATCACGATCACCAGGCTGGCGAGGATGATCAACAGCAAGGTGCTATCGAAGCGCCGGCCGGCCACGGTGTCGGCCTGGAAAATGATCACGTAGAGGCGTTCACGCCAATTGTTGCTGCTTTGCATAATCTTCGCCTGAACCGGAATCAGCGAAGCCTAGGGCGATTGCCCTGCAGAGCGCAAGGCGCGCTGTCGAGGCTGGCTTGGCGCCACGCCCGGCCGGTGGCCTGGATCAACCAGCAGGTGAGGATGAACGGTGCCGTCAGGGGAGGCAGGCCGAGGGCGATAAAACCTGGGGTAAGCATGACCGCCAGGAGAATGCCCGCCAGCGGCAGCCAGGCTTGGCGGCGCTGTTGGCTGAGGGCCAGCGCCACCAACACCGGGTTGTAACCGCCAAGGCCGCAAAGAGCGGTTGCGTTTTCATGTTGCGACAAGGCGAAGGCCAGGCCGGCGGCGGAACCGAACAACGCCCAAGCAGCGGCACGACGGTCGGCCAGCAGCAGACCCGCCGCGATCAGCGCACCCGCCGCCGGATGGCCGAGAAACATGACCTGGCCCAGCCCGCTCAAATGCGCGGCCAACAGGTTGGGTACTGTCATTTCAATCGAGGTGGTTGGGGACGGCGGCAGGGTGAGACTCACCAGCAGCCAAGCCAACCCTACAAAAGGCGCGGTGTAGGCGGGCAGGCATCGAGGGCCACGGGTGCGCTTGAGCCATTGCTGGGTCAGNATCGCGCTGAGACCGCCTGCNGCGATGATNAACGGNGGCAACAGGACGGACCAGGNCAACGCGAGGCTCAGCAGCAAGCCCAGCAGAATGCCGTTGTAGCTGAACAGCCCGGCTTGCCGGTCGGCCTTGGCGTAACCGCGTCGCTGGGCCGTGAGCAACCCGGCCACCCCACCCAGCAACGCGCCGCCGAACAGGGCGGGCGCAGTGAGCAGAATCGCCAGCAGGCACAGCAGGCCGCACAACGGATGGCGCTGTAGGAAGATCTGGCTGAAGCCGTTGAGCAGGGCGGTGGCCCAGTCGGGGCAGTGGGTGTTGGGCATGGTTGATATATCTGATGGACCGAGTTGCCCTCATCGCGAGCAGGCTCGCTCCCACAAGGGTTTTGTGGTCGCCGCAAATCCAGCGTGGGAGCGAGCTTGCTCGCGAAGGGGCCAGTACAGGCGCTAGATCAACGTCTCAATGCGCAACGAATTGGTCGACCCCGGCTGCCCGAACGGCACGCCCGCAGTAATCAGCAAGGTATCGCCGCGCTGGGCCATGCCTTGGGCCTGGGCGATTTCCAGGGCCGTGGAACAGACTTCATCCACTTGCTTCAACCGATCGTTGACCACCGAGTGCACGCCCCAGGCCACCGTCAGGCGGCGAGCGGCCTGCAGGTTCGGCGTGAGGTTGAGGATCGGCACCGTAGGCCGTTCCCGCGCCGCCCGCAGGCTGGAACTGCCCGATTCGCTGTAGTTCACCAGCACCGCCACCGGCAGCACATTGCTGATACGGCGGATCGCGCAACTGATCGCATCCGACACTGTGGCCTCGGCTTTCGGCCGGCTGACGTCCAATTGCGCCTGGTAGTCGGGGCCGTTTTCCACTTGGCGGATGATCTTGCTCATCATCTGCACGGCTTCGAGGGGGTAATCCCCTGAAGCGGTTTCCGCCGACAGCATCACCGCGTCGGCCCCTTCGGCCACGGCGTTGGCCACGTCGGTGACTTCGGCGCGGGTGGGTGCCGGGGAGAAACGCATCGATTCGAGCATCTGGGTCGCCACCACCACCGGTTTGCCGAGGGCGCGGCAGGTGCCGATGATGTTCTTCTGGATCTGCGGCACGCTCTCGGCCGGGACTTCGACACCCAGGTCACCGCGAGCAACCATGATCGCGTCGCTCAATTCGGCGATTTCCCGTAGTTGGGTCACCGCCGATGGTTTCTCGATTTTCGCCATCAGGAACGCCTTGTCGCCGATCAGCGCCCGGGCCTCGCGGATGTCCTCGGGTCGCTGGACGAACGACAATGCCACCCAGTCCACGCCCAGCTCCAGGCCGAAACTCAAGTCGCGCCGGTCCTTGGCGGTCAAAGGACTCAGGTCGAGCACGGCCTGGGGGACGTTCACGCCTTTGCGGTCCGACAGCTCACCGCCGTTGAGCACCTCGGTGTCGATGGCGTCGCTGTGCCTGGCGGTCACGCGCAGGCGCAATTTGCCGTCGTCCAGCAGCAGGTCCATGCCGGGCTCCAGGGCCGCGATGATCTCCGGGTGAGGCAGGTTGACCCGGCGTTGATCGCCGGGCGTCGGGTCCAGATCCAGACGCAGGGCCTGGCCGCGTTGCAGCAGGACCTTGCCGTCGGCGAACCGGCCGACCCGCAGCTTCGGGCCTTGCAGGTCCATCAGGATGCCCAGCGGGTAATTGAGCTGCTGCTCGACCTCGCGAATCCACTGGTAGCGCTGGGCGTGATCGGCATGCTCGCCGTGGCTGAAGTTCAGGCGGAAGATGTTCACGCCGGCCTGTACCAGCGCGCGGATGTCATCGATGCCGCGGGTGGCGGGGCCGAGAGTCGCGAGGATCTTGACCTTTTTATCAGGCGTCATGTTTGGGGTTCTCGAGGATCAGGATGGCGCGAAAGTCGTTGACGTTGGTGCGGGTCGGTTCGGTGACGATCAGCGCATCCAGGGCGGCGAAGTAGCCGTAGCCATTGTTGTTGTCCAACTCGTCGCTGGCGCACAGGCCCAGCTCGGCGGCGCGGCGATAACTGTCCGGGGTCATGAGGGCACCGGCGTTGTCTTCGGAACCGTCGATGCCGTCGGTGTCGCCGGCCAGCGCGTAGATGCCGGGATGACCCTTGAGGCTGTCAGTCAGGCTCAGCAGGAATTCGGCATTGCGCCCGCCACGACCGTCGCCGCGCACGGTGACGGTGGTTTCGCCGCCGGAGAGGATCACGCACGGCGCCGCCAGTGGCTGGCCGTGCAGGGCGATTTGCCGGGCGATGCCGGCGTGGACTTTCGCCACCTCCCGGGATTCGCCTTCCAGGTCACCGAGGATCAACGGGCTGAAACCGGCCTGGCGCGCCTTCACTGCCGCGGCCTCCAATGACTGCTGGGGGCGGGCGATCAATTGGAAGTGGTTGCGGGCCAGGCTCGGGTCGCCGGGCTTGACGGTTTCCGATGCTGGACTTTGCAACCAGTTGCGCACCGAGGCCGGCACCTCGATCCGGTAGCGCTGCAGAATCGCCAGGGCTTCGGCCGACGTGCTGGGGTCGGCCACGGTAGGGCCGGAGGCAATGACCGTGGCAAGATCCCCGGGCACATCGGAAATCGCGTAGGTGTACACCGTCGCCGGCCAGCAGGCCTTGCCCAGGCGCCCGCCCTTGATCGCCGAGAGGTGCTTGCGCACGCAATTCATTTCGCCGATGGTCGCGCCGGACTTGAGCAAGGCTTTGTTGATCGATTGCTTGTCGGCCAGGGTGATGCCTTCGGCGGGCAAGGCCAACAGGGCAGAACCGCCGCCGGACAGCAGGAAGATCACCCGGTCGTCTTCGCTGAGGTTGCTGACCATTTCCAGCACCCGCCGGGCCACGGCCAAGCCGGCGGCGTCAGGCACCGGGTGGGCGGCTTCCACTATTTCGATTTTCTGGCAGGGCGCGCCATGGCCGTAGCGGGTCACCACCAGGCCAGACACTTCGCCCTGCCAGCAGCGCTCGACCACTTGCGCCATGGCTGCCGCGGCCTTGCCGGCACCGATGACGATCACCCGACCGCTGCGGCCGCTGGGCAGGTAGCGTTCAAGGACGTGTTGCGGATGGGCCGCGTCGATGGCTGTGGCAAACAGCTCGCGCAGCAGTTGTTGCGGATCGACCGACATGGCGGGCTCCCGGTTTTTATTATTAGTGTTGATGCGGACCCTGTGGGAGCGAGCAAGCTCGCTCCCACAGGGGGGAGTGCAGGGCTTATTTGTCGCGGATGGAGAAATTGGCCATATGCTCCAACCCCTTGATCAACGCGGAGTGATCCCAGTTGCTGCCACCAATGGCCGCGCAGGTGCTGAACACTTGTTGGGCGTTGGCGGTGTTGGGCAGGTTGATGTTCAGTTCCCTGGCGCCTTGCAGGGCCAGGTTCAGGTCCTTCTGGTGCAGGCTGATGCGGAAGCCTGGATCGAAGGTGCCCTTGATCATGCGTTCGCCGTGCACTTCGAGGATCTTCGACGAAGCGAAACCGCCCATCAGCGCTTCACGGACCTTGGCCGGGTCGGCACCGTTTTTCGAAGCGAACAACAAAGCCTCGGCCACGGCCTGGATGTTCAGGGCAACGATGATCTGGTTCGCGACTTTGGCGGTCTGGCCATCGCCATTGCCGCCCACCAGGGTGATGTTCTTGCCCATGGCCTGGAACAGCGGCAGGGCGCGCTCGAAGGCGGCGCTATCGCCACCGACCATGATGCTCAGGGTCGCCGCCTTGGCACCGACTTCACCGCCGGACACCGGGGCATCAAGGTACTGCGCGCCTTTTTCATTGATCTTCGCCGCGAACGCCTTGGTGGCGGTGGGGGAGATCGAGCTCATGTCGATCACCACCTTGCCCGCGCCCACGCCCGCCGCCACGCCGTCGGCGCGGAACAGCACGTCTTCGACCTGCGGGGTGTCCGGGACCATGACGATGATGAACTCGGCTTCCTGGGCCACTTCCTTTGGGTTGGCCAATGCCACTGCGCCACCGGCCAGCAGATCGGCCGGGGCCGGGTCGTGGTGCTGGGACAGGAGCAGGCTGTGACCGGCCTTTTGCAGGTTCAATGCCATGGGGTGGCCCATGATGCCGGTGCCGATGAATCCGATTTTAGCCATGGGGAAATCCTCTTGTTGTTATCGCTGCTTCAGGCAAATGGGGGAATGCTTTCCTGTGGGAGCGAGCTTGCTCGCGATAGCGGTGGGTCAGTGCCGGTGATGTTGGCTGTACCGACGTCATCGCGAGCAAGCTCGCTCCCACAAGGGGAGGAGTTGGGTCAGATCGCGTTATGGGTTTTCAGCCAGCCCAGGCCCGCTTCGGTGGTGGTCAGCGGCTTGTATTCGCAGCCGACCCAACCCGTGTAGCCGATGCGGTCCAGGTGTTCGAACAGGAAGCGATAGTTGATCTCGCCCGTGCCCGGCTCGTTGCGGCCCGGGTTGTCCGCCAGTTGTACGTGGTTGATCTCGCCCAGGTGCGCTGACAGGGTCCGGGCCAGGTCACCTTCCATGATCTGCATGTGGTAGATGTCGTATTGCAGGAACAGGTTGGCGCTGCCCACCTGCTCGCGGATCGACAGGGCCTGGGCGGTGTTGTTCAGGTAGAAGCCTGGAATGTCGCGGGTGTTGATGGCTTCCATTACCAGCTTGATGCCTTTGGCCTGGAGCTTCTCGGCGGCGTATTTCAGGTTGGCGACGAAGGTTTTCTCCACCAGGGTTTCACTGCAGTTCTGCGGGCGAATCCCCGAGAGGCAGTTGACCTGGGTGTTGCCCAGCACCTGGGCGTAGGCGATGGCCAGGTCGACACCGGCGCGGAATTCCTCGACTCGGTCCGGCAGGCAGGCAATGCCGCGCTCGCCCTTGGCCCAGTCACCGGCCGGCAGGTTGAACAGCACCTGGGTCAGGCCATTGGCGTCGAGCAAGGCCTTGAGTTCGGCGGAGCTGTAGTCATAGGGGAACAGGTATTCGACGCCACTGAACCCAGCCTTGGCGGCGGCTTCGAAACGGGCGAGGAAATCCTGCTCGGTGAACAGCATGGACAGGTTGGCGGCGAAACGCGGCATGGTGGTCTCCTGTAGATAGTTGGCAGGCCCCCTGTGGGAGCGAGCTTGCTCGCGATAGCGGTGTGTCTGCTTGCATCCATGTTGAATGTAGCGCCGTCATCGCGAGCAAGCTCGCTCCCACAGGGACGCCGTTCGGTCAGTCGAGTAGCGAAATGGCAGTCGGGGCATCGTTGCCCACAAGCGCCAGATCTTCAAACTCATTGACGGCGTTGATCTCGGTGCCCATGGAAATGTTGGTCACCCGTTCCAGGATGATCTCGACGATCACCGGCACCTTGAACTCCTCGATCATCGCCTGGGCCTGGCGCAGGGCCGGCTGGATACCGGACGGCTCGAACACTCGCAACGCCTTGCACCCCAGGCCTTCGGCCACTGCAATGTGGTCCACGCCATAGCCGTTGAGCTCCGGTGCGTTGAGGTTGTCGAAGGACAGCTGCACGCAGTAGTCCATGTCGAACCCGCGCTGGGCCTGGCGAATCAAACCCAGGTAGGAGTTGTTCACCACGACGTGGATGTAGGGCAGCTTGAACTGCGCACCCACCGCCAGCTCTTCGATCATGAACTGGAAGTCATAGTCACCCGACAGCGCCACGACCTTGCGGCTCGGGTCGGCCTTGACCACCCCCAGCGCGGCCGGAATGGTCCAGCCCAAAGGACCTGCCTGGCCGCAGTTGATCCAGTGGCGTGGCTTGTAGACGTGGAGGAACTGCGCCCCGGCGATCTGCGACAGGCCAATGGTGCTGACGTAGCAGGTGTCCTTGCCGAACACCTGGTTCATTTCTTCGTACACCCGCTGTGGCTTGACCGGCACGTTGTCGAAGTGCGTCTTGCGTTGCAGGCTGGCCTTGCGCTGCTGGCAGTCTTGCAACCAGGCGTCGCGGTTTTTCAGCTTGCCGGCGGCTTGCCATTCACGAGCCACTTCGATGAACACCGTCAGGGCCGAGGCGGCGTCGGAAACGATGCCCAGGTCGGGAGTGAACACGCGGCCGATCTGGGTCGGCTCGATGTCCACGTGAATGAACGTGCGGCCTTCGGTATAGACATCCACCGAACCGGTATGGCGGTTGGCCCAGCGGTTGCCGACGCCCAGCACCACGTCCGACTTGAGCAAGGTTGCGTTGCCATAGCGATGGGAGGTTTGCAGGCCGACCATGCCGACCATCAGCGGATGATCGTCGGGGATGGTGCCCCAGCCCATCAAGGTCGGGATGACGGGAATGCCGGTCAGCTCGGCGAACTCCACCAGCAGTTCGCTGGCGTCGGCGTTGATGATGCCGCCGCCAGCCACCAGCAATGGACGTTCAGCCTGATTGAGCATCGCCAGGGCTTTCTCGATCTGCACGCGGTTGGCCGCGGGTTTGGCCAGGGGCAGTGGCTGGTAGGCGTCGATGTCGAATTCGATCTCGGCCATCTGCACGTCGAACGGCAGGTCGATCAGCACCGGGCCCGGACGGCCGGAGCGCATCTCAAAGAACGCCTTCTGGAAGGCATACGGCACCTGGCCCGGCTCCAGCACGGTGGTTGCCCACTTGGTCACGGGTTTGACGATGCTGGTGATATCCACTGCCTGGAAGTCTTCCTTGTGCATACGGGCGCGGGGCGCTTGCCCGGTGATGCACAGGATCGGGATCGAATCGGCCGAGGCGCTGTAGAGCCCGGTCACCATGTCGGTGCCGGCCGGGCCCGAGGTGCCGATGCACACACCGATATTGCCGGCCTTGGTGCGGGTGTAGCCCTCGGCCATGTGCGAGGCGCCTTCAACGTGGCGAGCAAGGACGTGATCGATGCCACCCACCTTCTGCAGGGCGGAGTACAGCGGGTTGATCGCGGCACCCGGAATACCGAAGGCGGTGTCCACGCCTTCACGGCGCATTACCAGGACTGCGGCTTCGATTGCTCTCATTTTGCTCATTGTTTTGTGCCTCTTACGTTTTGTAATTGTATACAAGTGGCTTTGCGCAGAGTGTATTCACGGCAAACGGCGCAGGTCAATCCATTTCCTCAAGCATCTGTTTCATTCGTCGGAAGGCCAGGTTTTGCTGCGGCCTTTCATCGATCAAGGTGCTTTGTGAAAATTATTGTATACAAAAATATGTTTTGTTGTGTTCTATTTGTTGTGTTCGGTTTTTCTGAAAGTGAAGCCCGCAAGGCTCTCCCATAACAAAAGAAGGACAGCACCCATGAGCGTTCTAACCTTGAAAATCGCCGTCAACCTCGCCGGGCAAGCCCTTGCCGCCGGTCGTGAAATCAGCGCTGCGCCCCTGACCGTCGCGGTCCTGGACAGCGGCGGGCACCTGGTTGCCTTGCAGCGCGAAGACGGCGCCAGCCTGCTTCGCCCGCAGATCGCCATCGGCAAGGCCTGGGGCGCCATCGCCCTGGGCAAAGGCTCACGCCTGCTCGCCCAGGACGCCCAGCAACGCCCGGCGTTTTTCGCGGCATTGAACGGGCTGGGACAGGGCAACGTCGTACCGGCCCCGGGTGGGGTATTGATCAGGGATCAGGATGGGAAGGTGCTGGGGGCGATTGGTGTCAGTGGTGATGTTTCGGATGTGGATGAGCAGGTGGCGGTCAGGGCGGTGGAGNCGGTGCAGTTGAGGGCCGATGTGGGGATTACTGTTTGATTTTGCGGTGAATTGACGGGCCTCATCGCGAGCAAGCTCGCTCCCACAGGGCTTGATGTTCGACACATGATGTCTGAACACCGCAAGCCTAGTGTGGGAGCGAGCTTGCTCGCGATGACGATCTACCAGACACATCCAGCCAAGAGTCTGTCCGGCATTCAAAAATCTACAGGCCTAGCCTTTGATGACCTGATCATTGGAGAGGCGAAGGAATGCCTGATCTACCTGCTTCACGTCGTTTGCGCACCGGCCGTTACGGTGAGTTGAATCGAATCTATCTATTGACCACTAACACGGCTGAGCGAAAGCCGATTTTCCAGGATTTCGCTTTAGGTCGATTGGTCGTTGAGCAATTTAGGTGTGCCCAGGTTGAGAGAAGGGCGAAGTCATTGGCTTGGGTGATCATGCCTGACCATTTCCATTGGTTGATTGAATTGCAGCAAGGCTCGCTGAATGAGCTGATGCAAAAAACCAAGTCCTTGAGTGCTCGGGCGGTAAACATGTCCACAGGGCACAGAGGCAGCCTTTGGCAACCGGGATACCACGATCGAGCTCTGCGGCGGGAAGAGGATTTGGTAAAGCTGGCTCGCTATGTTGTGGCAAATCCACTGCGGGCAGGCCTGGTAGAGCGACTTGGCGACTATCCGCTGTGGGATGCCATTTGGCTTTGACTTGAAATCGAGTTGTCTTCAATCGCGAGCAAGCTCGCTCCCACAAGGGCGCCGCAAAACCCTGTGGGAGCGAGCTTGCTCGCGATGAGGGCTACTCAGTCTTCAGTCTGGCTCACACCCCTTCAACACCAACCGAATAATCGTCTGCGCCGCCGCTTCGTAATCCGCCTCATCGAGCTTGGCCTTGCCGGTCACGGCGCTGATCTGCCAGTCGAAATCGGCATAGGTCTGGGTGGCGGCCCAGATGCTGAACATCAGGTGGTTGGGGTCGATGGGGGCGATCTGGCCGCGGTCGATCCAGGTCTGGATGCAGGCGATGTTGTGCCGGGCCTGGGCGTTGAGTTGGTCCACCAGGTCGGGGCTCAGGTGGGGGGCGCCGTGCATGATTTCGCTGGCGAAGACTTTCGAGGCGAAGGGCAGGTCGCGGGAAATGCGGATCTTGGAGCGGATGTAGTGGCTCAGTACCTCGCCGGGCACACCGTCGGCATTGAACGGTGTCGAAGCCTGGAGAATCGGCTCGATGATGCTTTCCAGGACCTCGCGGTAGAGGTTTTCCTTGGATTTGAAGTAGTAGTAGACGTTGGGTTTGGGCAGGCCTGCCTTGGCCGCGATGTCGCTGGTCTTGGTCGCGGCGAAGCCCTTGTCGGCAAACTCTTCGCTGGCGGCACGCAGGATCAATTCTTTGTTGCGCTCGCGGATAGTGCTCATAAACCCAGGGGTTCCTTGCCTGTTCTGGCGGTGGCGCATGGTAGCACCGGCCTCGCGCGGCGCTCAAGAATGCCCAAGGCGCCGCGGCTCGCGGTATGCTGCGCGGCATTATTATTCAAGGAGCCCCTCCATGGCTGGAAGCAGTTTGCTGGTACTGATCGACGATATCGCCACCGTGCTCGACGATGTTGCGCTGATGACCAAGATGGCCGCCAAGAAGACCGCTGGCGTGCTCGGCGATGACTTGGCGCTCAACGCCCAGCAAGTCTCTGGTGTACGGGCCGAGCGGGAGCTGCCGGTGGTGTGGGCGGTGGCCAAGGGTTCGTTCATCAACAAGTTGATCCTGGTGCCATCGGCGCTGGCGATCAGCGCCTTCGTCCCGTGGCTGGTGACGCCGTTGTTGATGGTGGGCGGCGCTTATCTGTGTTTCGAAGGGTTCGAAAAACTGGCCCACAAGTTCCTTCACAGCAAGGCTGAAGACCAGGCCGAACATGCGCAACTGGTCGAGGCCGTGGCGGATCCGGCGGTCGATCTGGTGGCGTTTGAAAAGGACAAGATCAAGGGCGCGGTACGCACCGACTTCATCCTGTCAGCGGAAATCATCGCCATCACCCTCGGCACCGTTGCCGACGCCGCACTGACCCAGCAGGTGATCGTCCTGTCGGGCATCGCCATCGTCATGACCATTGGGGTCTATGGCCTGGTGGCCGGGATCGTCAAGCTCGATGACCTGGGACTCTGGTTGACCCAGAAGCCAGGGCAGGCCGCCAAAAGCATCGGCGGCGCCATCCTGAGTGCGGCACCCTACATGATGAAAAGCCTGTCGGTGATCGGCACGGCGGCGATGTTCCTGGTGGGTGGTGGCATCCTGACCCATGGCGTGCCGGTGGTGCATCACTGGATCGAAAGCGTGACGGCCAGCGCCGGTGGTGCCGGGTTTATCGTGCCGACGTTGCTCAATGCGGTGGCGGGGATTGTCGCGGGGGCGGTGGTGTTGGTCGGTGTGCTGGCGGTGGGCAAGATCTGGAAAGCGCTGAAAGGCTAAAAGTGACAACACATAACCCCTGTGGGAGCGAGCTTGCTCGCGATGAGGGCCTGACATCCAACATTAATGTTGCCTGACAGACTGCTATCGCGAGCACGCTCGCTCCCACAGTGGGTTTTGGGGTGGCCGAAAGTTATTCGGCAATCTGCAACTTGCGCGACTCGGTGTACACGTAGCGCACCTTCTCATACTCGAATGGCGAGTTCAGTTGCCCATAGCGGAAACCGGTCTGGTAGCGCTTGTCGACGCCGCGCAGAAGCAGCAGCTCCGGGTGGTTGGAACTGACTTCGGAGACGTTCAGGTAGTTGATCGCCGATTCGGCTGTGTAGTCCACCAGCAGGCCTGAGGTGTCGCGCAGGTTCGACGGGCCGAAGATCGGCAACACGAAGTAGGCGCCGCCCGGTACGCCGTAGAAGCCCAGGGTCTGGCCGAAGTCTTCGCTCTGGCGCGGCAGGCCCATGGCGGTGGCTGGGTCCCACAGGCCGGCGATGCCGACGGTGGTGTTGAGCAGCAGACGCGCCGTGGTTTCCATCGAACGCTTGCCCTTGAATTGCAGCAGGCTGTTCATCAGGTTTGGCACATCCCCCAGGTTATTGAAGAAGTTGCTGACCCCGGTGCGCACGAAGCTTGGCGTGACGTAGCGGTAGCCATCGACCACGGGCAGGAATACCCATTGGTCGAAGCGGTAGTTGAAGTGGTAGACGCGGCGGTTCCAGGACTCCAGCGGGTCATAGACGTTCAGGGCGTTGAGGGTCGAGCGCTCGAATTCGCGCTGGTCCAGGCCAGGGTTGAACTTGAGCTTGCTCAGCGGCTCCTTGAAGCCGTCCGAATCCACCACCACAGGCGCATTGGCCTTGCTGTTGTCGGCGTGGACCATGCCCGCACTCATTAACGCAGCGATAAGCAGCAGATATTTAGCCACGGAAGAACTCCAGCATGGCGTCGCTGTTGACGCGGTAGTTAAGGTTGCCGCAGTGGCCGCCCAGTGGATAAACCGTGAGGCGATCGCCAAAGGTCTTGCGCAGGAAGCCCAGGTCGCCCGGGCCGAGGATGACGTCGTCGGCATTGTGCATGACGGCAATCTTCGGGCTGTCATGCAGGTAATCCTTCAGCGCGTACAGGCTGACCTGATCGACCAGTTGCAACAGGCTGCCGCCGTCAGTGCGCGCGCGCCACATCGGGATCACCTGCTCGGTGAGGTAACAGTCGAAATCGCATTGCAGCGCACGCTTGAGGAACGGCGTCAGGCTGGTGCTTTCGGTAATCGGGAACTTGGGCGGGATGATCAGCCCGCGGCGGTTGATCAGGTCCGAGGTGAACGCGATGTCGGCGGCCGAGAAACGGAACGAGGTGCCGATCAACATGGCCATCTGCTCGTTGCTCAGGTGTTGCTTGGACTGCTGGAAGTCGTAGAGCAGGGCATCGTTGAGGTCGATGTAGCCTTTTTGCTGGAAGTAGCGCGTCAGCTTGTTCAGCACCAGTTCATAGAAGGTGGTGGTGTTGTTGATACCCTTGACCTCGGTCTGGACCAGTTTGTCCAGGTTGGTGATCGAGGTGTAGAGGTTCACCGGCGGGTTCAGCAGCAGCACCTTCTTGAAATTGAAGCTGCGCCGGGTTTCGTCCAGGTGTGCGACGAAGGCCGCATCCAGGGCGCCGAGGCTGTAGCCGGTCAGGTAGTACTCGGTCACGGGCAGCTTGGGGTTCTGCGCGCGCACGGCTTGCATCACCCGGTACATGTCTTCGGCGTCTTCCTTGGAAATGCCTGGCGTGGCGAAGCGCGAAGCGGCGCTCATGAAGTCGAAGCTGGTGGGCGAGGACAACTGCACCACGTGGTAGCCGGCCTTGTAGTAGAGGCGCTTGAGGTATTCATTAATGCTACTGTCAAAGCGCGCACCGGTGCCGGCGATCAGGAAAATCAGCGGTGCGGGTTTGTCCTGGGTGGCCATGCGGTATGTGAGGCTTTTCACCGGCCAGAAGTTGTCCGGCAGGATGAACTCGCGTTCCGGGCGCAGGGTCAGGCTGTGGTCTGCCTGGTTGATGTCTTCGATCAGCGGCAACTCCGGACGCAGGTCCGGTGGCGTGGTGGCGATGGTCGCCTCGAACGGGTTGGTCAAGGGGTAGCCATAGCTGGCGGCGTCAATATCTGCCGCCAGCGCGGACGCACTCAGGATAAGGCCGCCGAGAAGGGCAGCGAAGCGCAAGGAACGGAGCATGACTGGATCCCTTAGAGGAAGGTGCCGAATGAGGTTCGCAGGCTATGACCACCGAAGCGGAGCCAAGTGCCATGATGGGCACAAAACAGGCACGGACGGGGCGCGATAGTAGCGGGAAGATACACGGTCGTGCGTGCTGGCGGCTAGTTATCTGGCGTTTGCCGGATTTGACCGCAAATCTCACGTGTGGCGCTGGTACAAATGCCTGGAACTGAGAGCTGGCGTTCTGATGTCGTTTCTCGTTGCCTCGACGTCGCAGACAGAGCAGGTTCCGGATCGGAGCAGGTTGATGATCAACGAGTCAGTACTCCACTGGCGTTCAGACCGGTTTGAGGGCGAGCGTGATGGGGGCGCTGAGCATCATAACTATACGTTGACGCCGCCCGGCATCCGTCGGGCGCAGCACTTTCGGGGAAGTAACGATGAAGATGCGACGACTCTTGGGCGCAGGTGCCGCACTGGTACTGGCCATCAGTTCCACCTTGGCCAGCGCCGAAACCAAAACCCTGAGCATCGGTTACGTTGACGGCTGGTCCGACAGCGTCGCGACCACCCACGTGGCCGCCGAAGTGATCAAGCAGAAACTCGGTTATGACGTGAAGCTGCAAGCGGTCGCGACCGGGATCATGTGGCAAGGCGTGGCCACCGGTAAGCTCGACGCGATGCTCTCGGCCTGGCTGCCGGTGACTCACGGCGACTATTGGACGAAGAACAAGGACCAGGTGGTCGACTACGGCCCCAACTTCAAGGACGCCAAAATCGGCCTGATCGTGCCGGAGTACGTCAAGGCCAAGTCGCTCGAGGATCTGAAAACCGACGACTCCTTCAAGAAGCGCATCGTCGGCATCGACGCCGGTTCAGGCGTAATGCTCAAGACCGAACAGGCCATCAAGGATTACGACCTGACCGGTTATCAACTCAAGGCCAGTTCCGGCGCCGGCATGATTGCCGAGCTGACCCGTGCCGAGAAGAAAAACGAATCCATCGCCGTCACCGGTTGGGTGCCGCACTGGATGTTCGCCAAGTGGAAACTGCGCTTCCTGGAAGACCCGAAAGGCGTCTACGGCGCGGCTGAAACCGTGAACAGCATCGGCAGCAAGGAACTGGAGGCCAAGGCACCGGAAGTGGTCGCGTTCCTGAAGAAATTCCAATGGTCTTCGAAAGACGAGATTGGCGAAGTCATGCTGGCGATCCAGGAAGGTGCCAAGCCTGAAGCCGCCGCCAAGGACTGGGTTGCCAAGCACCCGGACCGCGTGAAGGAGTGGACCGGCAAGTAATCGGCCTGGTTTAGCTGTTCCGAAAAACCGCATGGCCGTGTGTCATGCGGTTTTTTTGTGCCCGCAATTCTGAGCGCAACGCAAACCCCTGTGGGAGGGGCTTGGTTTTTTTTGCGGAAAACTGGCAGAACCGTCATGTCGTTCTAATACTAAGGTCGTCTGGAACCTGGCCTTGAGCCGCATAGAGTAGGGCTGTTCCAATTAAATCTGTGCTGCGAGGATAAAAACAATGAACGACAGCATTTACCTCTCGATTCAAAACAGCCCGCGCTTCAAGGAGCTGGTGAGAAAACGGGAAAAGTTCGCCTGGATTCTCTCGGCGATCATGCTTGGGCTGTATTCCGGCTTCATTCTTCTGATCGCCTACGGGCCACACATTCTCGGGGCCAAGATCACGCCTGAGTCCACCATCACCTGGGGCATTCCCATCGGTGTCGGCCTGATTGTCTCGGCCTTCGTCCTGACCGCTATCTACGTACGACGCGCCAATGGCGAGTTCGACGACCTGAACAATGCGATTCTCAAGGAGGCTCAGCAATGATCCGGCGTCTACTGGCTCTATTGAGCATCGCAGCGTTCGCCCCGGGCGTCTGGGCGGCTGAAGCCCTGACCGGTGCCGTGCAGAAACAACCCCTCAACGTCGCGGCTATCCTGATGTTCGTGGCCTTCGTCGGCGCGACTTTATATATCACCTACTGGGCGTCCAAGAAAAACAACTCGGCGGCCGACTACTATGCGGCCGGCGGCAAGATCACCGGTTTCCAGAATGGCCTGGCCATTGCCGGTGACTACATGTCGGCGGCGTCCTTCCTGGGGATCTCCGCACTGGTGTTCGCCTCCGGCTACGACGGTCTGATCTACTCGATCGGCTTCCTGGTGGGCTGGCCGATCATCCTGTTCCTGATTGCTGAACGCTTGCGTAACCTGGGTAAGTACACCTTTGCCGACGTGGCGTCCTATCGCCTTGGGCAAACCCAGATCCGCAGTCTGTCCGCCTGTGGCTCGCTGGTCGTGGTGGCGTTCTACCTGATCGCGCAAATGGTCGGTGCCGGCAAGCTGATCCAGCTGCTGTTCGGCCTGGACTACCACGTTGCGGTGATCCTGGTGGGCATCCTGATGTGCCTCTACGTGTTGTTCGGCGGCATGCTGGCCACCACCTGGGTACAGATCATCAAGGCAGTGCTGTTGCTGTCGGGTGCTTCGTTCATGGCCCTGATGGTCATGAAGCACGTCAACTTCGACTTCAACATGCTGTTTGCCGAAGCGGTCAAGGTTCACCCTAAAGGTGAGGCGATCATGAGCCCTGGCGGCCTGGTGAAGGATCCGGTCTCGGCCTTCTCCCTGGGTCTGGCGCTGATGTTCGGTACCGCTGGCCTGCCGCATATCCTGATGCGCTTCTTCACCGTGAGCGACGCCAAGGAAGCGCGCAAGAGCGTGCTGTATGCCACCGGCTTCATCGGTTACTTCTACATCCTGACCTTCATCATCGGCTTCGGCGCGATCCTGCTGGTCAGCACCAACCCGGTCTTCAAGGACGCGGCAGGTGCCTTGCTCGGTGGTAACAACATGGCGGCGGTGCACCTGGCCAACGCTGTGGGCGGCAGTATCTTCCTGGGCTTCATCTCGGCGGTAGCCTTTGCCACCATCCTGGCGGTCGTCGCGGGCCTGACCCTGGCCGGTGCCTCGGCGGTGTCCCATGACCTGTATGCCAGCGTGATCAAGAAAGGCAAGGCAAACGAGAAGGACGAGATTCGCGTCTCGAAAATCACCACCATCGCCCTGGCGGTGCTGGCGATCGGCCTGGGCATCCTGTTCGAGAAGCAGAACATCGCGTTCATGGTGGGCCTGGCGTTCTCCATCGCGGCGAGCTGCAACTTCCCGGTACTGCTGCTTTCGATGTACTGGAAGAAGCTGACCACCCGTGGCGCCATGATTGGCGGCTGGCTGGGCCTGGTCAGTGCCGTGGGCCTTATGATCCTCGGCCCGACCATCTGGGTGCAGATCATGGGTCACGAGAAGGCGATCTTCCCGTATGAATACCCTGCGCTGTTCTCGATGGCCATTGCCTTCGTCGGCATCTGGTTCTTCTCCATTACCGACAAGTCGGCTGAAGGTGCAAACGAGCGGGCGCTGTTCTTCCCGCAGTTCGTGCGTTCGCAGACTGGCCTGGGGGCGAGTGGGGCGGTTAACCACTGATGCGCCAGTAAGCTGCAAGCGTTGTGTTTGAAGAAATACCCCTGTCGAGAGGCTGGGGTATTTTTTTGTGCCGGGTTTATGAGGGGGTGCAGATCTGCCGCCATTGTCGGAACGCCGCCCGGAGCGATCTCCCCCCCTGTGGGAGCGTACATAGATCCAGTGTGGGAGCGAGCTTGCTCGCGATGCGCCGGGCCTGTCACCGCAGCTTCTGGATCAGACAAAGAGGGCACAAACAAAACAGCCCCTGCTCTTATATAAGAAGCAGGGGCTGTTCGGTGCAGCTTGGGACCTATAGCAAGGCAGGTCTTACTTGCGGTCTTCCAGCTGGGTGATGTCACGCGACTCGTAGCCGGTGTACAGCTGGCGCGGGCGGCCGATCTTGTACGGGCTGGAGAGCATTTCCTTCCAGTGGGAGATCCAGCCGACGGTCCGCGCCAGGGCGAAGATCACGGTGAACATGCTGGTTGGAATGCCGATCGCCTTGAGGATGATCCCCGAGTAGAAGTCGACGTTCGGGTACAGCGAGCGCTCGA
>Ga0065714_10064798_pt1 | contig 18558 bp, 22 predicted proteins | sample MisRhiReplicate2_FD_59101 | JGI IMG/M metagenome (GOLD analysis project Ga0065714, IMG submission 59101) | Miscanthus rhizosphere microbial communities from Kellogg Biological Station, MSU, sample Rhizosphere Soil Replicate 2: eDNA_1 v2... | ecosystem: Host-associated > Plants > Roots >...
TTAGATTTAAAAATAAATTAGGCTTTTGCCAAAATTGATCATTTAGAATTGAAAAAATTATTATTACTTATATTATTTTTTGTCTGTGCAAATGCTTTTTCACAGATACTTTCATCGAATCTTGAAAAGAAAACTTTAGCTCTTGGTGAAGTCAACCGTTTTACCGTAAAAATTGACAACCTGAATAATCAGGAAGTAAAAGCTGCTGCCAAAGATCAGTTGTTACCTTTTCATTTTGAAGAAATTAAAGACAGCATCGGTGTGCAGCCCAATTCTTATGAAAGAAAAATTGAATTTTCGGTTTTCGAAGAGGGAACTTATACGATTCCTGAACTTGAATTTAAAGTTGGAGATAAAATTTTAAAAACGATTCCTTACGAAGTTGAAGTGGTCAACACTGCCCAAAAAGGTGACGTGATTAATGATATCATGAATAATAAAGATGTCAAACTGGATGTTACAGATTATTGGCAGCTTTATAAATGGTATGTTTTAGCTGCTTTGGCTTTGATAGCTTTAATAATCGCTATTTTTATAATTGTTAAATATGGCAGAAAATCAAAAGATTCTCCGGTTGTGGCAACCAATCAGACTTTAAAAGAATTGGATTCATTAAAAAAGAAAAAATATATCGAAGAAGGAAATTACCGTTCTTTTTATGTGGAGCTGATAGATATTTCAAGGGGGTTTATTGCAAAACAATATAGAATTCCTGCCGATGTTTTGTTAACCGATGATCTGATTGAGCTAATGAAGAAGAATAATACCATTTCGGAAGACAACGAAAAAGTAGTTGAAGATGTCTTCTTCAGAGGTGATCTTGTGAAATTTGCCAAAACTTTCCCGGATCAGCAGACGATGGAAAAAGATTTTAACGAGATCAAAGACTTTGTGAAAAGATCATCAAAGGATATAGAATTTGAAAACCTGAGAAAAGATGTTTAATTTTGAGTTTTACAGTCCGTGGTTTTTATTTTTATTTCTTTTGTTTATTCCGTTATTAATCAGAGATATTAGTAGGAAAAAACTGAAAGGAATCAAGGTTCCTACTGTTCAGAATATGAATAGCAGCAACGGAATTTTACCTGTTCTTTTTTTACTTAAAGTTTCAAAATACATCATTCTTTCATGTCTTTTTGTAGCGATGGCAAGACCAAGAACGTTTACGATTTCTCAGGACAGAGACGACACAAAAGGAGTGGATATTATGTTTGCAGTAGACGTTTCATTAAGTATGTTGTCCAAAGATCTTTCACCCGACAGATTGACGGCACTTAAAGAAATCGCCATCCAGTTCGTAGAAAAACGTCCGAATGACAGAATTGGCGTCGTTACCTATGCTTCCGAAGCTTTTACCAAAGTTCCTGTAACTTCAGATCATCAGGTTGTCATTGATGAGTTTAAAAATCTCAATACTGCCGAACTTTATCCCGGAACAGCAATCGGGGAAGGGCTTTCTGTTGCGGTAAACCACCTTCGTACAAGCAAGGCAAAGAGTAAGATCATTATTCTGATGACTGATGGGGTGAATAATGTTGAAAATGCAATTCCTCCGCAAGTTGCAGCCGAATTGGCAAGAAATAACAATATTAAAGTATATTCAATCGGTCTGGGAACGAACGGGATTGCATTGATGCCGACTCAGGTTGATGTTTTTGGAGATTTAGTTTTTACTGAAACTCAGGTGCAGATTGATGAGCCGATTTTGAGAGAAATTGCTCAGGAAACCGGAGGGAAATATTTTAGAGCTACATCAAATAGCAGTCTTGAAGAAGTGTACAGCGAAATCAATCAGCTTGAAAAATCTGATGTAAAAGTAGCCAAGCTTTACAATTATCAGGAATATTTTAAAATTTTCCTTTGGGTTGCTTTGGGAATGCTGGTTTTTGATGCGTTATTGAGATGGGTATTATATAAATTTTTAAGCTGATGGAATTGTATTTAGGAAATTATTGGTACTTATTATTGTTGCTGCTTTTACCGGTCTTATCTTTTTTTCTCATTCGATATGTAAAATGGAAAAAGAAAAGAAAGGAGATTTTTGCCGACAGCCGTTTTCATGAAGCTTTATTTGAAAAAAAATCGGGTTTTATTAAAATTTTTCCGGCTCTGTATTTTATTGCGACATTATTTTTGATTTTCTCGATCATTGATTTGCTGAGCGGTTCAGAAGAAGTGACAACCAATCAGAAATTTAATAATGTGATTTTTATGTTGGATGTTTCCAACTCGATGAATGCAGAAGATATTGAGCCGAGTCGTTTGGCTGAAGCAAAAAATCTGGTGATTCAGACAATGCAGAAATTGAAGAATGATAAAGTTGGAATGATCATTTTTGCAGGTCAGGCAACTTCAATTATGCCTTTGACCACCGATTATAATTCGGCAGAAACCTATATTAATGGTGTTGAAACCGGTTCAATAAAAATTCAGGGAACAGACTTTCTGAAAGCTATGGAAACCGCCGTAGACAAATTTAAAAATATCAATAAAGGTGCAAGGAAAGTCATTTTATTGAGTGACGGTGAAGACAATGAGGGAAATGACAATGCAGCCATTAAATTAGCCAACCGGGAAGGAATCATAGTTACGTCAGTGGGAATTGGTTCTGACGAAGGCGCACCTGTTCCGGAATACGAATTCGGGCAATTAATGGGGTATAAAAGTGATATGAACGGACAAACCGTTATTTCCAAAAGGCAAACAGAAGCTTTAATGAAGATTGCAGAATCTACAGGCGGAAGCTACATCGACGGGAATAACATCAACGAAGCGCCGGATAGAATTGTAGAAGCTTTAAATAAAAAAGCATCTTCCACAGAAACTCTGGTCAAATCTCAAAATGCCAATCATTATTATCAGTACTTTCTGGCAGTTTCGATATTTTTTTTCCTGATCATTTTTCTCTTTAATCCGAAAAGAGATTTTAATATTTAATTTGCTTTTATTAAAATCTTACTCTGGTGAATACTTTAACCCAATTTTAACAAATAATAGACTGTTTCTTAACATATAAAGGAATAATTTTGCAAGTGATGAATACTAAAATTTTATTTTTATCGTTGATGATTGCTTTCTCGTTCTCAAACGTATTGTTTGGGCAGAAAAACTATAAAACTTTGGTATATGAAGGTAATCAGAAATTCAACGGTAAAGATTACGACGGTGCGTCATCAAGATATATGGAAGCGGTAAAATCTAACGAAAAAGAATTTACAGCTCATTACAATTTGGGAAACGCTTTGTATAAAAGCAAAAAATACGAAGAGGCAAAAGCTGAGTTTGAAAAAGCACAAAGCCTTTCACAGACCATTCCCGATAAGGCGGCAGCCTTGCATAATCTGGGGAATACATACATGCAGATGAGTCAGCCCGAGAAGGCGGCCGATTATTACAAACAATCACTAAAACAAGATCCTTACAACGAAGCAACAAGAAAGAATTTTGAGATTGCCAAATTGAAGGAGAAAGAAAATCAACAAAAGAAAAACCAGGAAAGCAAATCCGGTAAAGGCGGCGGAGGTGATGACCAGCAGAAAAATAAAGACAAAAATGGTGATCCCAAAAATCAGGATCAAGGACAAGGACAGAAAAACGAAGGAGAAAGCCCGGAAGGTGACCAACCTGACAAGGATAAAAATAATCAGGGCAAAATGCCTAAAGATATTGAGAACGCCATATTGAATAAAGTAAGCGAAAAAGAAAAAGAAACCGCCAGAAGAATTTTAAACAAAAATTCTTATTCGATGCCGCAAAGCAACGAGAAAGATTGGTGATGAAACAAAAATTATTTTACATACTGTTGACTTTCGCATCCGTAATTGCTTACGGACAGGTAGAACTTACCATGAGACCTGATAAAAGTGATTACAACGGTAAAGACATTGTAAATCTTACCATTATCTTAGAGTTGAATGGCGATAATCTTGTACAGCAGAGTAAAATTCAGCTTCCTGATTTGTCTAAATTTAATATGATTGGCAATGGCTCATTTAGCCAGGCTGTAAGAGATCCTGAATCTAATGTTGCTGTAGAACAGTATGTTACCAGAATTGCACTTGAACCCAAACAAAAAGGTAAAGTAAGAATCGGTTCTGTACTGGTAACTGTCAATAATAAAATTTATAAAACCGAACCTTTTGATATCTTCATCCGTGATATTGAGAAAAAACCTGTCGCTAAAAATGCCGATAACGATGTCTATCTTAATATGGAAATTGAAGACAGGGAAGTTTATCAGGATCAGCCAACGGTTGCGGTTTTAAGGGTTTATTCGAAAAGTATTGATAACCTGAGAAAGGTAAAAAATATACATCTTCCCGAACAGGATAATCTGAATGTACATCCAATCAGCTTTCACAAATCTGAAATCGATCCTTCGGGTTACTCAAATATGCCTTCGCAGATACTCGCAATGTTTATTGTGTTTCCAAATGAATCGGGATACGTTGAAGTTCCGTCTGTTTCGGCTTCGGTTAATTCTTATGCCCATAAAAATAAAATTGTTTCCAACAAAGTAAAGTTGAATGTTAAAAAACTTCCGGAAGGTTCGCCGGAAAGCTTCAAAAATGCAGTAGGAAATTTTAAAGTGGATGTTTACCACGAAGCTAAAGAAAAGATTGAGGCCAAAAAACCTGTCAATGTTGTTCTGAAAGTTTCGGGTGAAGGTAATTTATCCGATATGGAATTGCCGAAAATTGAAACATCACCTGATTACGAAGTATTTGCCCCGAAAATCACATCAAGAGTGAAAGCAGGCGTGGAGGGGATGAAAGGGTATATTTTGGCTAATTATGTTTTAATTCCCAACAAAACAGGAATTCTCAATATCAAAACTGAAGAGTTTGCATTCTTTAACCCGGCAGATAAAGAATATGTCAATTTAGGACAGGAAACACTCAGTCTTACAGCATTTTCTCACGATCAGGTTTTGGAATCCCGTTCTACTGTCGAGAAAGTGAATGAGTATACCAATACGCTTCTGGAAACAGTAAACAGTCCGGTTTTGAAGACTACAACGTTTAAAGTAAAAGAAAAAAGCAAATTTAATTGGCGAATTCTTTTTATCAATTTTGGAATTCTTTTAGGATTATTCATTGCTTATTTGTTATTTAAAAATTGGCAAAAAAAACGTAATATAGTTAAGGAAAAATCAGCTTCGAGAGATCTTGGATCAGTCGCTGAAACCGAAAGAGAAATCAGAGAAAGTCTGAAAACTGATGTTGGAGATTACTTTACCTATCTTGAAAATCTAAAAGACAGTCAAAGCTTTGATCAGTTCTTCAAGACAGTTGAAGAATTGGATTCTGAAGTGAGAAATCAGTATTTTCAAAGTTCTAAAGATGATTTCAGACAATTTCTGGAAAGCTATAAAGGAAGTTCTGTAGCAGAAGAATACAGAAATCTTTCCCAAAGAATTCAGATAGAAAAATATACTCCGGTAAAATCTGAAGAAGGAATTGGTGAACTTCTGAAAGATATTATCAATTTGTATTCTCAGATTAGTAAATAATCATTTTTTATTCATAATTTTGCGAAATTAATAATTATTGAATAATGGAGATTCTTCAGGATTTTTCTTTCAAAGAAACAATGACTTGTTTCATGGTGCTTTTTGCGGTGATCGACATCATCGGATCTATTCCTATTATCGTAAGTTTAAAGCAGAAATTCGGACAGATTGAGGCTAAAAGAGCATCAATTACGGCAGGATTGATCATGATCGTTTTTCTTTTTGTAGGAAATAAAATCCTGAAATTCATTGGGGTAGATGTCAATTCATTTGCGATTGCGGGAGCATTTGTCATATTCATTATTGCATTAGAAATGATTTTAGGTATCGAAATCAATAAAACGACCGAGGCTAAAGCCGCATCGATTGTTCCTATTGCCTTTCCATTGGTTGCAGGAGCGGGAACTTTGACGACTACCTTATCATTGCGTGCAGAATTTCATGACATCAATATCATTCTTGGGATCATTCTCAATACAATTTTCGTATATTTGGTGCTGAAATCAGCTCCTTGGCTGGAGAAGAAAATGGGAGAGGCGACTTTATCGATTCTTCAGAAAGTTTTCGGAATCATTCTTTTAGCGATTTCAATTAAATTGTTTACAGCAAACTTTGCACAATTGGTGCAGAATTATATAAATTTTTAGATCATGCAGAAGTTTTATAAAGTATTTTTAATTGTATTTATCGTAATTATCGCTATCAATATTTATGCGATAGACTGGCATTCTGAGATTTCATCAGAAGACAATATGAAATTTGTAATTTCAATTATCTGTGGTGTGGTTGGGCTTTTCTTGCTTTTTATCATGAATACCTGGAGTAAAATCGGAGTAAAGAAATAATTATTTTTCATAATAAAATGTCAAGACCCCCTTTCAAAGCTATTTGAAAGGGGGTTTTGATAAAAGAGTAATCACCATTTAGTTTGTCATTCCGGAGGAATCTTTTGCATTACATCTTACTGTTGAGATTCCTCCGGAATGACAAAGTGAATGCTATACTTGAAATTTATTAAATAAATCCTTTCAGAATGAACTTCTGAAAGGATTTTTACTAACGATTGATCGTCATTAAAGCTTCTTCTGAAACTTTATATTCACCTTTTTGATAAGTATCTTTACTTGAAAGTAAAACTTCATAAGTATATATACCTTTCGGCAAGTTGTATGTGCACTCTTTTTCGTCTTTTTGAATGACGAATTCCTTTTTTACTTCTTCATCTTCTATCTTCCCATTGAGCTTTATGGTAATTTTCTCGTCCATCTTGTTTTTGAAACAGAAACTTTCAACGGTTTTGGCATTAGGATCAACAGGCTTTGTTCCGTTTCCCTTTAAAGCCATATAACCTTGTACTAAAATATTACCGATTGCTAAACCTTTATCTAAACCGGACATTGTGGTTTGAGATTTTAAGTTGACATTGAAAAATAAAATCAGAAATAGAACGAAAACTTTGATTCTCATTTCTGCTAAAATTTTAGTTCTTCTGTAGTTCCGTATTTAAAAATCGAGATATATCATGATAATCAATTAATCCATTATATTCTTTGATCATTTTTTTATCTCTAAAAATTAAAGTTTTTGGAATATCAAAAGAGGTAATTTGTATAATATCTGAATTTGAAGTTTTGTTATAAAGCACATTCTCCAGAAGCTTTCTGTATCTGAGATTTTCAATAGTTACATCATTCCACTCAAATTTTTTAGAGGCTACAAATTGCTTTAATTTTTCAGTATCACTTTTGCTATCAATTGAGTAAGAAATAAACTCTAATTCATTCCTATTATACTCTTTTTTCAATTTGTTCAATTCAGGAATTTCTTCCATACATGGTTCGCACCAAGTTGCCCAAATATTTACTACTACAATTTTTTTAGAATTATAATATTTCTTGTAAAAAGGTGAATCTTCGAATTTTAACTTTTCATCATTGAATGTGATGGTCGTATTTTTTCCAATTTTTGAATTGAAAATTATTACTCCAAATAATACAATTGAAAGGATAAGTAATAACAGATAAATTGATTTTCTCATGATTTAGTTTATTAAATTTTAAATATTTTGCTATTTAGCCTTTTGCAAGTGAAAAGCATAATATTTTATACCTTCAAATTCAAAAACTTCATAAGCGGCATTTGTATCAATTACATAGTCTTCTCCTTCATAATCCCAAATTCCACTTTTGATAATTTTCATATTTTCAAGATCTTTAGAATCTTTTACATTCAATTCTTTCATTAATTCTTCTTCTTATACGTATAAGTATTCTATTTTCCCGTCATCTTGATTTTCAGCATTTTTGCTCCATATCATTAGTGGTAAACCATCAATTTTTACTAAACAACCAGTTACATCTGTATCCACTGTTATTACACCAATCCCTACCGAAACATGAAATTTTTTACAGTAGATAACTTCTATTCTATGTTTCTTGTCTTTCTGAGATTGCCCAAATGCTAAACCTCCTGCTAAAAATGCAATAATGCATACAAATTTAAATAAATTTTTCATAATTTTTTAATTGTTAAATGTTTTTTAATTAATTTTTTTTTACACATTTATGTTTTCGCGAGAACATTTTACAAAAATAGAGTAGTGATTTGCTTTTTCAACAATCAAAGCTGACAAAAGATTAGTCAATTGTTAACAATTTTTAGCCATTTTTGATAATCAAAGTGTTGATAAGATTAATAAAATTTTAAATATCTTTGTTTAAACAAAATATAAAGATGAAAATAGGACAAAAACTAAAAGCAATGAAAATAGAAAAAGGCTTTTCAACAGAGGAAGTTGCAGACAAAATAGGAATTTCTGTATCTACTTATAGAAGGTTAGAAAATGATAAAAGTTTCCCAGATGTATTTACATTAGATAAGATTGCAAAAATGTATGATAAAGATTTAAATGATTTATTGCCTGAAGGAATGACAATAATCAATAATAATAGTGGTGAACATCATGATAACGTAGGTTATATTTTTAATCAACAATCTGAAAAGCTTATCGAACAATATGAGATAAGACTCAAAGAAAAAGATGAGTTATATACATCAAGATTAAAAGAAAAAGATGAGCAGATTTCTTTGCTAAAAAGTCTTTTAGATAATAATAAATAATGAATCTCCGCTTTTAATCATACGCTAAAATCAGCATCATGTTTGTCATTCCGTAGGAATCTAAGCTGCTTTATTTTTCAGTGTTGAGATTCCTACGGAATGACAAACCAACCGTTAAAAACTAAGTTATTACTAATTATGGACATTCATTAATCAATATTCAATTTAGATTTTACTTTTTGCGTCTCACGCAACCATAAAATCAATTATAATCAACATCATATTTGTCATTCCGGAGGAATCTAAACTGTTTTATTCAGTGTGTTGAGATTCCTCCGGAATGACAAACCAACCGTTAAAAACTAAGTTCTTACTAATTACGGACATTCTTAATAAATATTCAATTTAGATTTTACTTTTTGCGTACTCATGCAATCACAAAATCAATTATAATCAGCATCATGTTTGTCATTGACTACGTCGAATCTTCGATTTCCGTAGGAATCTAAGCTGCTTTATTTTCAGTGTGTTGAGATTCCTCCGGAATGACAAACCAACCGTTGAAAACTAAGTTATTACTAATTACAGTCATTCATTAATAAATATTCAATTTAGATTTTACTTTTTGCATACTACGACAAAGTCGATGCGTTACTTAAAATCTATTAATTTATAAATGACAGATTTTTCAGAACCGCTTCAGATTTCAGTTCGGTTTCAATCCATTCTTTTTCCGGGTTGCTTTGAGCGGTAATTCCGCCGCCAACGAAAAGATGTACAGCATTACTGTAGAGTTTTGCACAACGTAAATTCACAAAATATTGGATGAAATCATCGGTTTCAATTCTGATAAATCCGGCATATAATTCTCTCGGGAATTTTTCAAATTGCTCAATTTTCTCCTTACAAAAATCTTTCGGAATTCCGCAAACAGCAGGTGTCGGATGAAGCTCTTCGATGATGGCGTCAAGATCTTCAGGATTTACTTTCAATTTAAAATCGCTTCTCAGATGTTTGATGTTTCCCGAAATATGATCATGAGTTTCCGATTCGTAAATATCATTCTCTGAACTGAATTTTTCCAAAACGTTTCGGATATAGGAAGAAACTGGTTTTTGCTCTTCGATCTCTTTTTCAGACCAGTTTTCAGAGATAGGGATTGTTCCTGCCAAACTCATCGTTTCAAACTCGTAGGTAGTTTTATTAAATTTTCCTAAAACTTCTGAAAATGCGCCAATCCAGGCGTTTTCACCTTTGATAAAAATATATCTGAAGGCATTAGGATAAGCATGACAAAGGTGTTTAAAACTTTGATCTAAATTGATTTCATTAAAGTCTTTGAAAATTTTTCTTCTTGAAAGAACCAGTTTGGGCAGATTGTTTTCTTTAATAACATGAATGACTTCCTCAAGTTTATTCAGATATTCTTTATGAGTTTCTGCAGAAAAATCAGCTTCTTCTTTAGCTAATAATTTGCCGGAGAATGTATCCTCTATATCATTTACCTCAATAATATTTCCATTGAAACTGATCTTTTCCGACTGATCAAACGACTGAAAAATGACTGCCTTTTTATCTGAGTTTTCGTCTGTAGAATAGAGTTTTTCGTCAAAAGGAAATTTGAAGTAAATCATAAGTTGAATGCTTTATGAAAATCTTTATTTGGAAATAAAATAAGAAATTCCCAGATTCAGTTTTCGTTCAGCAAAGTTATTATTAGTCTTAAAAATGTCAAAATCAAATGAGCTGTTTTTTAAAGATAAATTGTTTAAAGAATACTGATGATAATCTGCAGTAATCAATATTTTTGGCAAAATGCGATATTGCAGCCCGAAAGAAAACCCAATGTTGAATTGTTTGCTTTTAAAATCATCAAGTTTATTTAAAACATTGCTTTCAGGAACTAAAAATTGCATTTTGTAAGTGTTTTTACTCACTGCAAATCCTACGAACGGTCTGAATTTTCTCCATTCATACAAGACTTTTAGCTGTGCTGTATACTCAAAATGTTTATTATTAAATCTCTGAAAAAGCAGTGGCTTATTGTCTTCTGTGAAATAAAATCCGTTTAAATAGGTGTCTTCTTTGTTGGCATCCAGATCAAAGGTAGAATTCCAATGGTAAATATTGGCGGATAACATGAGATATAAATTTTTACTTACACTCTTAGAAATCCATATTCCTAAATTTTCCCCGAATTGTTGTGTGTCATTATTCAATTCCTTTGCCCAACTGCTATTTTTAAAGCCGATTCCACCCTCAATACCATATTGAAAACCCTGGATAAAACTTTTTTCCCGAGTTGTAGTTGTCTTTACTTGAAAAATTCTGTTCTCTATGATTGGACCTTTTAGAGTTGGAAGAGAAATTTGTACGTCGTTTATTCTGCTTTTCACTGCTTTTTCTAAATAAATCGTATCGTAGATAATCACTTTTTCATAGACCACTACAGTGTCTGCTTTCGTTTTTTGCGCCTGTATGATTTGCAACGATAATACGGTAAAAATGAAAATGATGTTTCTGAAAAGCATGTTTCTGGTATTAATTTTCTCTTTCGATAAAAATAGTGTCTCTCTGAATGACTTTTTTTACAATAATAACTTTTTTAGGTGAAATTTCAGCAGAATCTTTTGAAGGTACTTTTTTTTCTTTGGCAAAAGTTGCTTTTACAGCAGTTTCCTGATTTTTTATTTCTTGATTTAGATTCTTGATTTCGCTTGATTCCTGATTTTGAAAATTAGTTTTTTCAACAATCTCAGGTTTTAGTTCTGACGGAGAATCATTATTTAAATCGATTCCTATCTCATTTTTTATTGAAGATTGGGCTTCTGAAAATTTTTGTTTGAATACTTTGTTTTCTTCAAATGCTACGACCGAAATGATAAGAGTGATCAGTAAGGTAGCGGAAATAATCAGTTTTTTCCGGAAATTTTTATTGGTGCCTGAAAATGAAACAGTATTAGTATTCAAAGAAATATCATCAGAAAATGAAAGATTTTTTGACGGAGCAATTTTAAAATCTGCAAATTTACTTTGAAAAGTCTGTGCCCAAACCAATCCACCCAACCCCAGAAAAACCAATAATTGTGTAATCTTTTTATTGTTTTTCGGTGTATTTTGATTGACGAAATTGTTTAATAAATAATTCTGAACAGATTTTTTTGCTCTCAATAAATGTGATTTTGAAGTGTTTACATTGATGCCCAATAGTTTTGCAATCTCCTGATGAGAATTGTTTTCGATAAAATACAGATTAAAAACAGAACGGTGATGTAATGGCAGACTGTCGATAGACTTCAACAGTTCTTCTCTGGTGAAATCATAGGCTAAAACGTGATTTTTTTCTGTGGCAGAGTTATTCATTTCGATCAATGGTTCCGGGATTTCTGATATTTCTGTAGAGACGAAAATTTCTTTGGAGCTGCTTCGTAAGTATTGTAAAGCATTATTCACAACAATGGTTTTGAGCCAGCCAAATAAAGCTTTTTTATCTTTCAGCTGATGGCTTTTTTGCATAGCGATAATAAAACTGTCCTGCAATAGATCTTCTGCGGTCTGCAGATCTGTAATATACCTGCGACAAATCCCCAAAAGTTTTGGGGATAAATCGACATATATTGTATTCCAATCTGTTTTTGTTTTAGGCATTGGTTTAGTTTTCTACTACATAGATGGAGTTGAAAGTTGCAGTATAATTTATAGTTCCGTTTTGCAAACCGTTTATATTTTGAGATTCTACACCATTGATAAACACTTTTCCGTTGTAGGAATTATTTTGTGTGTTATATTTTATCATGTAGATGTCATTATTAAGAACAAACAAATCCTGAATAAAAGGCAAAGCTGAAAACGTTGGATTAATTACCGTGCTATTTTTGAAATAGCTCATTCCGTTGTCATAATATGTTGTATATAAATCGTTTGTCGATTTGTCGGAAACAATTTTCCCGTAAAAAGGAAGTGATGCTGTATAATCACCAATTAATGTTTCTGCGTTTGTATTGATGTTTTTAGAATAATACTTAGAATTTTTCTTATAGAGAATGTGTAATCCGTTATTGTTTTTTGCAAAATTGAAAACGTAATCAGGATTATTCAGTGAATTGTATGTTGTATTCTTAAAATATCCCCTGTCAATGTTTTGATTATTATCTACAACCAAAGCAGAAACATAAACATCTGAACCGTTAATAAAAATACCTTCAGCAGATGGAATAAACTGACCTTTTCGAAGCAACGTTTTCACACCGTTTTTCCAATAACAAAGCTCATATCGTTCTAACGAACTTGCTGGGATTGGGTTTTCTACGTAACCGGCAAAATAGATGTCTCCATTGTTTACAGCAAAGCCGGTTATATCGTGCTGTACGTTATTTTGAATATTCAGATATTGCTTGATTTCAGTCTTTACATTATCTTTCCAAAAATATTGTATTGATTTATATGATACCGGATTGATGCCCATACTTCCTGTCACATAAACATTGTTGTTTTCAACCTTAATCTCTATCGGAAGTAAATTGTCACCGTTAGTAAGATCAGTTTTTACATTGTTTTTCCAAAAGCAGGCTTTGCTGTTTTCCCGACCTGCAACATATACATCATATGATTGAGCAGTATTTTTTTCTGCGCCCTCATTTATATCGGAGTCATTGTTGCAAGAATTAAAGATTGATAAGATTAATAAAAGAAAAGGTAAAAGTAGTTTTTTCATAAGTTTTTGTTTAAAAGTTTATATTGATAAGATGCAAAAAGATAAAAAGGTTGCAGTTGGTTTATTGAAATAAAATAGGTTTTGTACTTTTTGATATTTTCACAATATGATAGGGTTGTGTAACAACGGATGTTGCGTTTCCTGTCAGAAGTTTTTCAAGATCTACCACGATGCTTTGCGGGTTCTCATCTACGGTGATAATGTCGATGGAATGTCCGCCATTTGGGAAAACTTCATCAAATACAGCAATAACCATAAACTGATTAAAGTCGATATTGGTTTCTGTAAAACCACCCGAAATATTATTAACAGAGTCTAAAGTATTAAGAAAAGCATTCCACTGCGTAGTGTTTGTAATCACCGTATTTTGCTGTGAAACATAGCTTCCCGAAAGGTTTCCTTTGCCAATTGGCTGCGTAGCTATTGGAGTTTTATGCTCGATGTTGTTTTCATTATCACTGCACGAGTTTAAGATAAAGAAAACCGAACAAAAGAACAGAATTAGGTAATTTTTCATAATTGATAATTTTTTGGTTACAATTATAAGATGAAAAAAACTCAAAAGGTTGCAGCAAGTATATAAAAAAAGACTCAAATAATTTGAGCCTTCAGTATTTTTACTTTAAATATTATCTGTTAATGATATTATTCGTCATTGTTGTATGATTGATCAACTGACCTTTTTCGTCACATATTTCAATTTCAGAGACGTGCATGGTCTTTCCTTTTCGGATAAATCTTGCGACGGCAGTTACGGTTCCGTCTCTTTTACTTCTCAGGTGATTTGAATTGATATTTGTTCCTACTCCGAAATATTTGCTTCCGTCAATAAAAATATTAGAAAGGCTGGAACCCATTGTTTCTGCCAAAACACAACTTGCTCCGCCGTGCATAATTCCGAATGGCTGATGGATTTTTGGTGAAACCGGCATTGTTGCGGTCAATGTTTCATTCTCAAGATCAATATCGATGAATTGTATATCAAGGGTTTTTGCAAAAGTTTCTTCACCCCAATTATTGATAAATTCTAATATTTCTTCTTTTGTTTTGCCTTCTGTATACATTTTTATGGAATAAGTAATTTTGCTTCTAACTTCTAACTTCTAACTTCTAACTTCTAACTTCTAACTTCTAACTTCTAACTTCTAACTTCTAACTTCATCATTTCCTATGATATTAGGATTCCAGTTAGAAGGAATTTTCGGACCAATATCATATTTAATATAATAATTCTGGATTTCTTCCATGATTTCAAGAAACGAAGCCGATGCTATTCTCTCATAAGGAATCGTATAACCAAGGTAAACGATGTTTCTTTTAAAATCTCCGGCTGCTAAAACGATTGGAACTTTCGCGGCTAAAGCCATGTGGTAAAAACCTTTTCTCCATTTCGGAACCCAGCTTCTGGTGCCTTCAGGAGTAATCACAAGACTGAAATCATCTTTTTTAAATTCATTTGCCACAAAATTGATCAGATCATTTTTCTGGCTTCTGTCGATACCGATTCCTCCCAAACCTCTCACAACAGAACCGTACCAAGCTTTGGTGTGGGCATCTTTGATGATGATTTTCAGAGGTTTTCCTAAAGTCCAATAGGCAAGGTTGCCCAGAAGATATTCCATATTGTGCGTATGAGGTGCTACAACCAGAATACAACGGTTGAGGCTGTTGACATCGCCCTGTAACACAACCTTCCAACCCAGCATTTTTAAAAGTAATTTGCCAATCAGCTTTTTCATGAATTTAAATTTAAAACAAAAAAGTATAACCAAACAATGGTTATACTTTACAAATATATTGAAATATTATGGCTCTTAAAATAATCCGCTGATTAAATCTGCGATTTTTATTGCGATTTCTAAAACTAATTGTACCATGATTATTGTTTTTTGTGTTGGTTAATTTTTTACGAAGATAAGACAATTTTAATATATAAACCACTAATTAATGAAGAATTTATAGTTTTTTTGAGAGTAGAAGAGTGTGGGTTTCAAACTGTTGCTATTCATCCACACCTTCCGCCACTCTCTCAAGTTTAATTATTTGGTTTTGATAGAAAATTCTTTTTTACCATCTTTTATTTTGATGTCGACATCTTTCATTTTATCAATATCCATCTTCATTGTATCCATGATCTTGTCGGCTTGGTTCTTAGGATATTTCTTTCCGTTGATAATTACGCTGTCTTTATCATTTTCATTGTATTCGATAGTAGAACCGTTGATTGTAATCTTATTTTTTTCGATCTGAATATTTCCGTTCTCATCATCGTTCTCTTCTTCTTCATTATCGTTGATTCCGTTTCCGTCAGTATCACCGTCAAAATTCATTGAGTCCTTCTTTAGAGGAATTACCACTGCATTTTGAGGAATTACCAGTTCGTAATCAATACTGTAATCTCTGAAACGATGTTCGTAAGGATATTTGATATAATTCGGAAGAATCACTTTATTACCAACGATTTCCACAGGAACAGTTGCATTAAGCGGAATGTTATATCCTTTCGCCTCTTTTTTAATAATTAAATATGGCGTTTTGATATCTGCTTTTCTTGTTACATCAACATGAATCCAATCTTTCTCGTAAACAGAGATTTTATCTGAGAAAAGATCATCGTCATATGCTGTGAAATTCTGAGGAATCGTCACACTTTTCATATCTACGTAAATAGTATCTGATAATGTATTGATTGCTATTTCTTCAGTATCTTCTTTTTGTCCTTTTAAAAACATTTCTCTTTTTGCCATGCTAACTCCGAAATAAGTTCCTAAAGCAATTACAGCAAGAAAAAGAAGTCCGATTACCCAACCGATATTTCTTAATTTAGTTTTTGGAGAGAAAATTTTTATGCTCAATAAGCTGAATATGATAGCTGGAATTAATGATCCGACAATAATCATCGCAGTAAATACAGTGTATAATCCATCGTCATCAAAAAGGAATTTCATTTCATTGGCACCGGGAAAGTTTGAGTCTATTCCGAAAAGACCAAATAAAACAAATACTCCTATAATACTAGATACTGCCATAAATGCGAATAATCCGCCTATTAAATACTTTAAAATATTCCAGATTCCGCTTCCTGCATTGTTAATATGAGGTTTGTTTTCTATATAAATTTCTCCTGCTCTTGTCGTAGTTTCATTTGCAAATTGCACAATTTTACTAGATTCTTCTTTCAGATTATCAAAATTTAAAGGTTTACCTTTCATTTTCAAAAAGTCTGAAGCTGTTTCTGCTTTTGGTAAAACAGCCCAAAGAATAAAGTATAAGATAATTACGAGAAAAGATGATCCAGGTGCTATCCAAAGAAATATAAATGCACCAATCCAGATGAGTCTCATCCAAGTAATTTCCATACCAGAATAGGCTGCCAAACCTGCACAAACACCGGCGATCTTTTGTCTTTCAGGATCACGGAAAAGTTGTTTCTTGTCAGTGTAGTGAGTTCCTGAGCTGTCTCTTTTTGTATTTTTTTCAGAATAATAAGCTTCTTCCTGTTCTTCAATTTTTTCAGGAGAACCAATTTGAGCGATTACTCTTTCTACGTCTGTATCATTGATTACTTCGCGTTTTCCTAAAGAATCTCTGAAGATCTCAACCATTCTGATTTCTATGTCGTGCATTACCTCATCTGCTTCAGAAGCATCTAGTGAGCTTCTCAGTGCATTCAGATAATCGCTGAGCTTTATGTATGCGTGTTCTTCTATGGTGAAAGAAAAACCTGCGAGTCCTATTGAGAGTGTCTTGTTCATAGCTTTTGTTTTTTAAATTTTTTGAGTGATTTGGTTTACAGAATCTGTCAGTTCTTTCCAGGTATTTTGCAGTTCAGCTAAAAAAGTTTTGCCTTTTTCTGTGATTTGGTAATATTTTCTTGGCGGTCCTCCCGTAGATTCTTCCCATCTGTAAGAGAGAAATTCTCCGTTTTTCAATCGGGTCAAAAGAGGATAGAGGGTTCCTTCCACTACATCCAGTTTTCCTTTTTTCAGTTCATCTATTAAATCAGAAACGTACATTTCACGATTGTTGATGAGGCTTAAAATGCAGAATTCCAGAATCCCTTTTCGCATTTGCGCTTTGGTATTTTCAGTATTCATCTTTATAAGTTTGTTAATTAGTTATATCAAATCAGTTTTTGTTTCTAGCTAGTTAAACTTTCTCTGATTCTACATTACAAAGATATGTAATTAAAATGGTAATATGCAATACAAAGTAGTGAAATTATTTTTAGTATTTAATTAAATACTTGATAATCAGTAAAATAAATTTAGATTCGTATTTTTAAATAATTTATTTTTGTTCTATTCTTATTCTAAAAACTGAGATTTTCATGATAATTCTTATTTTTGAGGCATGAAAATTCAAAAAGAAATTGATTTTATCGTCGCAATTGACGCTTTAAAAAACGTACAAAGAAGAAATTACAATGCTGACGATTCCAGAAGGGAAAATACAGCCGAACATTCATGGCAGATTATAATTTTGGCTCAGATTCTTTTTCCCTACGCTAAAAACAGAGCAGATATCGATTTGTTGAGAGTCATCAGAATGCTTTCAATCCATGATTTGGTTGAAATTGAAGCAGGAGATACCTTTCTTTTTGACGAAGCCGCAATGGTTGGAAAATTTGAAAGAGAAAAAATTTCCGCCCAAAATATATTCGGAATTTTAGACGAACCTATTCGTTCGGAGTTTTTTAATCTCTGGCTCGAATTTGAGGAAGAGCAAACTCCTGATGCGATTTTTGCCTGTGCCATTGACAGAATAATGCCTTTCATTCTCAATTCACACACTTCAGGAAAAAGCTGGACAGAAGCTGCAGTAACCGAAAAACAGGTAAGGAATATGCTCGAAAATGCAATCAACAGGGCTTCTGACGAAATGGGAGAGGCTTTTCAATTTTTAATGATCAAAAATCTTGAAACCGAGAAGGTTTTGAAATGAGTTTTTCTGAAAATTCCGGTTAAACCTAAAACTTTGGTGTACAGATTGTTGTATAGCTTAAAAAAGTTATGCAGACAAAAGATTATAACAGAGAAGAGCTAAACTACCATCAAAGTGAAAATAACTATACACTTTTGATCCCTAAAAAATTTTTGAATGTAAAAGATATTAACATTAAGAAAAAAAATCCGGACGGAAGTTTTTCTGATGCCCACGTAGAAATGCGGGAAGAAGAAAATAATATTCTGATCATCACTACGATTCCTATTGATATTCGGCTGGAAATTTCAGATGATATCTAATTTTTTAAAGTTTTTAAAAATAAGGT
>Ga0065714_10064799_pt1 | contig 18550 bp, 16 predicted proteins | sample MisRhiReplicate2_FD_59101 | JGI IMG/M metagenome (GOLD analysis project Ga0065714, IMG submission 59101) | Miscanthus rhizosphere microbial communities from Kellogg Biological Station, MSU, sample Rhizosphere Soil Replicate 2: eDNA_1 v2... | ecosystem: Host-associated > Plants > Roots >...
GGAACCGAGCTTTACCGGCATCATCATGACACGCAAACCGGTGTACTCAGGAAACTTCAAGGGTTCCCAGTGCCACATCTTGCGGAAGGTGGATTGGATCTTTTCCATGGGAGTGGTCTTGTAGGCCTCGCCGTAAGGTGAGTTGGCTTTCTGTTGCATGCTGTTGCTCCTTGTTAAATGATGTCGAGTTTGTTTGGAGTTTCAGGGTGAATCGAAACGGGAGGGGTGGGGGGTTTCGGTTCGTCTTTAAGCAGACGACGTTTGATTTCTTCCAGCATGGATTTACCATCAATCACCAACGGACTGCGAGCACCCCCAGTGGAAACTGCGTACAGGTTGTAGAACTTGAGCAGGTCAACCAACTCAGTGTTCGACAACTTCATTACGTCAGCTGTCGGCTTTGGAGTCATCCGCATTAACAAGCACTCCTCTGGTTGGATAAGCCTTGGTAAGCACGTGAGCGAAACCGCTAATGTGACCCTCACCGCCGTCTTTGTGGTAGATGCAGATCGCCCAGTTGTCGTGGGTCCACTTCGGACCACGCGGCCCCGATCCAACAAACAACATTGCCGGTAAGCCCGGTTGCAGAAGCTCAGCCAGATCACTGTCGGTGATGATGGTCCGCATGTCATCCCACATTTGCGCCTGATCAACGTCAGGTGGCATATGACCATCAGATGTCAGGTCATTCAGCCAGTTACAGATGACCTGAAGAATGTGGGAGTTATCCCGACCGGCGTAGTTCGTGAGGTCCATGACACACTGAGTGTTCTTCTCGTACGTCTTGGAATCCAGCACGTCCCCGTAGAGATCGGAAGACTCTAACCGGTAAATAACGTGGTGTAGCACTTGCTGCGACAGCTCGCTCAGGACCGAGTACTGAACGACATCGTTTAACTTCTCGGCCAGTTCGGCATTGGTCAGCTTGTGGAGTGGTTTGTGTTTTAGTGCCATGTTAGAAAAACTCCAGGGGTAAAGAAAAGAAAATCCTCTAACTCTATTAAAGCTTGGGTTACAAAATAGAGTTAGAGGTTGTTGTTACATCTCGGCGTTGCTTGGTTCGTACCGCAGCTTGGTCACACCCTTTAGGTCACAGATGTAAGAACCGGTGACCTTCCCCGAGTGTGGAGTGACGAAGTAATGCGCAACGTCGCAGGAAGAGAAGTCGACACGGATGCTTTCCCACTTCTCATTGTTGTTCCACGACGGCGGGATCAGGCTGAACGATGTAGGCGACGCCGGAGTGTTAACGAACTCGATGGGGTAGGCGTAATAGATGCCGCTATTGCAGATGTAGTGACGGATGATCGTGCCGGTGAGTTCCGGTGAAGGGATGTCCACCAACACACGCCAGTTAGACAGGTCTTTGTTAACCTGCACATACACCTGAGCGCGGGACAGACGATCCTGACTGATGCGGCTATCGATTGCTGTCAGGATCGCATGTTTGGTTCTATCACCATCCGCTGTTGACGCCTCCAGCTTGGAATCGAACGTGACTTCGTTAACCAGGTTGGTCACACGCTCCCAGATGGTGTTGGTGTCATCGCGGTCTGCCAGGTTAATACCACGAATGAAAGTATTGTGTCCGGCCGGTTTGGCTTGCTCTTCAGTTGGGTAAGCAGCACCGCTCAGACGCTGGCCGATTACCAGCAGCAGCATTTGTGCATTGTCGGTCAGTGGCGAGAACTTTACCAACTGAACCAGTTCGATCGACAGCTGTGCATCGCTCATACCAGCGAAAGGATTGTGGTTACCAAGTGACATGTTGTATTCCTCTGGGTTGAAAGAAACAAAAATAAAGGGCAGCCGTAACTGCCCCTTGCACCACCTAGCTCATTACTGAGCGTCAGGGGTGTTGCCGCTGAATGCTTCGACGATGCTTGCAGCCAGACCGGCCACGCTGATACCAAAGCAACCTGCGCCGATGCCGGTCAGGATTTTGGTGCTGGTGGTCAGGTTGCTGATTGGGCTCATCATGTTGCCTGCGGCGTAACCACCCAGGCCACCGCACACAGCGCCGGCCAGAGCAGCAACCGGAGAACCACCTTGAGCGTATACAGCAGCACCGCCGATCAGGCCGCCCAGTACACCGGCGACTTCAGATACAGCCAGGCCTTCGTTACGCACACCACGGAAAGAAGCAGCACGGTCTTCACGAGCAGCTTGGGCAGAAGCGTTACGCAGGTTTTCGTTGAAAGAAGTCATGATCAAATCCTTGTATTATCAGGGTAGGAAAGAATTTATTTGTATTACTTACTACCTGAGTTATATAGGTCTGAAAGAAACTGTAAGTTAACTTTTCTACAAGCTAGCGAATTGGATCCAGCCAGCATGCGCGAGGTAGGCTACTGTGATAGCCCCACCCATTGCCATGAGGATAAGGGTGCTCAATGCCGTGAAGAACCAACCCGCTATTGTTTCGACCCAAGTAACTTTGACGGTAGGTGGGAACGGTGATTCGGTGTGCATACGCCTTAGTTCTTTATCCAGTGCTTTTGCTTCTGGTGACATATTGGTTGCCTCTAAATAAAGGGTGTTGTGTTAGAAAGAAAGATGAAGCAAACATAACTCAGGGGCTTTGGTGGCCCCTGAGTTATTGTTCGGTTACTTAGTCCAGGGTCAGCAGAACCAACGGGCTACGACGCGAAACGTGACGAAGAGTCGCCATGTTCTTGTCGATGGCCGAGTAGGTCCACAGCCACAAGTTGTCGCTGGAAGTGAAGGACACAATTTTGTCCGTGGTATCAAACTCAGCGTCACCCATGGTCCCGTCAAACGCTTTCTCGATCAGATCGAAGTATTCAGGGAAGGTACTACGCTTGAGCTGGATGGGTACGTTGGCTTCCTGATAGATCGGACCGCCGCGGTTGTTGATGAACGTGATGAACAGCGGACGCTCCAACACCAGTTCCTGTTCGTACTTGATCATCTCGATCGCCGACAGCTCACCTTCAGCTGGCATGCCCGGATGTTCGTACGTGAAGATTTTGAGTGCTTCGAGGAGTGGGTGTGGTTTGTCGCTGGAGTTGAGGATTCGGAACATGATCTGGTCATGCTTTTCGAAATGCTCGTCCAGGTCTTCATAGTCCTTCACGATGCTGTCAACCGAGAGATAGTTCTTCTCGTGCTTGAAGCTGTCGTAGCCGGCGGCATTGATGAAGTAATCGTTGATCGTCGTGGTCAGACGGCCATCGATAAACGACATCAGTTCTTTGTCGAGGATACCCTGCTTGAAGTAGTCCAGCAATTGACGACACGCCGAGAAGAACGTTGGGCGGGTTTCCATCTTGCTGTCTTTGAACAAGAACGGCAGATCCTGGAACAAACGGATCTTGTCTTCAGGACGGTTCAGGGCGAACGTATCCCAGACTTTGGTGTTGAAGCTAACCGCGTTGGTTTTGGTGAAATTTGCACTGACACGCGCGTTAACGTTGGTGATGGTGGATTCCAGCTCTTTCGAACTGGCCGCTACGATTTGGTCCTTCAGTGTGATCACTGGAACCTTATCTTTCTCTTGCAGAACGTTGCAGGTCTCAACCGAGACCACCAGCGGCTTGTCGCCCTTCAGGCCGGCTACGTCTTCAACAGCAGATACTTCAACCTTCAAGTAGTCACTACCGTCATCATTGAGCAGTGGCAACAACACAGTTGGATCAGTCAATACAGTAGGCATGTCATAGACCTCACTCCGGACAATTTTGCTGAACCATCCTGAGTCTGTATCCAGATTGATAATTACGATCCGGAAGCAGCCTGGTAGAACGGTTTCCTCTTTCCCCATCTCTGGGTGTTTCACAAACGCGTGTTGGATCTTCTTCCAGTCGGTCTCTGGGATCATGTAGTGATTCAGTTTACCAACATAGTGGAAGAAGCGGCCGAGGTGGAACTCCTCTTTGTTTTTGGGTGTAAGGTTGGAAAGGTCGTTACGGATTTTGTTCCAGCTTTGTTCAGCCGCGTACAGCGAATCCAGCGGCTCGGCAACGTTACGGGTTGGTGCTTCACCGCGCCAGTCCCGAGCATTACGTTGAATCATTGCCCACATATCTTTGCCTTCGGACATATCGGATTGACCCGTCATGCCCATACCGTTGCTGTACAGGTATTCTGCGCCCTGTTCAAAACGGTTGTTCGCTAAGTCGCTGCGTACGGCTGCTTTGACTTCGAACTTGATACCCGCGTACGGATTGTTAATACCGAACACCGCACACGCCGCATTGATCACGTCGTTGTACTTGTCCAGGTTTGGCATTTTGATTGCCAGGTCTTTCGGCAGCTGACGAGCGTGGATTTGACCCTCGTTCGTTTTCATCATCCAGTTGACCATCTCCATAAAGAGGACGGATCGAATGGCGATCTCTGCTGCGCCCAGATATTGCGAGGCGTTCAGATCCTCACGGCCAGTTTCCTGACGGATGTGGATCAGACGCCAGCCGAACAATGGAGCGGCTGCAATCGCCACCGGGCGGTTAAATTCCTGGTGACGATTGAACATGGTGACAAATGCATCTCGCACAGGGCATGGGTGACCCTGCTCATTACGACGGAAGCTTTCCACCGTCTGCCGGTATACTTCGTAGAACTTACCGGAACGCGAGATAAGGTGCTGCATGAAGATTACGTTGTACTGCACCACAGCCGAAGCGTGGTACTGCATCGAATCTTGATCCGGGCCTGAGGAATTAAGGATCTCCTGCATGCCCGAATCGTACATGCCACCACTGCCGTACGACTCCCACTTGATCCCGCCAGCTGCGGCGGAAGTACCACCCCCGTCCACCATCTGACGGAAGATAGCCATGGGATCCATCGCACCTCCCATCATGGTGCCGCCCATTGCTGTTCGTGCAGCCATATTGTTTGCGCCCATTTGCGGGACGGCTACTGTCGCTCCGCCTCCTGGACGAATCATACTGCTGGGACCACCGTTATTTTGTTGCATGGCTAGTTTACTCTCGGCGTTTCAGGCGTCGATCTGTCGCTTCATATAACTCTTTGAACTCAGGAGCGAGTCCGGTTATTTTGTCGTTGATCAGATGGATGCATGGTGTTAGATACCCTCGTCCGTCTGGATACGGGTTAGTCACCCGCAGGTAACTATTTACGAAAGGCAGTGAAGGGTGAGTGAAGCATGCGCTGTCTGTTGTATCGAAATCCCCGCGCTTCTTCTTGTTACCTACCCCTGTGTAGACTTTGTGCTGTGGCATACAACCCAACACGTAATCGATGAACGGATTATCGGTTGGGGTCGGTTCCTGAATGAGATTGGTCGTTCGAGCATTGTCAATCTCCTTAATGTGGAAGTTGTTGTTGAGGAACCGGGACACTTTCTTCTGGCTGAGTTCCGAGTTGTTCTTGATGTCGTGTTTGAAACTGTTGGCGGCTGTGATCAGCTTGTCCAACGTGAATTCCAAACTAGCCAGTTCTTTGAAGAACATGGATGCACGGTCGGTTGTTTGAACGATCTCACTGCGATTCGCAATGATGTAGTTAAACAAGTCGAACATGTTCGCCACCACGATGGACTGGGACGCGAATTTCTTGATCGAGTCTTCGTCCAGGTACTCGTTGATCGAGTCAAAGTGCTCATGCATGAGTCGCATGATGTACTCATTACTGTCACCCGCTTTCACGGAGCAGCGACCAATAATCAACTTCCAGTAGTCCGGGTTGTCGATGCTGTCGATATCAAAGTACGAGGAAAGGCAATCAATGACAAACAACAACGCCCCGGCATACTGCAACGCCATCGAGCTGAGTTCTTTACGCTTATCGGATTTGTTTCGCACCGCCACGGCATAGTCGTGACCCACGAAGTCACCCAGCGATTTCGAATTCGGAGAACTCGACCGGGTGATGATTTCCCAACGATCCTGTGGTTTGCATTCCGCAATCAAGGCATCGGTAGGTCCGATTTCAAAGTCACACTCACCATACTGCTGCATGGCACGAGTGAACCCCATATCCGCAAAGATATACCAGGCTAATAAAGGCGTAGGGGTTTTGGTATCCTTAATCTTCCGAGCTTCGGTCGGTGAATAGAACCGATTCGCAGCCAGGTTGATGTCGGCAGTTCGAGTCAAGTTGTTTCCGGTTTCGGAGAGCACCATGTCGTACTTAAAGTGTTCCACGCCGATCTTGAACTTGAACCCCAAGACTTTGACAAACAGCGAGTTCTCTTTCGTTACCGGTAAGCCACGCTCAGCCAGTACGAATTGCAAACTGTAGTGCACACCACGCAACCAGAGATCGCCATGCTTGTCGCAATACGGCAGCATAACGTACACTGGGTTCAACGCAATGATCTTGCCCGACTTGTCCAGATACTCGAACATGATCTTGCAAGGGTACAACGTCTCCTTGTGAATGTCGAAGATTTTGGTGGATGACTTGGTGAGGTACTCAATGTACTCACGCGGCGGTACTCTGAATACGCCACGAAAGAACACCCCACGTTTTTCAATGCTTTTGAAAATCAATCGAAGCGAATGGTCGAAATAATGAAGACCGTTTTCGAATTCCTTTTGATGAAACCCTTCAACAATTACCTGATTGAATTTCGGCATCGTTGCCTCAATCGGTCCGATCAAACGTGGATGCATCCTGAGCTCCAGATTACTACGAAGTGAAAAGCTTATATCCTGTAAACGCGACGCCGGCCACAGCCGTAACTGCCTTCGCGAGTTCACCCCAATTATTGACAGAACTTTGACGCTTCACAAACTCCATATTGGCTTTTGCCACAGTGTCTTTGATTCGGGTTTCGTATTTGAAGATATCCCCGGACACTTTTGTTTGGTGCTTGAGCTGACTTATTTCAATGCGATGTTCGTGTTTCAGATGAGAGACTTCTGTTTTGTGATCTTGCCGCGATTGCACCAGGTCCTTCGCCAGGCGACTATTTACGACTTCCTGTTTGGACAACATCTCTTGCAGACCGACAACCAGGTCCCGTTGCTTGCCTGCTTCTTTGGCATTCTCCAGGGCCTTCTTCTCAGCTTGCTGAGTACGTTCGGTGTTGGCGCCATTCTCGCACGCTACCTTCGTAGCGAACAGACCCACCGACTCCATCGTTTTGCCGTCCAAACCTTCGAAAGTGTAATATAGTATTTGCGGTGATTCATTACCGTGGAGTAACCCAATGTACAGACCAGATTGTTTACCTGAGTCATACACCACAGGCACTTCGATTGCTTTACCCATCACGTTAGTGTACATCGGGTTGCATTCGCGGCGAGGATCGTTGACATAGATAAAGTGGTGCAGTCCACCTTTAGGCTGAGTCTCTTCAGCTGCTTCGACTTCACACAGCTCTTGCAGGGTTGCTGCTGGGGTGTTCAGGGATGGGCGGTTGGCGTTCTCTGCTCCGTTGTACAAAGTGATGCCGAGGATCTCGCTATGGATTGCGTCATTCTTTTCAACGAGGCTGCTGGTAAGTGCGATGCACACGTTGATTTCCTGACTGAACATGTCGAAGAAACCCGGGTTGTTATCTTTCAGACGATCACGATCTTGGCGAATACCCTGCAACAGTTTCTTGTCGAACAGGGTGAGCGCTGCCTTTTCATCGATGAGCAGGTTGGCCATGATAACCGACGGGATGTTCACGTGCACCTGACGCTGGTCAGAGTAGCTCGGTTCCTTGGCGCGTTTGATGATGTAACCCAAACCACCTTTAGCCCGCACAATCAATTCTTGGCTTGATCGATTGACGATCCTGTAATTCAATTTGAAGCTACTGATTTCGTTGTCCATTTTGGAGGCCTCCAATGGAAACATTATTAGACGATTCTAAACTAATAATGTAGGTTTCAAAGATTCCAGTGGACCCCAAATATCAAAATGCAAACATAAGACTACTACCCTCCCTCACCCCTTTCGAGGTGAGGGAGGGAGCAGACTCTGTTTCAACTCACTTCAACCAGCAGCCCAACCGGCATCAGTACAGTTGACAGAAGCATCAACCTACTGTCAACTGACCGTAGTCCGTTGGGCTTAGGCGTTTGGGTCAACCGGCTCGGTTGGCTCAACGTTCGCGCCAGCGTCACCGATGTTGTCGACAGTAACGCGCTGAGAAGCCAGCTTCGACAGCAGACCTTCGTCACCCAGGAAGTCATGGGCGTCGGTGATGGTCAGCGAGCCGATGATTGGGTTCAGAGCCCAGTGCTTGTAGATCGGGAGGGTCATGACCACACCGAAGTCCTGCTGGTCACGAGTGACGTTGCCTTGGACCAGGATGTTTTCCTTGGACACGTTCACGCCGATACCGCCCAGAGGGTTGATGGTATCGTTGGTGGAGGTGTTCTTCGGAACGATCAGGATTTGACCGATCTGCGAGTCGAAGTTCGTTTCGACAACGTTCAGGGTTTGCTTCGGACCAGTGGTACGAGCATCGCCGGAGCGCATTACGAAACGGCTCAGGTTTTGGTGAACAACAACAGTCCACTCGATGTTGCCATCGGTGCCGCCGTATTCAGCGATCGCAGCCAGACCCGACTTGGTGTTCAGGGCAGCAGTGATGTCGCTGATTTCGTTGGTGATCGCAGCGCAGACGGATTCGTACACGCCGGCAGAGTCAACAGCCGACACGACGTCTTGCAGCTTGATCGCACGGTTCACCGCGGAAGCGGTAACGAAGTGCTGACCGGCCAGGACGTTGGAGCCCTGGTTGTTGCCCACGACTGGGGAACCGTCGATGGAGGTGATGTACTTCAGGTGATCCTGAGCCTTGTCGAACGCGTTGCGCGAGCACTGGTTGTTGATCACGATCGACATTTGGCCGATAGCGAAGTCCAGCGAAGCCTGGTTGACGTCGTCCTTGCTGATCGGGTATTTCACCGATACTGGGGAGCGGCGCTGTACAGACAGGTGCTTGCGAGCATCGAAGACTTCGATGCGGTAGCCGAAGTTGCCACGGCTGGTGTTCGACACGTTGAAGGTAGGCTTCAGAGCCACCACGGTGCCGCCGCTGAACGAACGGATCAGAGCTTTCTGATCTTCATCGGCCTTGCCCAGGGTGATGATGCGCTTGGAGCTCAGCTCTTTCAGAGCGGTCACTTCAGCAGTACCGGCGTTCAGGCGCAGCTCGTTGCCTTGGCGCTGGTAGTTACCAGAAGCCGAAACGGTGAGCAGCGGCTCGTAGCCAGCGGTCTTGAAGGTTGCGAACAGGGTTTCGCCGACTTTCACGCCATCTTTGTCTTCAACCGAGAAGCCCGGCAGGTGACGGATGTGCATGTTCAGTTGACGATCGTCCGAGGACTGACCCATCGACGTTGGACCGAAGGTGTTGTTCGACATCGAACGGGTGTCGATGAAGAAGTTGACCGCGGTAGCGCCGATCTTGCCGCCCAGAGCCAGGGTACGGATGCTGATGGAGTTCGATTCGATCTCGTCGGTCGAAGTCCACTGACGCTGGCCAGGAACCTGGGTCAGAGCCAGAAGGTTCGGTACGGTAACCGGAACAGTCAGGAACTGAGTTTTGTGAGCGCTACGGCCGTAGGCGTCGCCTTCAGGGTAGGTGGCGTTCTGTGGAGCAACCAGCGCGGCGTCAGCGAACAGCAGACGAGTGTCGTCACCGGCGTCGGTTGGGTAAACAGGCCACAGGGCCAGCACTTCGTCTTTGAACATTTCGCCGGAGCGAAGCAGGCCGAAGATCGGACGCAGTTCGGAAGCCGATTGCCATGCGCTGTTGCCGTAGGCGTAAGTGCCCAGACCAGCGGCACGAACAACCATCTCGGCGCCTTCATCTTCGTACTTGACGGAGATGGTGGTGAAAAGTGCCTCGGCAGCAGGCGTTTGCAAGTGCGACTGCGCGTTGAGGGTCATGTTGGCTGCTTTCAGGTCAGCCTGCTCACCAGCGAAGTTCTGCATGGAGAAGCCTTCCAGACCCTGGATGGACTTCAGACCTTGCTCGGCTTCACCGAACATGGAGAGGGCTTCGCTTGGCAGGCCCTTACGCAGCTTGGCGCCCATGAAGGCGTCGAACGAACCGGGTTTCAGTACAGCCAGCTCAGCGCCGAGGTTGATGCCTTCGATACCGGCAACGGAACCCATCTGGGTTTGGAACTCGCCAAAACTTTCGTTACCGGCAAAGGTGGCGAGGGCGTTGTTGTTTACCAGCGAAGAACGGATAGCGTGGAACAGGTTGCTTTTCGGCTTCAACGCTGCCGTCAAAATTTTCTTGGCCATGTGGTCAGTCTCTGTGAGTTAAACAGTTTGTAAACAGATATATTGTCTGCGCAAGTTGAGCTGCACATAAAATATGTAAGGGTGTTAGGGGTTTTGTATGCTGAGGAGTTTAAAAACCTCCGCCAGAGTGAATTCCCCGATAGCAGGATGTATGACTTTTCCGGAATGAGCTTCCAGATAACCCACACGTTCATAAATCGTTTCCAGCAGGGCGGCTGAGAATGTGCTCCCCTCTTGCACAGAGAAGCCCGGCAGGGGTTTGTCGGTACGCACACCTGCCACCATAACAATGGTTTGCCCTATAACAAGGGATTGGAACTGCGAGGCCGCCTGGAACTGGCCGGCTAAAGCTTCACTGTTAGACGCATTGAATGCATCTGCGAGCATGGCACCATCGAAGCCCTTACCGAACTGAGCGGCAGCGTCCGTGGTTGGAATACCCATCGTCTTCCCGACGATCAGTTGGTACTTGAGAATGTCGGCCATTTCTCCGTAAGTCAGAATGCCATGGTATGCCGACAATTTGTCCAAGTCTTGCAACGGAATCGAACAACGGACCAGAGTCTCCACCATCCCTCTGGTCAGGAAAAAGAATTTAAACGGATTACCGTTAGGATAATTCAAAATCATCTTTAGCTCCCGGGGAGTTTTGAATGAACGATTTACTGGTGTTGGTTAAAATACTGTCTGCTCTTTATCAGGCTAAGAAGCTGAAAGACAATAACCTGATCACCGAATTGGTAGAAACCTTAGAAGAACTCCCGAAACCTAATGCTGATGTTTTCAGTCAGGATAAGGAAACTCGTGATGCGATTCGAACCACCATTCAGTGGCTGCTGAAGCAACCTAACGATGAGTCTGTTATAAAATCATTGTTAATGCAGCGTGTTGAGCTGTTTTGCAAGAATGATGACACTCTTCGCAGGACCATTGAAGCCGGTCTTGAAGATTGTGCTGACGATGAAATGACTCGTAAGCTGGTCTACAAGCACGTTACTGAAGTGCGCATGAACGGTGAGAACGAGGCGTTCCAGAAGCGCTTTAAAGCCGGTGTGCGTGACGCGTACTTCAAAGAACTGCACGAGATGAAGAAGGAAGACTGGGCTAACCTGTCCGACCTGATTCAAGAACGGATTGCCATGTCGTATGACGAACGGCAGTCTGAGATCGTCCACACGGTCACCTCGGAAACCCCTGACTCGTTCATGGGGATCATTGAGATGGCCAAGAAGGAGAACAGTCGCGAAGGTATCCTCCGGCTAGGCCTCCAGGCGATCAACCAAGCCTTCGAACCTGACGGTGGCATGCGTCGGTCCAAGATGTACCTGATCAACGCCCTGACGAACCGTGGTAAGTCTCTCACCATGGCTCACTTCTTGGCCTCCATTGGTTTGTACAACAAACCTCTGTTGCGTAACAAGGCGAAGATCCCCACCCTGCTCATGGAATCCTCAGAAGATACCATGGACTTGATCATCATGCGGATGTACAAACTCGCATTGACGGTTCGGGGTGAGTACGACAAAGACTTCCAGACTTCGGAAGCCGTTGACATCGTCCAGACCATTTGCGACTGCTTTAAAGAGAACGGTTGGTTCCTGATCATCAACCAGATCGAAGCGAACAAAGACAGCATGCAAAGCATGTTCGACCGTGTTCGTAACCTCGAGATGAAAGGTCACGAAATCATCTGGTACGGCTACGACTACCTCGGTCTGGTGCCAATCGACAAGATCCCAGGCGAAAGCAAGTCTGACAAGCTTCAGATCCTTTTCCGTCGTGTTCGTTCTTTCATGATTGCTCGTGGTATTTGCTTTGTAACTCCGCATCAACTTAGCCCAGAAGCCAAGAAGATGCTGAAAGAAACAGACGATGAGTCTGAGGTGTACTTCTCTCGTGAAGTGGCAGGTAAGTCCATGACTGAAACCTCCACCAAGATCACGAACGAAGTGGATATCGAGTTGACGATCCATGTGGCCAAAACCAATACAAAGAACTACTTTACTGGCTGCGTCGGCAAGTCTCGTGGGGAAGGGTGTGAACCAACCAAACGGTTCTTCATCTACGACATCGATCCGGTCTTCGGATTGAAGCACGATATCAATACCAAAGCCGGCTTTCGTCGGAGTCTGCAACAGAAGATCACCGACACCGGTGAGCTCGTGAATGATTTCGACCACCTGTAAGAAAACAGTAATTTTTAATACAGACATTATTAGTATTAAATAAACCACCCAAATACTCTCTCACCTGGGGTCCGTTCCCGGGGAGAGAGTTAAGGGTTATGTTTGCCTGGCTATGATTTTACACCTTCTGAAGCCGTGTAAAGCCGTTAGAGCGTTTATAAGAATACTCCCCTACTCCATTGCGGAGTAGGGGAGTAAACCGTGTAGTGGGGCTTAGGCGTCGTTACGTTCACTCAGGGGAGGGTGTTTACCTTCCAGCTCATCGAGCAACCAACCAATCACAGACCGTTGCCATTCCAGCTGCTTGCTCACGTCGTAGAGGAACTGTTCAGGATTGAGGTCCGCTACGTCATGGGTTTTCCGGAAGAGGCTGCCCGGAATGGATTTGAAGCCGTCGGTTTTGATGGCTTGCAGCAGGTGCTGCATTTCCCGGTCGCCGAAGTTACCCGTTGGGAGTTTTTCGAGGAGGAGCGCTCGGACACCCGCCCGCACACCGCCGGGATATTCACGGATATCAGAAACGTTCAACACTTGTTCGAGAGGACTGGTTGGTTGAAAATCGTAATTAGGGGATTGGTCTTCTTTGGTCATCTTTCTTCTTTCCTTCTGAATAGGTGAAGCAAAAAGGAGGGGGTTTCCCTCCCCCTGCTTCCGCAAGAGCTTCCATTACTGGTGTATAAACATAAGCCACTGGACAAGAAAATATATCCATTGGCTCAAACCTCGGCGGGGATCACATTATTCGCTAAAAACATTTCCATGGTGCTGTGCTCCCGAAACACAGGCTGCCCAGGGTTCTGCGTGTCCTGCTGGTATTCAGAACGGATAGAAACAATGGTGCCCTCTCGGTACATCATCGCGTCACTGCCGTTCATGAAGTAGTACCGACAAGGCATTCCAGGAACAATACGATTGCGGCTGGAGTTGTGCCAGGTCCTCGATACAATGGATCCGTCGGTGTACGCGTTCTGCGACAGCAGCTTACACAGGTTGTTGGTAGGAGTCGCATGGAAAGGAATGTTCTCCTCCCCACTGCCCCGTTGAGACGTCTTGTACTCCGACAGGGAGTCCGCCCGTGTTGTGAGGGCTTGTCCTTTGGCGTAGTACCGACCTGTCTCACCCATGACCGCATCAGGACTGATCACCCGCTTACCCGAACCGTGGTTGAGCTTGTGGATGTCACTCCCGTCAGTGTTGTCACCTTCACCTGTCGACAGAATGGTCAGAACCTTATCGTCCTCAAACCAACTATTCTTCAGGGTAGGGAACACGTCCGATGGCAAGGCGTAAATGTTCGCTACTTTCCGAGCACTCTCGTAACGACCAATCTTCAGCGGAGGAAAGATGTACCACATTCCTTTACGGTAGTAGGACGACATCCCTCGACTGTAGAAACCAAACTGGTCGTCTTGCTGGAGAAAGTCGGCCAGCTTACTCAGCGGCATGGGCGGAATGACCACCTGCTTAAACACCCGTGTGTTGTCAAACGGGTATTCAATGTCCACCCCACGAAATGCATCAGCCCCTGTCAGATCGAGTTGTTGCCCGAACTTGGTCAGTTGATAATGCAGAACGTTGTCCAGCGTGCACATCAGCATGTGGTCCGCTACGGTCTCAGTCCGTAACTTGGCATAACCAATGTCCATGAGCTGGAACTGGACCTCCACCATGTTGAGTGAGTCTTTGGTGCTGAGGTCGGCCAACGCCGTGTTGTTAGCTGACATCGCCGCACTGGAGTCATGCAACGGGAAAGCTCGGAACCGATACTTCGTCTGGGTGTACCCCTGACGCTCTACGACTTCGATATACAGGTTGTCCTTGTTGGTGAGCACACTGTTCTGATACACACCGGGTTGCAGTTGCGCCTTGATCTTCATGTCGTCTGTGTGGTGGATACCAAACAGTGAGAGGCAGGCAAACCCAGTCGGAATCAACAAGGGGATCTGATCAGTCGGAGTGATGATCGTGGCGGTCATCGTAAACAACCGCTCACTGGCGCCCTGCTCAACAGAGTTGGCGTAGGACACCAGGTTGGCTAACGGCTTTGGAACTTCCATGTCTTACCCCCTGAAGAGCCATTCGCTCGCGGTTGTGTCGTTGGACTCGAGCTGTGACAGACTGTCCTGCACAGCAATGTTCGAAACCATTGGACGATCCGACATGAAGTTCTCAGCCGAGATGATGTCGTCACTGTTCCCCGACAGACCATCCAGGTGAGAGATGAAACTGATATCACCTTTCTTCTTGGAATAGTCGAACAGCATGGACAGCCCCATGAGCCCCATCTTGTTCAACGCCCGATCACTCGCCAATTGTTTCTCGATGTCGTAGTCAATCACGAAGTGCTTCACGCGCTTGTACGTCGGGAACAGTGTCCAGGCTAAGGTTTCCAGCCAACGCAACTCTTTCATCGGCGGCGTCTTGAACTCAGGTGCGTTGTTAGCAATCTCGCACCACAACCCGATGTATTCCTGAAGCGACTCGTACATCTGCACAACTGTTACGTTGGCATTCCCAAAACCCAGTTCATCCGGTGTTGTCAGGTTAGGGAGAATATCGATGAGTTGTGGACAGGTCATATTCCGAGATTGGGGGTTGTCGTAATACCCGCCGTCGTTCGCGTACCCTTCCTGCTTGACCTCGTAACGACCACGCAGCTCCTCGATGCTCATTAAGCTTTTGGGAGCAATGAACACCGGGAACGCACGGTTGTTGATGATGTTGAACAGGAAGAAGATTCGCTCACGAATTTGGTTGTAACGCGAATGGGACATGCTCATAGAGGATTTCCTAGCTTACGGCTGACCTCCAGCAGGAGCATCAGAATCGCGCCGTGGTAAAGTTGTTTATTCTTCTCGAGGTCGAAGTACCCCTCGCAGTAAGCCAGGAGTTTCTTCTTGTCTACAACCTTGTCGCGCAAGATCGAGAAGACCAGTAATTCGAATGGGTCTTCGGTGGTGCCATTGAAGAAGGCTTCCGAGAACACGTAACCCGAGAACGTACTTTCCGTGGACGGCAACTGGATTGGATACCCGTCCATGTTGAAGTACTGCTTATACAGCTTGTAGTTCTCTGGGTCGGTGGCGATGAACCACTTGATCTTGCTGGAACGCAGGTTGCCGTACAACCGGGTGTTGGCTAGACGCGTGGTCTGGATCATGGCGGCTTTGTTGTCACAGATCCTCAGCAGGTTGAAGTCACCACGTAGCAGCACTTCCCAGATGTTGATTGTACCGTGATAACCGCGATCCAAACCACCGTACTGCACCGAGAACTCGTTGATGAACGGGTACGTGGTCTGGAGTTCAGCCGGGAGTACTGCCTTGATGAAACTCACCAAGTACTGGTCGTACACTTTCTCATCGCCAGCAGTGTCGTAGACGATAGTCTTCTCTGGGTTCCAGTAGAACTCTCGCATCAGATAGTTGGCGATGGTGCCTTTCCAGCGGAACAGGTCCTGACCGAGCTGGTAGTCACCCGTGCTGATGATGTCGGCACTGGAGTGCAACGCGGCGTCTTTGTCGTAGACAAATTCTTCAACAACCCGGGCATTCAACAGCTGGTAGATCTCTTCCGTGACGATGCACAGGAATTGGTACGTGATGTACCAGACCTTATTAGCCGTGATGTTCCGAGGCTCGGGTTGTTCGGTGACCGCAAAGAGACCGGCGTTACCATCACCAATGTCGAAGATCACTACGTCGTTGCGGATAGGCGCCAGTTGATTGATCGCCCAACCGTTGAAGATCTTGGTGCTTTCAGCGTTCTCAGGGTTGAAGTTAAACGCTCCGTCCCCTTCTTGCTTGATGATGCACTTGTGAATGCGTTCGTAGCTTTGGTAGGTGCCGGTGTTGCCTGGTGCGAAGGGAGTGGATTCCTCACCTGCGTTCAGGAAGCAACGGTAGTACTCACCCATGCGGGGTGCACCGTCCACCATACTGAGCATGCTGCGCTCAGGCTGAAAGGAAGAGTCCACGATGGAGTGTTTGTACGTGTCGCTGTAAATCTTGGGCACTTCTGGGGTAGGTTCAACTTCCTTCCCCAGTGGTGTGATGGCGAATGACATTATTTCTTCTCCTCAAGGAGGTTAAAGGCCACAAGGTCCAAGTTCATCATGTAGTTGTTAATGCGGTGACCAATGCGACCCCAGCCTTTAGCGATGTCCGCCCGGATTTCGTCCAGGTGATGAATCCAACCGTCTGGGTACTGATCCCAGTCGTAGAACGGGAAGATCGATTCCACCACCGGCCAGTCATCCCGGTTATTCCGTATATCATCCCAGAACGCGTCAGAGTAGTCGCGGATCGCCCAGTCGAGGGTTACAACGATTCGATACGTGTTCTTCATCTCAGGGGGCCTGGAGAGCGTTATAAGCCCAGTCTCATCCATAGACAGCTGAGGTGCGTGAACTTTACGATCGCCACTGTAGACTTGTACCAGGAACGGCGTGTGGGTATGACTGAACGCCCACTCACGACGACGCAGCATGTAAGCCTTGACCTTTTCATTCCACACGTAACCTGGGAGGTCAAAGATGTTGCCACCGATCTGTGGAGTCGGGACATCCTCAACTGTGCAGCGCGCTTGAAGAACTGGCTGGATCCAATCCTGGAACTTCCACTTCCACGGGTCATGCTCAGGCAGCTTGACGTAATAAGGAACTTGGATCGACCGGTCAGGGAAAGCGAACGACGCAGCGAAGGCCACCTCTGGAGCCACTCGTTTGTTGAACTGCTTGGTGTGCTGTTCCTGGGGAGCAGGGATAAACTCCTCCGGGATCTGGCTTTGGTAAACCATCAGCGGGTACTGCAACTCCCACCCAATGAACTCTTGGAAGAAGAAGTTGTAACTGAGTGTGACTTCGTACTTACCGAACACTTCAGCCTTACGTGCCAACTTGGTTTCCGGATCATTAAAGCGGATACCGATGTTGTCCAACTTCATCGGCTGAACCATGCGGGCGAAGTTGCCGATACGGTTGGCGATGGTGGTGATAGGTGCTCGGCAGCCTGCATCAAACCAATCCGGCAGTTCAGGAGTGGCAGGGTTCCACTGAACCAGCAGTGCGTGCACCTTCTTGAAGAACTCGATGATCTGTGGGTTGATCAACAAGTGTACCGTGGCGGAGAAGTTCATCTCGACCATTTGGTTGGCTTGCAGGCGGTTGATCTTGTTGACGAACTGTTTGGCCAGGGTCCGGCTATTAAAGTAAGCAGTTACCCCTACCGTAATACGACGTCCTTCGAAAGAAGGTGTGAGAATTAGCGGAAGCTCGCCACCATCAGACCACGTCGGGAGTTCAGTCTCCATGCGGCGCTGGTTACTGTTGCCGGAGTTGAACTCGTGTTGCTCAACCTCAGCGGTGACGAAGATCTTGTTCCGGAACACACCGTCCGTGTAACGAGTAGAACGGACGTCGTCAGTGGCGAGACTACCCACCAAAGGCGTGATCTCGTTCTCACCGTTGAAATAGATTTGGTTACCGCTGTTCAATCCGTAGAACTTGAGAACTTGACGGATGGAATCGTGGATAGCTGGTCTGAAGAAAGCATTGTAATCTTCCTCCGACTCAATGAAAGTTTCGAGCATGTCGAATTCCCGTTTACGAATGAACGAATCCAGTATGGAGAGCAACCTCCATACTGGCGTTATGCCTGTTAACCGGCTGAGTCTTCACCACTGGCGGACAGGAGTCGATAGCGTACGAACCACATCTGCTCACTGGCCGTCTTCACAATGGCGAGGTCAGACACCCCGTCGTTGATCAGATCGATCACTTCAGCCCCTGCCAGGTCTTGAGCGCTCGGAATGAGTTCAATACCCAAGTCTGTCAGGTGTTCGATTAAACCGTCGCAGAAACCAGCAGGGAGTCCGCCTGGACCAATGAGGATCACTTCATGAGCAGGGAAGACCTTGCTGACCAAAGCCAGTTGAGTCTTCTGCTCATCCAACGCACAGCACACAGCAATAGCAGGGCGCGCACGTTGTGTACCACAGATGGCTTTGACCGTGATGCTACCTTTCAGGCTGATGCTGTCCGGCAACACCTCGTACGTCTTCACAGCGGAGTCCGCTTCACTGAACTCAACCTTGGCGGTGTCCGTCGTGTAGTCAACACCCGGCACCAGGAACAGCCGGTATTTGGCCGACACGCGTTCCATGATGGTTTCCCAGCG
>Ga0065714_10002803_pt1 | contig 18532 bp, 7 predicted proteins | sample MisRhiReplicate2_FD_59101 | JGI IMG/M metagenome (GOLD analysis project Ga0065714, IMG submission 59101) | Miscanthus rhizosphere microbial communities from Kellogg Biological Station, MSU, sample Rhizosphere Soil Replicate 2: eDNA_1 v2... | ecosystem: Host-associated > Plants > Roots >...
ACTAGTCAGCTGCCCGAAAGTGTCACGGTCGCATCGGGCCAGTTCGAGTAGCCAATTGAGTCAAACGTCGCGCAGGCGTCAGCCATTTACTTTAGCCGTGGTTTCAAATTACCTTTCAGCGCATTCATCCGCGCACGCGGGTCTTGATCAAAGGAAGACGATCATGCATTCCCTGGGCTTCACCTCAGTTCCGCCGCTGCTCAAATACCTGCGTCATGCCGAACAACTGGGCATGGCCATCGAGCCTGCGCTGGCGGCTGCCGGGTTGCAGGCGCAGCAGTTGAGTGACAATAGCCTGCGGTTGCCCGGTGAAGCCCATGAACGGCTACTCGATTATTTCTGCGAACACTCGGGCGATCCGTTGTTCGGTCTCAACGCTGCGCGTTTTGTGCTGCCCAACTCCTGGAGCGTGCTGGGTTACATCACCATGAACTGCGCAACACTGGGCGACGCCATGAGTCGCATCATGCCGTTCGAGAAACTGGTGGGCGACATGGGCGTCAGCCGTGCCGAGGTGCAGGACAGTCACGTGCACCTGATCTGGACATGCCGCTATCAACGCCCGCGAATCCGCCGGCACCTGGTGGAAAACGTGCTCGGTTCCTGGCTGCAATACGCGTGTTGGATCGCTGATACGCAGATGTCGCCGGCCGCGGTCTGGTTGGAACATCCACGACCGGCTGATACGACGCTGGTGCAATACGAACAGTTCTTCGACTGCCCGGTACTGTTCGATCAGCCCTATTCGGCGCTGATTGTGCCGTTACCGTATTTGCAGTTGCCCTTGCGCCAGGCCGATGCGCAATTGCTGCGCACCCTGGAAGAACATGCCATGGGGTTAATGGCCACACTGGAGGACGCGTCGCTGGAACAGCGGGTCAAAAGCATACTGCGCCAGTTGCTCAAGGAAGGCCTGCCACGCAAAGAGCAAGTAGCCGAGCATCTCGCCGTGTCAGTGCGCACACTGCAACGCCAACTGCATCAGGCCGGCACGTCGTACCAGCAGATCCTCGATGACCTGCGCCAGGAACTGGCCGAGCATTACCTGCTCAACAGCACCTTGCCGATTCAGGACATCGCCCAGTATCTGGGTTTCACTGAACCCCGCTCGTTTCACCGTACGTTCAAAAGCCGGCGCGGGATGCCGCCCGGCGAGTTTCGCCAAACCCACCGGGTGCCGGACGAAAACTGAAAATCGTCACGCAGATCCCTTCCCGCGCCCAGTTGATTGGCAAACTCTCCTGCCTGCGTTGTTTCAAAATCCTACAGTCTTCCTGCCTCCTTCCCCTGCCAAGTGGAGAAACATCCAGCACCTACTGAATGGGGTAGCTGACAGCCTTTCCCCCTGCCACGCCGTAATGTTGATGTCTCCACCTAATGGAGATTCACAAGCATGGACGGCAATGCCCCAGGCAACGATCAATCCTTACTCGACATTTTGATCAAGGCCTACAGTTCCGATGACGCACAAAAAACAAAACTTGAAGCGCTTTTCAAAGATCTGAAGCTCACCTCGGTGTTCGACATTTCCCGACTCACCGAAGCCGACTTCAAGCTTCGCGTCGATACCGCAATCAGAGTGAAGCAGGCGGTGCCGCAGGCAGATCAGGCTACGGATTATGCAACGCTCAGCATTGACACTCAGTCGCTTTACAACAACGCCAGATGTTACGCCGCCCAAGTCAGCGCCCTGTATCGGGAGCAGCAAGCTTCAGGCGGCGTGGCACAGCATCAGTGGCACCCCTTGGGTATTCGCGCGGTCACGGAACAAGGCCCCACCTACACCCATCAGTTCAAGGAAAACTGGGACGACGCCTGCAAGAACGATTCGATCGCGGCCATTGACTCACCGGTCGCCTACCTGAGAGCGCTGTACCTGTTTGCCTTGCAACTGGAGTGCTGCCCCTCGCAATCGGCGGATGAAAAAAAACACCGAATCCTGTTGGAAAAACGCCGTCCGGATCTGCCCGAACTGTCGATAGATCAGCAAAGTACGTTTACTGCGCAACCGATGCTCGGGATAGTCAACGCCATTCTGGACCGCAATATCCAGGACGCGCTGAAGACCACCGACGACAAAGGCAAATCGACCTATGAGGTTCTGGCGCAACGGTGTTATCCCTTTGCCCTCCCCTATGAGTTTTTCCACCATCAGTGCCTGCTGGGGCTGGGGGGGAACAAACCGACACTCGGAGAGCTGAATTACCTCGTCAGCGAATTCCTGCCTCTGCGGTCTTACGACGCGTCCTTGTACGGCAAGGGGCTGGACATTTCCTCGGATGCCGCTCAGTTGCTGATGTCCGGGCTGGGTCCAAAACAGCAAGCATTGCTGACGGAACGGCCATGGGCTGAAAGAGTCCTGGAAGATGCTGCATACGCCAAACTCACCCCCGAAGAACAGCGCTCTCAAAAAGACATCCACTGGGAAAAAATCTACGGAACCGCGTCAATTTCTGGTCTGGAAACAATCAACACCTTCCTGGAACGAACCGAACTTAAAGCCGAGCAAATGGAAGCCTTGCTGGCCCAAGGCAAATACGCGCCAAACAGCTCTCCACAGTACATGCTGTCAGCGCCTTCCCCACAGCCTTTTGGAGCCCGCTATGTAAACGGTCCTCAAGCGGTCAACGACAAAAGCATGACCATGGATAAAGAAATAAAACCTGCGCAAATCGCCAACGCGACCGAGGAACGATTCGAGCGTTTGCATCGAATGATCCGTCTTCAGCGCTGGCTCGATATTCCGTTCACCGATCTGGACGCCTTGTTGTGCAGCGCATTTGAATCGAATCTGCCCAAAAAAAATGACCAGATGCAGTTGAACAACTACGCCATCCGGGCCCTGGGTATTTTTCGCTATCTGAACCGCCAGTACTCGATCAAGGCTGAAGAGTTCGCCGCCGTGCTGCACCAGGTATCTCCCTGTTCGACCGGCGACAACACGTCCCTGTTTGACAAGGTATTCAATCAGGCCCGTGTGTTTGATACACCGCTCGAACTCGATGGTCGTGCCTTCCAGGCGGATGATTCGGATCCAGCGTCTCACGCCATCCACCAGCATTTGAGCGTCAGCCTTGGCCTGCCTAAGACAGAGGACTCACTATTGTGGGTTGTCAAAAACACTCAAAAACACTTGGGTTCGCTCAAGTGTGATTTGCCCACGGTGTCATCCATTTATCGCCAGGCACGGACAGCGCGAATGTTTGGGCATTCGATTGCCGACAGTATTACGTTGGTCAATTTGCTGGGAGGGGACAGCATTTCCAGGTGCCTGGCGACCGGCGACTCCGGCCGACGTATTTTTCGCATAAGCGGCCGTAAGGGAAAAGATTATTTCGAGATGCGCGCCGTTTTCCAGCTTCCGGAACAGGGCGGCCCTGGTGAAGCGACTTTGCTTGCCGGTTCAACCCTGCGGACAAACACGCAATGGTTTGCCGATGCCAAAAAAGATCAACGACTTGTCCTCCAGTTTTCCAAAGCGCCAGGCGAGATCGAAGCGCCATGGATCGACATCGACAAGATTCAAACCACTAACCCCAATAGCCAGACATCACTGACGGGGGGAATCATCAAATGGAAGGTCGGTCACTTTGACGAATACACAGATCGAAAAAATACGGATCTGATCCTGCAATCGTTAGCCCTCTCTCCTGAAACGGGGATGACTTCGATTGGCACTCTGACTGGCGAAATAGATCAAGTCATCCTGAGAAATGAAGCTGACCCCGCATTCAGCCTGCTGAACATCCTGATGCAATTGGACTGGATAACACGCTGGGTCAAAGAATCCGCCTACGACATCCCCATGCTGCAACGTGTACTCGAACTGCAATGCAGTGACGACTATCCGTTGGGGCAATTGCAGCAACACCTCACAAAACTCAAATCAGACACTCTCCATTGCGCGGTCACCGCACAGGAATTTGCAACGCTGGCATTACCGAAAACAGTGGAATGGCGCGCAAAACTGGCGGATACCCTGCTGGATGACAAAGGGCTGGTAAAAAACTTCGCCCCCAGAATCAGCGACGATGTACCGCAGAGTCTGACCAACGCACTGGATAAAGTATTGGCGCCACTGACAGTGGGCTCGAGGCTCAAAGACGAATACAAGCAAAAACTCCATGGCTTACTGCTGCTGGCCCATGACCGACAGCAACACTTGTTGGAAGAGTTTTTACAGGAAGCGTTCCTGCTGCCCATGAACTGTGGAATCGATGTGATGAGCTGGGCGAAAACGCCGGTGCATCAGATTCTCACTACCGTACTGGACTCAAAAGACTCACACGCACTTGCACGCACACTGCGACCACTGTTGCGCCATACCGAAGCCGCTGTCCGGTTGCAATTGAGCAACAAGGCCTTGCGCGCACTCCTTAGCACTGCCCGCTGGATGGACACATCGGATGGGGAATTGCGACTGTCATTCAAAACCCTGTACTTGTTCAATCGTTTCAACCATTTCCTGATCGCTTACCAGCAACCGGAAGAAGGCCTGCTGAGTTACCTGGAGTTCGCCAATGGCTTCGGCAGAGAAGCGCAAACCGTCAACGGCCGTCTGGCCCAATTGATGAACTGGACAACGACTGAAGTCACCGCGTTCACCTCAAAACTGATTTCCGGGCGGGCCCAGACAATGAGGGACATCGATTGGGTGATGCGCTGTCACGACACCTGTAAAGCCAGCGGGCTCAGCGCTACCGCTCTGCTGAAGGCCGTGAACCTGAATAACGACAGTCCGGTCAATCAATGGAAGGCCGTCGGTGAAGCGATCATGGCGGCCAGTCACTAACCCACTACATGCTCAAGGAATGAACATGTCTGTTGCTATTGAAAAACAAATCAACGAAAGCCTGCGTGATGCGCAGCTTGGTCTCTATCTGTCAGCGATCGCGCCGCAAGACAAGACCCTGAAAGAACTGAAGATTGCAGAACACCTGAAAACGGCCACCGATCTTTATCACTATTGGTTGCTTGACGTGCTGGTCAGCCAGGATGTGCCGACCAGCCCGGTCGCCTGCGCCATTGCCAGTCTGCAGCAATACATCAACAGTATTCTGGCCAATATGGAGCCGGGATATCACACCGCCCAGATTCCAGCAGCTCACGTCGAAACCTGGCGCACCGTCATGCATCACTACCAGGACTGGGTGACCCATCAACGTCTTCACTACTTCCCCGCGGCCTATCTTGATCCGACACTTCGCAAGACCAGAACCGAAAGCTTCGAACAACTGGAGAACGACCTCAACCGCAACCAGCTTACTGCCGAGTCGGTGCAAACGGCTGTGCTGGCCTATCTGTCTCGACTGGAGGAAGTGGCCAACCTGGAAATCGTCAATGGCTACATCGATGGCGAGGTCAACAACTTCGACGAAAGCACCTATTACTTCATTGCTAAATCCCGTGCCGCCAATACCTGGTATTGGCGCTATATGGACATGTCCCGTCGTCCCTTCGTGCCCGGTTCCAGGACTGACAAATATGATGCACCGGAACCACAGGCATGGTCCGACTGGCATCGCATCAATCTGCCTGTCTCCGAAAGTGCCATCGAGCACACCATTCGTCCGGTCATATTCAACAACCGTTTGTACGTAATCTGGGCCGAATGCATCTTTCAGGATCAGGCGATCAAAGCAGATGACAAGAATAAAACCTGTCCTTTGTTACGTCTGAACATGTGTTTCAAAAAGTATGACGGCAGCTGGAGTACGCCACAGACTTGTGTGCAAGGTTACTGTTCAGCCGAATCTGCGGTAGGCATGAGTCTGGCAACATTGAAGGATGAAACAAGAACCATTGTGACTGTTCAATCATCCTCCACACTCTCCGCTGTCTTGCATATCGGGGAATATGGGAGCGAAGACTTTAATATTTCTTTTGTGAAATTTTGCATGTCGGTCGATATCGACAAGGACGCACGCCTCACTTCAGTGGTTCGATCCGATAAATTTGAAGATTCGGACACAAAAATCATTGATCTTCTCAAGTGCTGGCCCTCCAAAAAACCAGCGTTGCTCCAGTACCGGTACAAATCAGCCGCGTTGATAGCTCCTTGTATTGATTCCCAAAAGGATGACACGTTGGGTACGGCGTACTTCATCAACTTCAAGAACTCCCGCCAACCCATTCGTATGAATATCGCGTTCGCCAGGCACCTGATCGAGCGCGCAGAAGACAGCATGGATATATTGCTGAGCTGGTCCTCTCAGCACTTGCAAGAGCCACCATTGGGGACCGGCAAACTCCCTGAGCAACTGGATTTTTACGGAGCCTACGGTCGCTACTTCGTCGAGCTATTTCTATACCTTCCGTGGCTGGTGGCACACCGCTTTAACCAGGAACGCCAATACGGCGAAGCCGAACGTTGGTTGCAGTACCTGTTCAATCCCTCGCGAAAAGCAGTCAGTGGCGCCAACCCGGATTACTGGAACGCGGTGCCACTGATCTCCGACACGACCAAGCCCGGTCAATCCAGTTATGCCATCCAGGGGGTACAGGATCCGCACCAGATTGCACTGAGTCATCCGGTGCACTTTCGCAAAGCCTTGTACATGCTCTATATCGACATTCTGCTCAATCGCGGCGACGCGGCTTACCGCGAATTGACGCCCGACAGCCTGTCCGATGCGAAGCTCTGGTACCTGTGTGCACAGAACCTGTTAGGGCCACGACCGGATATCAGGCAAACCGATCTGTGGGCAGCGCTCACGTTGAAAAAATTCAGCGAGGAGCCTAATAAAAAACTGTATGACTTGGAAAAAAAACTGGCTAGCGAGAGTACGTCTGAAGTGGCGGGCGCCGCCTCAAGGCTGGCCCCTCAAGTATGTGTCCGACCTTACACCCAATCATCCTCGGCGGATGCGGTTGACGCCCCGCATTCGCGAGTCCCCTTCAACCCCGTGCTATTCCCGCGCTGGGACAAGCTTGAAAGTCGCCTGCACAACCTCAGGCACAATCTCGACATTGTCGGCCGCCCCTTGCGGCTTGCGCTCTTCGCGACGTCGGCAGCGCCAGACAATCAGCTCGGCACCAATCCCCCGCGCGCTTCCGAGCCCGGCATGGCCCAGCGGCCCGATACGGTGATTCCGCCTTACCGTTTCAGTGTCCTGCATGCTCATGCCATGAGTGCGGTAGACACGGTGATTCAGTTCGGCGCAACGCTGATGTCGTTCATCGAACGCAGCGAGCAGGCCAGTTATCAGGAACTCCAGCAACAGCACGTGTGGGATATCGCCAGCATTACGGTAGACCTGCAGACCCAGGCCCTGAAAATCGACCAGAAAACCCGGGAGGAGTTACTGGCCAGTAAAGCCATCGTTGAAAACCGCCGGGATTACTACCGTCAGTTGGTCAACGAGGTGGTCAATCCGGAAGAAGTGGCGGCCGCTGCTCTCCATCTGGAGGGGCGTATCGCTGAAGCAAACGCCCAAGCGGCCAATGCAACTGGCCAGGGGTTGAAGGTCATTCCTAATATTTTTGGCACATCGGACGGTGGCGCGCGTGTGGAGGGTGGCCCCTTCGCCATGATGGCCCTGGCTCAAGGTGTAGCGACCGTGGCCTACGGCGCTAGCGAAGCCCTGGCACTCGCCGCGCAGTACCGACGCCGCTATCAGGACTGGACGCTCGCCCACGACCAGGCAAAACTCGAAATAGCCCGGATTGATGCACAACTGGCGTTGGAGGCCGAACGAGAAACCGCCTCACGACTGCTGTTGCAACAGACTAGAACCTCTCTGGATCAAGCCCGGACTTCCTACAATTTTCTGAGCCAGCGCTTTACCAACTCACAGCTTTACCAGTGGTTCACCCATCAGTTCTCCAGCTTCTACTACCAGGCGTATGACTCGACGTTTTCGTTGTGCCAGCTCACCGAAGCGAGTTGGCGCTATGAAACCGCCGACAACACCACGCAACCTTTCTTTCAGAACCAGGCCTGGAACAGCACCTACCGTGGATTTGGCCCCGGGGAGCGTATGAAGCTGGGTTTGGTGAAGATGAAGAATGCCTATTTGCTGGGCAACGAGCGTGAGCTGGAAATCTGCAAGACCGTGTCNTTGCGTCAGCTACCTGCGAAGGAAAAAAATCANACATCCGCCCCCTCAATCAACAAACCCTGGGACGATACGACCGAAGAGAACAAATCAGTGACCGACGGACTCAAGTCCATCCTGGTAAAAAGCGGCGTGTGCGAGTTTGAATTGACGTCGTCCCTTTTTGAAAACGACTACCTGGGACACTGCCTGCGCCGGATCAAGAGCATCAGTATTTCCCTGCCGGCCGTTCTAGGCCCCTATGAGGATATCCGCGCCACGCTCTCCCAGGCGTCCAGCGAAGTCGTCATGCCTGATGCCGACAGGACCGTCATGAAAAGTCTGCGGGCCAATCAGCACATTGCCCTGTCGACGGGTATCGATGACAACGGTCTGTTCACGCTGAATTTTCAGGATGAACGCTACTTGCCCTTTGAATACACCGGCGCGATTTCGAAATGGAAACTGTTTTTCCCTAATTTCGAAGCACAGAAAGCCATGCTTGAATCGCTCACCGATATCATCGTGCACCTGCAGTACACCGCCAGGGCTTGCGGGGGTGCGCAATGAGCGAACAGCCTCCCATCGAGGTAACTCATCCGACCCTGCCCAAGGGCGGCGGTGCCATTCAAGGCATGGGGCAAGGCCTGGGCGTTGTCGGCTCGAGCGGTGCGGCCACCTGCGAGATTCCGCTGCCGATCTCACCGGGGCGCGGATATGCTCCTGCCCTGACCTTGCGCTACAGCAGTGGCCAGGGAAACGGTATTTTCGGCCTCGGCTGGAAGCTGTCTCTGGCCACCGTCGCGCGACGCACGAGCCTCGGCGTCCCGGCCTATACCGACGATGATCTGTTCGTCGGCCCCGGTGGCGAAGTGTGGTTGCCTGAACGGGACGAAATGACGGGCACAATCAAATCAACTCGCAAAAAGTGCGCTGTCGGCGCTCAACAGGTGTCGCATGATGTCGTGCAATACCGCCCCCGCGTCGAAGCCGACTTCGATTTGATCGAACACTGGTCCAGCGCCATCGACAAGCCCGGTTTCTGGTGGCTACACAGTGCCGACGGCAGCCAGCACCTGTATGGAAAAACGCCGTTTGCGCGGCGTACAGACCCCGATGCCCCCTTGCGAGTAGCCGAGTGGTTGATCGAAGAGAGCATGAATGCTCATGGCGAACATATTCTGTATGAGTACGCCACGGGCAACGAGGCCGACACCGGCGATAGCGATAACCGCGCCCAGCGTTATCCGAGCCGCGTGCGCTATGGCAATTTCAAAGCAGGCTCAGCGCTGTACCTGTGCAAACTCGATGGCATCAAGGATCAAGGGTGGCATTTCGACCTGTGTTTCGACTACGAAGAACACAACGCATCGCCAGACAAGAAGCCCGACTACAAAACGACGCCCGCATGGTCGGTACGCGGCGATCCCTTCACGGAGTTCGCTTATGGATTTGAAATAGGCACTCGGTACTTGTGCCGGCAAATCCTGATGTTTCATTACTTTCCCAATGAGACTTCCATGGCTAATGACCCAGTGCTGGTTCGTCGAGTCTTGCTTGAGTATCAGGCCAGCGCTCAATCCTGCAACTGCCTGATGACGGCGTTACCCCAATCCTATGGCAAAGAGACGGACAGCTACCAACCGCCGCTTGAATTCACATACACCGGTTTCACCCTGAAACGTGATGCCGACGGCTACAAAACCTTCGACGCGTTGTCCAGCCTCAACCACGGACAGCGTTTTCAGTTTGTCGATTTGCTTGGAGAAGGCCTGCCGGGTGTCCTTCACCAAACGGACAAAAGTTGGCGCTACAGCCAGCCGTCGCGTGGTGAGAAAGGAAAGGACCAGATCACCTATACCCAATGGTTTGAACTACCAGAAATACCGCTGGCCGATAGCAATAGACCGTTGCGGCAGTTTCTCGGCGACATCAGCGGTACCGGACATCCGGACTGGATCGTGACACGACCTGGGCTCAGTGGCTTTTTTACGCTGAGCCCCAATGGCAAATGGTCAAACTTCACTTTATTTGCGGCTGTACCCACGGAGTTCTTCAACCCGCAAGGACAGTTGGCCGATCTGATGGGGGCGGGCTTGAGCGATCTGGTGATGCTGGGACCGCGCAGCGTTCGCCTGTATGCCAATCAGAAAACTGCCCGGTTCGCTCCCGCAATCGAAGTGCCCCGCCTGGTAGATGAGGACGACCTGCCGGTGCCTGGCGACGCTCGCAGCGAACTGGTGGCTTTCAGTGATTTTTTGGGTAGCGGCCAACAGCACCTGATCCGTATCCGTCACAACGAAGTCAAATGCTGGCCCAATCTGGGGCGCGGACGCTTCGCAAAGGGGCGGGTTATCGCCACCCTCGACTTCACCTACGAGGCTTTCGACGCATCACGCATTTTGCTAGCCGATCTGGACGGCTCGGGTGCGACGGACCTTATTTATCTGCAAGCTGATGGTGCGCGCATATTCATGAACCAGGGTGGCAACAGCTTGCGCCGAGGCGTTGTTTTGCCGTGGCCGGAAGGCCTGCGCTATGACCGTTTTTGCCAGGTCAGCGCTACAGATCTGCAGGGACTTGGCTGCTCCAGTCTGGTTTTCAGCCTGCCGGGAGAGGTAGACCGGCATTGGCGATATGACTTTGTTGACGCCAAACCTTACCTGCTCAATTCGACCAATAACAACATGGGCGCCTCGGGCAGCATTCGTTATCGCAGCTCTGCACAAGAGTGGCTGGATGAAAAAAAACAGTTACTCAAGAACAACAAACCAGCGATCTCACACCTCCCCTTTTCGGTGCATCTGGTCAAACAGCAGACTCAGTTCGATGAAGTCACAGGCAATCAATTGTCGCAACAATTCAAGTATCGACGGGGCATCTATGACAGCGACGAGCGAGTGTTTCGGGGGTTTGGTTTGCTTCAGCAAACGGATAACCCCACCGTCAAAGCTGAGGCCAAGCCCAAAACGACCAAGACCTGGTTCCACACGGGTGAAGCAGTAGACCTGCTCAATCAGGATTACTACAGCAGCGACAAATCAGCCATCCCACTCGGTCTCACTGTACTTCAGACGAGTGAGTCCCTGAGTCCGGACAACCTCAAATCGACTCAACGCCGTGAGTTCGCCAGAGCATTAAGCGGACGCCCGTTGCGGATAGAAATTTACGGTCCGGACAAGACGCCGGAGGAAAAACATCCTTACTCGGTAGAACAGTTCCGATACCGGGTACGCGAGGTGCGCAGTCTCGATAAATACAGCCCTTACTCAATCGTGCATCCCTTGACGGTGGAGTCCATAAAGTATCAATACGAGCGCATCTCTGATGATCCTCGTTGCACTCATTCAATCAATCTGGAATGGGACGCCTACGGGCACCTCACTCACAGCCTGGAGATCAGTTACGCACGACGTAGAACGAAAGAAGACTCCGCTCCGTTTGCAGACAAATGGCAGCGCACATGGTGGAAAGACGCCCATGACGCAGACCAACAGTATTACTACGTGAACGAAACAAAGGCGCAATTCATCCACATTGATATGCCTGAGGCCAGGCGCCTGGGCCTGCGCTATCTCCAGCGAACCAATGCCTTGAAACTGCCCAAGGCACCTGCGGCTGGAGGGCTGGAACCCAAAGACATCCATTATGAAAAGCTGCTTGAGCTGAGCGCGTTGGCGTCATGGAAAACCGCAAAAGTCATGACGGGCTTGTCGCTGACACGCTACAGAAAACCAGACACAAGCGGCACCTGTGTCGATGGAAGCGCCAGTGTCGAAGCGTTGGTGGATCACATGGAAACAGCCGAGCTCAATGACGTAGCCTTGAAGGTCTACGACCTGCTCAAGCTGTCAGCCTCAACGCCTTTTGATTTGGAAGAAAAACTCGAGGACGCGGGCTACAAAAAAATGTCCATTGCCTTACCTCCGGACACTGAGTGGGACCAAAATGACAGGCTTTGGTCGGTGCGACGAAAGTTTGCCACCTACGAAAAACCCGAGGGCTTCTTTAAGCTGCAGACGTTCAAGGAAAGCCAGGCGCAGGGTTCGATCGCTATTTCCTACGATCCTTATTACTCCCTGACCACCCGCGTCAAACTGCCGGACAACTGCACTACTACAACCTCCAACATTGACTATCGAAACCTCCAACCCACTCGGATCACCGACCCCAACGGCATCGTCCAGGAAGTTTTGTACAACCCATTCGGACACGTTCAAGCCGTCAGCCATTACAAAAGCATCAACGGTGAAGATATCGGCTTCAAGCCATTGTCGACCTACCCCCGTCGTTACGACGACCGGCCTGATCTCGCCCTCCAAAACCCGGACCAGGCAATCCAGAATGCCGCCAGCGCCTGGTTCTACAACTCACTGAGCTGGATGGGGCAAGTTGTTGGTACAAACACACAAGACCAAGAGTCTTGCAAAGAGGCGGTGACGTTAGGCGATCTATTACCTGGCGGGCATGTTCGCGCCAGCACTCGTACTCGTTTGTTCGATCCCGGTACCAGGAAGACACCTTACGAGCAAAAACTGCTGAAACTGGTAACCAATGCGCGGCGCGAACCGGTTCACCACATCATGATGCAGTCGGACAGATACCCCACCGATACTGAAAAACAGACACGTATCACGGTCGTTTACCGGGATGGTTTTGGTCGGCAACTGCAAATAAAACAAAAAGCCGAGTTGAGGGCAGCCGAGCAAAAAAAAGACGTCAGTCATCGCTGGCGCGTCAGCGAACGCATCGAATACGACACCAAGGGTTTAGTGAGTCGCACCTACCGTCCTTCTTTCAGTGACAGTCATCGCTACACCGATGATAAACCCTCACGCCAATCAAAACTGTTCGATCAATATTTCCACGACCCAGTCGGCCGACGCGTTCGTGTCATCAATGCCAACGGCGATGAACGTCAGTACACCTATCTGCCCTGGTACTCCATTACCGAAGACGAAAACGACACACAGCCTGATCAATCAATGACGCAGGGAGGCGACAGATGAGCAGCCATATTCATGGAAAAACCCCGACACTGAACGTTGTCGATGGGCGCGGTGTCCGGGTTCGCGAAGTCGCCTACCTGCGTAATGCCGGCATCGCGCAGCCTCAGGCTCGAATTGCTCGTTACCCGCACGACATCAGCGGCCAAATTGCCGAGCAACGCAGCGGTGTCAGCCTGGAACTAGCCGATATGACGCAAATCAGCAGCCTGTCCGGCGCATTGCTGTTAAGCAAAAGCATCGATGCAGGTTGGCGCATGACCTTGTTTGGCGAAGCGGGCCAGGCATCGGAAAATTGGGACTCTCGGGGCAGTCATCGGCAAACGGACTATGACAATCAGTTACGCCCTACGGCCATTTACGTAGCGGGCAATGAAAAAACCCGCCAGGCAACCGAGCGTTTTTCCTATGCAGACAGCTCAGCCGAGTTTGCTAAAAAGAACCAGTGCGGCCGATTGATTCGTCATGATGATACGGCAGGTAAAAGACACCTTGGCGAGTATGACCTGACAGGTCATCTAATCAGCGAAACCCGACATTTGCTCAAAGACCAACAATCCCCGGACTGGCCCGAAGAACCCGCGAAACGGGATGACTTGCTCGAAAGCGGAACCGGCTACGCCACCACCTGGCAATACTCAGCCACCGGCGAAGTGGTCCGGCACAAGGATGCCAAAGGTCATACCCAACGCTTCTGGTTCGATGTCGCCGGACAGTTGAAAAAAGTCACGCTACAACTTAATGGTGCCACGGAACACAGGTTGATTCTGGATCAGGTCAGCTACAACGAGCAGGGTCAGATCGAGTCGCAAACCATGGGCGGCAAGATCACTGGTACAGCGACTTATGCACCTGAAAATGCACGCATGAACCAGCGAACCCTTTCGCGCACAGATGCAAGTGTCATCCAGAAGTTGCACTACGCCTATGACGCTGTCGGCAATGTGCTGAGTGTCGAAGACCACAGCAAACCCGCGCAGCACAACGCCAACCAACGGATCAATCCGGTCAGTTCCTATGTTTACGACAGCCTTTATCAACTGGTCCAGGCTTCGGGGCGTGAAGAGCAGGGGGCAAGCATCCAGCCCTCACTTCCCGAGTGGTCGAAGAGCGCGGGCGACCGGAGCCGACTGCTCAACTTCACTCAGAGATACACCTATGACGAGCGCTGCAACCTGATCAAAGTCCAGCATCAGTGCGAGGGCAATAACTACACCCGAGACATGCGCATCGCCCCAGACAGCAATCGTGGGTTGTCATGGAAAACAGGCGATCCAGAACCCGATTTTGCAAACGTCTTTGACGCCAACGGCAATCTGCAAGCCCTGCAAACGGGGCGACCTCTGGTATGGAACATTCGTAACCAACTACACAGCGTTACCCTGGTCGAGCGTGCAGGAGAAGAAGCCGATACGGAAAGTTATCTCTACGATGGCAACGGTCAGCGCATTCGCAAGCGACAGACTCAAAAGGCGCATGCACTGACCCATTGGTGCGACGTCATCTATTTGCCGGGGCTGGAGATCCGTGAAAGCACGACGGAGCAACTCGAGGTCATCACCCTCAAGGCAGGAAACTGCACTGTACGTTGTCTGCACTGGAGCCTGGGAACACCTTCAGCCATCACCAATGATGCTTTGCGCTACAGCTTCGACGACCACCTGGGCTCCAACACACTGGAACTCGATGCCGAAGGCAAGCTGATCAGCGAGGAAGGTTATTACCCCTTTGGCGGCACGGCATGGAGAGCGGCCCGCAACGTGCTGGAGGCGACATACAGAACCATTCGTTACTCGGGGAAGGAGCGTGATGCCAGCGGGCTGTACTACTACGGTCACCGATATTACGCGCCGTGGTTGCAACGATGGATCAGTCCGGATCCGGCGGGGACGGCGGACGGGTTGAATCTGTATTGCATGGTGGGGAACAACCCGGTGAGATTCGTCGACCATCAGGGCTTGGGAAAAGAGGAAATCGTCGGGCAATTCCGTAGTTGGGGCAGGCAGCGCTCGCAAGACATCATGAACGCAGCGAAACGCAGGCTATCGACACCTGGTGATATCAAGTTCAACAAATTTGCCGTGCAAAAACTGACTGCTCATGCCTACGCAATCAACACTGATCGCGAGCTAAAAGTCGGCGAACTCTTCAACCTGGAAGGCCCCCCGTCCGGCCCGACAAACTACCGGGGTGTCGATCAGAATTACGTGGGGGCGAAAAGCCCGGAACACTACTTGACCTTCGGCAGCTACAGAATCGAAAACGCCGGTGTTTTTCTGGAAGATCTGGCCGAACGCTACACCGCAACGAAATCAGACGCGCTGCGACAGATACATATTGACCCCGAATCACTGCGCGCCCATCCGACGCTCAGTAGAACACGCGAGCAAGTCCACGAACTGCAGCAACCGGTCAGAGACCTCATCGCCAGCCATATCGATGCCAGCAATGGAGTAATACCTGCATTTGCTGGCGGGCCCGGGGCTCATGCCGAAGTCCGGGCGCTGAACTCAATCGTAGCGCTCTATCCGGACTCAGCGGAAAGATTGCTCAGCGATACAACCATTTTCACAGACACCCTGCGTCGGGGAAATGCGCCGCAAGACTTCGTTGCCTGTTACAACTGCGGCGGCATCATTCCCGACGAAGTCACCATCCCGACCGGACGGAGCCCCAGAAACTACGCTGCGTTCAATGAGTTCGTCAGCCAGTTGAACAGCAGGGCGCCTCAAAAGTAGATTGTTCCACTGCCGCCACTTTCAATCCTTAACCGCTCAAACACTGATCGCATTGGTAAACACCAATCGATTACCGAACGGATCACTGATGGTCATGTCCTGGCTCCCCCAGGGCATGGCCTGAATCTGCGGATGTGCGAATTGATATTCCTTGGCCTGCAATTGCTGTTGAAACGCCTCCAATTCATCTGTTTCGATCCGTAGCGCCGAACCCGGTGTGCTGTCGCCATGATGTTCGGACAGGTGCAGCACGCATTCGCCACGGGAAACTTGCAGGTACAGCGGGAAATTAGCTTCGAAGCGATGTTGCCAGTCGATCTTGAAACCCAGGAAGTCGACGTAGAATTCCAACGCCTTGGCTTCATCGAAAATCCGCAGGATCGGGGTGGTTTTACCGAAGCTCATGCAGTTACTCCCTGACTGAAATGATGCCCAGTGTAGCTCAGTCGAATATCAGCGTTTCGGCTTAGTGAAGGCACTTTTTAATTGCAATGTGCGGCTAGTGTGCCGAGCCGCTGGTGCTTACTGAAACCCGTCACGCAGATCCCCTTCCCTCGCTAAAAACCGCCCTTCCCTTTTACCGTTCGCTTGCCCTTCGCTGTAACTCAACACACCGTTGACCCACACCCCGTCAATCCCTTCCGCTGCCCGTTGCGGGTCATTGAAGTCTGCCACGTCGCGAATGGTTTCCGGATTGAACAACACCAGATCTGCCCAGTGCCCTTCGCGGATTTCGCCGCGCGCCTTCAAGCCAAATCGCGCTGCCGACAGCCCGGTCATCTTGTGAATGGCGGTGTGCAGCGGAAACAACCCGACATCGCGACTGAAATGGCCGAGTACGCGTGGGAATGCACCCCACAAGCGCGGATGCGGGAACGGGTCGTCCGGCAATCCGTCAGAGCCAACCATGGACAGCGGATGCGCAAGGATTTTTCGAACGTCTGCCTCGTCCATTCCGTAGTACACCGCGCCAGCCGGTTGCAGTTGTCGAGCAGCGTCTAGCAACGACAGGTTCCACTCGGCGGCGATGTCCATCAGGTCGCGGCCGCCCATCTCCGGGTGCGGCGTGGACCAGGTGATGGTGATGCGGTGAGCATCGGTGACTTGCTTGAGGTCCAGCGTCGAAGAGCTCGCCGCGTAGGGATAACAGTCGCAGCCCACCGGATGGGTTTTCGCCGCGTTTTCGAGGGAAGCCAGCAATTGCGGACTGCGTCCCCAGTTACCGGCACCCGCGCATTTCAGGTGGGAAATGATTACCGGGGATTTCGCATGGCGACCGATCTGGAACGCCTCGTCCATCGCCTCCAGCACCGGTTCAAATTCACTGCGCAAATGGGTGGTGTACACCGCGCCGAACGCCGCCAGTTCTTCCGTCAGTTGCATCACTTCGTCGGTAGACGCCGAGAACGCGTTGGCGTAGGCCAGGCCTGTGGATAATCCCAAAGCGCCGGCCTCAAGACTTTCCCGCAGTTGTTCGCGCATCGCGCTGATTTCGTCTGGTGTAGCGACGCGAAACAGGTCATCGAGGTGATTGCTGCGCAACGCGGTATGACCGACCAGTGCGGCGACGTTCAGCGTAGTGTCCGCCGCTTCGACCGCCGCGCGGTAGTCGCTGAACCTGGGATAGACAAACGCCGCAGCAGTGCCGAGCAGGTTCATCGGGTCCGGTGGATCGCCCTTCAAACTCACCGGCGAAGCACTGATGCCGCAGTTGCCGACAATCACCGTGGTCACGCCCTGGCTGAGTTTTGGCAGCATCTGCGGCTGGCGGATAACCACGGTGTCGTCATGGGTGTGGACGTCGATGAAACCCGGCGCCAGCACGCGGCCAGCAGCGTCGATTTCTTCGGCGGCGGTGGTGTCGTGCAAGTCGCCGATGCGCTCGATGCGGCCGTTCAGGATCGCCACGTCAGCGGGGTAGCCGGGGCGGTTGCTGCCGTCGATGATCAGGGCGTTGCGAATCAGCGTGTCGTACATCATGTCAGTCTCCCAGCGGCAGTTAATCGTACACCTGCCGCGTTCCGTCTCAGTCGTGATTCACGCGCGCGCGTTTCAGCAGTTTCTTGCAACGCTCCGACAAGTGCAGCACCCGCAGATGTTTGCCGGCCTTGGCGTAGCGTTCGCGCAGTGCATTCAGCGCGGCAATGGCCGAGTAATCGACGAAGCTCAAATGACGGCAATCCAGCGTGACCTGAGCAGGATCATTGGCCGGGTCGAATTGATTCAGGAAGGGAGTCGTCGAGGCAAAGAACAGCGTGCCGTGTACCCGGTACAGTTTGCTGCCGTCGGTTTCCAGATGACTGTCGGCGTAAAGCTGCCGGGCCTGCTGCCAGGCAAAGTTGAGCGCCGCGATGATGATCCCGCACAGCACCGCAGTCGCCAGATCGGTGAACACAGTAATCACCGTCACGGCAATGATTACCAACACGTCGTTCAACGGCACTTTGTTCAGCACCCGAAGCGAGGCCCAAGCGAACGTTTGCTGAGACACCACAAACATCACCCCGACCAGCGCCGCCAGCGGGATGCGCTCGATTAGCGGCGAAAGAAACAGAATGAACAACAGGATCATCACCCCAGCCATCACCCCGGAGAGCCGCCCCCGCCCACCAGAACTGAGGTTGATCACCGTCTGACCGATCATCGCGCAACCGCCCATGCCGCCGAACACGCCAGAGACCATATTCGCTGCACCCAGCGCCACGCACTCGCGATCCGGGAAGCCACGGCTCTCGGTGATTTCGTCGGTCAG
>Ga0065714_10002450_pt1 | contig 18525 bp, 13 predicted proteins | sample MisRhiReplicate2_FD_59101 | JGI IMG/M metagenome (GOLD analysis project Ga0065714, IMG submission 59101) | Miscanthus rhizosphere microbial communities from Kellogg Biological Station, MSU, sample Rhizosphere Soil Replicate 2: eDNA_1 v2... | ecosystem: Host-associated > Plants > Roots >...
GCAGTCCACCTACAACTTCGAACACGCCAACGTCGACAAGCTGTTCGAACTGTTCGACTTCTATGAAAGCGAAGCCAAGCGCCTGATCGAACTCGACCAGCCGCTGCCGTTGCCGAGCTATGAAATGGTGTTGAAGGCGTCCCATACCTTCAACCTGCTGGATGCGCGCCGTGCTATCTCGGTCACCGCACGCCAGCAATACATCCTGCGTGTGCGCACCCTGGCGCGTTCCGTCGCTCAAGCCTACCTGCTGGCGCGTGCCAAGCTGGGCTTCCCGATGGCTACCCCAGACCTGCGTGATGAAGTGTTGGCTAAGCTGGAGGCTGCACAATGAGTGCTCAAGATTTCCTGGTTGAACTGGGCACCGAAGAGCTGCCGCCCAAGGCACTCAATACCCTGGCCGACGCGTTCCTGGCCGGTATCGAAAAAGGCCTGCACAGCGCTGGCCTGAAGTTCGAAGCGAAGAAAGTCTACGCCGCGCCACGTCGCCTGGCCGTGTTGCTGACCGCGCTGGAAACCCAGCAGCCGGACCGCAGCATCAACCTCGACGGCCCACCGCGCCAGGCGGCGTTCGACGCCGAAGGCAACCCGACCCAGGCCGCCCTTGGTTTTGCCAAGAAGTGTGGCGTGGAACTGAGCGAGATCGACCAGAGCGGCCCGAAACTGCGTTTCAGCCAAGTCATCACCGGTAAGCCGACCGCCAGCCTGTTGCCGACCATCGTCGAAGATTCCCTGAACGACCTGCCGATCCCCAAGCGCATGCGCTGGGGTGCACGCAAGGAAGAGTTCGTGCGTCCGACCCAATGGCTGGTGATGCTGCTCGGTGACCAGGTCATCGACTGCACCCTCCTCGCCCAAAAGGCCGGCCGTGACTCCCGTGGCCACCGCTTCCACCACCCAGAAGCCGTGCGCATCACGTCGCCGGCCAACTACCTCAACGACCTGCGCGCTGCCTATGTGCTGGCTGACGCCAACGAGCGTCGCGAGCTGATCAGCAAGCGCACCGAAGAGCTGGCCCGTCTGCAGGAAGGCACCGCCATCGTGCCGCCAAGCCTGCTCGACGAAGTGACGGCGTTGGTTGAATGGCCGGTGCCGCTGGTGTGCTCGTTCGAGGAACGTTTCCTCGACGTGCCACAGGAAGCCCTGATCACCACCATGCAGGACAACCAGAAGTATTTCTGCCTGCTGGACGTGGACGGCAAATTGCTGCCGCGCTTCATCACCGTGGCCAACATCGAGAGCAAGGACCCGCAGCAGATCATCGCCGGTAACGAAAAAGTCGTTCGCCCGCGCCTGACCGATGCCGAGTTCTTCTTCAAGCAAGACAAGAAGCAGAAGCTCGAAGACTTCAACCTGCGCCTGCAAAACGTGGTGTTCCAGGAAAAACTCGGCAGCGTCTACGACAAGGCCGTACGGGTTTCCAAGCTGGCGGCCTATATTGCGCCGCGCATTGGTGGTGATGCTGCCTGGGCTGCACGGGCAGGCTTGCTGTCCAAGTGCGACCTGGCCACCGAGATGGTCGGCGAGTTCCCGGAGATGCAAGGTGTTGCCGGCTACTACTACGCCCTCAACGATGGCGAGCCGGACGATGTCGCCCTGGCGCTGAACGAGCAGTACATGCCGCGCGGTGCCGGTGCTGAACTGCCGACCACCCTGACCGGTGCAGCCGTGGCTATTGCCGACAAGCTGGACACGCTCGTGGGCATCTTCGGTATCGGCATGTTGCCAACCGGCAGCAAAGACCCGTATGCCCTGCGCCGTGCGGCCCTGGGCGTGCTGCGTATCCTGATCGACAAGAAGCTCGACCTCGACCTGACCCAGGCCGTGGTGTTCGCCGTCGGCCAGTTCGGTGCCAAGGTCAAGCAGGCCGGCCTGGCCGAGCAAGTGCTGGAGTTCGTGTTCGACCGCCTGCGCGCGCGTTACGAAGACGAAGGCGTGGACGTGTCGGTGTACCTGTCGGTACGTGCCCTGCAGCCGGGTTCGGCGTTGGACTTCGACCAACGCGTACAAGCCGTGCAGGCTTTCCGCAAATTGCCGGAAGCCGACGCCCTGGCCGCCGTGAACAAGCGTGTGTCGAACCTGCTGGGCAAGGCCGAAGGCCTGGGCAACGCCGACGTCGACCCTGGCCTGTTTGCCGATGCCAAGGAGTTCTCGCTGAACTCGGCCATCGCCAAGGCTGAAAACGCCGTGAAGCCGCTGATCGCTGAACGCAACTACGCCGAAGCACTGGCGCGCCTGGCAACCTTGCGTGAGCCGGTGGACGCGTTCTTTGAAGCGGTAATGATCAATGCCGAAGATGCCGGCGTGCGCAAAAACCGCTACGCCATGCTGGCGCGCCTGCGTGGTCTGTTCGTCAATATCGCTGACATTTCGACGCTGAGCTGACCATGCTGAAACTGCTGATTCTCGACCGGGACGGGGTGATCAACTACGACTCCGACGCTTACATCAAGTCGGTCGCGGAGTGGATTCCACTGCCTGGCTCGATCGAGGCCATCGCGCAGTTAAGCAAAGCCGGCTGGACGGTGGCCATTGCCACCAACCAGTCCGGCATTGCCCGCGGTTATTACGACATCGCCACCCTGGACGCCATGCACGCGCGCTTGCGCACGTTGGTGGCCGAGCAGGGCGGTGAGGTGGGGCTGGTGGTCTACTGCCCCCACGGGCCGGATGAGGGCTGCGATTGCCGCAAACCCAAGCCTGGCATGTTGAAAACCATTGCAGAACATTACAAGGTGCCGTTGGCTGGGATATGGTTCGTCGGGGACAGCCTCGGTGACCTGGAGGCGGCCAAAGCCGTCGACTCTCAGCCAGTTTTGGTTAAGACCGGGAAAGGCGAAAAGACCCAGGCGAAAAACCTGCCGGTAGGCACTTTGATTTTTGACGATCTGGCGGCTGTTGCCGCAGAACTTATCAACAACTAGCCGCCCTCGACTTCCTGACCAAGGACTGTTCGGGAGTGCGCTTTTAGCAGGCGGGCATCGTCCCGCAACGGTAAATGCCGCCATGTCGATTTTGCAGGCCATCAGAACCTTTTTCTTTTACCTGCTGTTGGGCACCAGTTCGTTTCTCTGGTGCACCCTGAGCTTTTTTATCGCGCCCTTCCTGCCGTTCAAGGCGCGCTATCGCTTCATCAACGTCTATTGGTGCCGCTGCGCGTTGTGGCTGACCAAGGTGTTCCTGAACATTCGCTTCGAGATCAAGGGCGCGGAAAACGTCCCGGACCAGCCCTGCGTGATCCTGTCGAACCACCAGAGCACTTGGGAGACGTTCTTTCTCTCGGCGTACTTCTCGCCGTTGAGCCAGGTGCTCAAGCGTGAGTTGCTGTATGTACCGTTCTTCGGCTGGGCCATGGCCATGTTGCGTCCGATCGCCATCGACCGTGACAACCCCAAGGCCGCACTCAAGCACGTGGCCAAGAAGGGCGACGAGCTGCTCAAGGACGGCGTGTGGGTGCTGATCTTCCCCGAAGGTACTCGCGTGCCTTTCGGCACTGTAGGCAAGTTCTCACGCGGTGGTACAGCGTTGGCGGTAAATGCCAACCTGCCCGTGCTGCCGATTGCCCACAACGCCGGCAAGTTCTGGCCAAAAACCGGCTGGGCCAAACGCGCAGGCACCATTACCGTGGTGATCGGCGAACCGATGTACGCCGAAGGTGAAGGGCCACGAGCAATTGCCGCGCTCAATGACCGTGCTGCGGCATGGAACGAAGCGCAGCAACGCGCCATGGGTTCACTGCCGCCCGAGCCGGTTGTAGTCGACACTCCGGTGATTTGAGCATCTGTGGATAACCTGTGCACGGTTTGTTGGCGAATTGGCCTTTTTGACTTATAAGAAGCTGATTTACTTACATATTTCCTAAGCTAATAAAATCGCGGAAAAGGTGCATAAGTTTTTCCCGCATAAAAAAACCGGTCCTGGCGACCGGTTTTTTATGCACAACGGGAAAGTACGTTTTTCAGTCGTCCAACAGGGGCAGTTGCAGGCTGAAAGTAGTGCCTTTGCCGACCACGCTTTCACAGCTGACACGTCCACCGTGGCGCTCCACCACAGCCTTGACCATGGTCAGTCCCAACCCCAGCCCCTCACTGCCCTGGGCCGAATCAAAGCGACGGTATTGGCTGAACAGTTCCGGCAAATCCTCTGCGGCAATACCCGGCCCCTGATCACTGATCCGACATTCCAACCAGCCCTGCGCACTGCTGTGCCTCAACCGCACCGTTGTACCGGAGGGTGAGTATTTAATAGCGTTCTCCAGGACGTTGAACAACGCCCGAGTGAGTAGCGATTGATCCGCAGACACCATGCCCTCGTCAGCTTCATTCAGGTCGTGAACCAAGTGGATCCCCTTGAGCTGGGCGATCAATGCCACTTGATCAAAAGCATCCATGACCAACATCGCGAACAACGTTGGCTGGAACTGGTAACCGTCAGCCTCGGCCTTGGCCAGTTGGACGAAAGACTCTGTGAGGCTCAAGGCGCGGCGAACTTGTTGTTCGATCTGCGTAAACACCGGCGATTCGCCGTTATGCACATCCAGCAGCGCGAGGATCGCCGAGTGCGGCGCCCGCAGATCGTGGGAGAGGAACCGTAACATCGTCTCGCGATGTTGCTGGGCTTCGCGCTCCTTGCTCAAATCCGTAAGGCTCAACAGCCAGCCAAGCGCCACATCGCCTTCAGCCGGCAGCAAGGGCGCAAGCTCCATGCGCAGGCTACGTTGGTGGATATCCCGAAACTCGACGAGCTCCAACGCCGAAAGGGCAGGGCGCACACCATTGTGCAGCGGCGGATAGCCGAGGTCGGCCAATTGCTCCAACAGGTTCTCGGTGACAAGGTCATTGCCGAATATGTCACGGGCGATGCGGTTGGCCAGCAGGATATTACCCTTGGGATCGGTAATCAGCGTCGCCACTGGCAAACACTCCAGGCCATCGGCCATAAAACGCCGCGTGTCGCGTGTGCGACTTACGGCTTGCTCCAGGGCGAAGATACGCGCCTGCAACACGTCACCTTTGCTGGCGGGCGCACGGCGGCGTTCGGGCAGGACTTTAGGTTCGTTGTCCAGCCGCGCCAGTTCCCAACCGAAATAGGCAAGGATCACACTGAGGCGACGCCAATTCCAGATCAGGTAGCTGAGCAACAAACCGATCAGGCAGGCTGCGGGCGACCACCAGTGGCCAAGGCGTAACAGGGCCCAGGAGCCAAGCAGGGCGGTGGCCATGCAGCCCAGGGTCATCCACAGCGCATAGCGCGGGCGATAGAGCAGCAAGCCCAGCAGCAATGCCACCAGGGAAGTCGCCATCAGCGCCGCGAGCCAGCTCGGTAGGTCGACGATGCTGCGGCCTTGCAGCAAGCCATTGAGCACATTGGCCTGAATCTCCACACCGGCCGTTGTGCCTACCGTGGAGGACAGCGGCGTGACAAAACGATCACCCATCCCGGAGGCCGTCGACCCCACCAGGATCAGGCGGTTGCGCAGCTGTTCTGGCGGCACTTCACCGCGTAATACGCTGACGTATGAAACACTAGGAAAATGGGAATGAGGCGCAATGAAAGGGATGCGGATAGCGTGTTCACGGTGCCAATGCTCCGTGAGCGGCCGCCGCGGCTCGCCCGGCATATCCGACAAATCGCCGCTCATCTCGTAAGCCAGCCAAGCCAGCTGTGGCGCTGTGGCATCGGGCGGCCCCTCACGTAGATAAAGGCTGCGGACCACTCCGTCGCTGTCGGCCTCCACATTGATATGGCCCACCCCTTTGGCACATTGGAGCAACGGCAGCATCTGCGCGCCGGGCTGGCTGTAGCTCGCAGTGCCTTCACGTACCAGCGGTAGCAGGACATTACCGGCATTGCAGACCGCTTCGGCCAGGCGTTTGTCATTGGCGGGGTCGCCGGCCTCACTGAAGATCACGTCGAACAGAATACCTGCCGGTTGCGCAGCGCTAAGGCGGTCGATCAGGTCAGCGTGCAGGCTGCGCGGCCAGGGCCATTGGCCAAGCTTTTTCAGGCTGGGATCGTCAATGGTCACCAGCAGTATACGGGGGTCTACGGGCAGCGGTGTAAGGCGGCGCAGACTGTCATACAAGGGGTTGTTCAACGCCAGGCCCGGGCTCAACGACAGGTACGCGGTGATCGGCAGCAGCAGCAAACCAATCCACAGCCATTCACGCACCAGGCCGTGGAACAGGCGCTGGGCATGGGTGGGTTGACGTTTTTCGGCTTTGCCCCAGAGCATCATAGGTCAACGTGCCTGGGCGGTTGGTGGGTAGTAGAAGATGTCATAGACCCCGGTTTCTCCCTCCAGGCCGTTTTCATCGTAGGCCGACAAGCGCACGTGATAGAACGAGGCTTTGAGCCCAGTGAAGCTCATTTTCGGCGCGCTGGAGAAGTTTTCCTGCTTGATGTTCATAAAGGCTTTGTCGGTAGCAACCTGGGCACGGTATCGCTGGGCACCCTCCAAAGGCCGGAGGTACAAGCTCCATACCGGCGCATCGCCTTTTTGCCCATCTTGACCTACAAGCTTCGGTGCAGCGAGTAACTCAACGGGTTTCAGCTCGCCCTGTTTCTTGAAGAGCAAACCTTGCCGGGCGCCAACTTTGGTCTCCTGTTCCACCGGTTGGGTTTTGACCTCGCGGTTGACGACGACCTGCCCATCCAACACCTCGAGTACCGATTGCTCAGCGTCGTTACGCACTCGAAAGTGTGTGCCTCGAACACCCAACACGCCCACTGGCGTCACGATCTGGAAACGATCATGGTCGCTGGCGCGCTTGATCACATACGCCTCCGCCTGGCCTTGTTCGAGTACGACCTGGGGAATCGATTGCTTCTTCTCCAGATGCAGTCGCACCTGGGAACTGGACGGCAATACCACCCGGGATCCATCACCGAGCAACAGGCTGACGAACGCCGACGCCGATGTCTTCACACCTTCCTGCTCATCAATGGTCATGCCTTCCAGCAAGGGGCTTGCGTTGCCCTTGGTGTCGAGTTTCCACGCCTGCCCGGTGAGGTGCTGGACCACCGCCGGCAATGGCTGTGCCCGGCACATCAAGTGGTCATCGATATAAGGGGAACGCGCCTTGGCGGCAGCACCCGCAGTGCCGACCATCATGATCAGCAATGAGGGGAGGGCGCAGCGCAATCGGTTCGGTGAAAGGATCATGGCGCTCATCAAGGTTGGGGATTCCAGAGGGCATCTGACATCAGCGCACAGGAGTTTACGACAGCGCATGCGTCGGCTGATCCTTTTCCTTACTCTCGGGAGCCGGTATCTTTCCTACATCGGTCACGAGGACTTATACGGGTTAACCCCTTATTGACTCCAGCGTACCGAGAGATCCAAGGGGTCGACGAATCTGAGCACAATTCTTCAGATTCAAAGACCGGCATCTGCGCAGTACGTGCCCATGAACGATCAGGCCGACGGCTGCCGTACTCTCAAGAAGAAAGGACCCACCCATGCGTGTCGCAATACTGGATGACGAACCCGCGGAACTGCGTCGGGTTGAACAGACACTGCGACAAATCCCCAGCACAGCCGAACAGCCCTGGACCCTGCATTGCTTCGAACGCGGAGAAGACCTGCTTCGCCAACTTCGCCGGGAAACCTTCGACCTGTTGATACTCGACTGGCAATTGCCCGATATCACCGGTATCGCACTGCTGCGATGGACGCGTGAACACATGGAGTCACCGCCCGCCGTCATCATGCTCACCAGCCGTGATGCCGAGAGCGATATCGTTACTGCACTCAACAGCGGGGCAGATGATTACGTCAGCAAACCCTTTCGCCCTAACGAACTGAAGGCTCGAGTCACGGCCGTTCTGCGTCGCCACGGCCTGCAGAAATCCGCCACCCAGGAAGTGCAGAGTTTCAACGACCTGACCTTCGACGATGCTGAGCTGACCGTCACTCGCGCCGGTAAGCCTATCAACCTCACGGAGCGTGAATACCGTCTGGCGAGTTGCCTGTTTGCCAATCTTGCGCGGCCACTGTCTCGCGAGTATCTGTACGAACGGTTCTGGACCCATGAAGAAATGGTGTCGTCGCGGCCGCTCGATACGCATATCTATCGGTTGCGCAACAAGCTCGGCCTGACTGCAGACAGGGGTTGGCAGTTGTTGACGATCTACGGTTATGGGTATCGGTTGGAGAGTGTCGCGTCGGCTAGCGATGCCTGAAAATGCTGATGTTCCACGTGGAGCATTTGCACTTGGTCGGAGTCAAAAGGCCAGAGTTTAGTATTGGCCCTTTTTATTTTTCTGATTCAAGGTGGTGACCCGACCAACGTCCCACGGTAATTAGCGTCGAACCAGCATCTTGTTCCACGTGGAACAACGATCTGGTCAGGTGTTCATTCGTCCATGTCCGTTTGCTCAAACGCCACGTATTCGGCAGTCCATAGCGTTAAGCAGGGGTTTTGAGGTAGCGTCAGATTAGCCGGAGAAGAATTTTCGCGGAGAATCTCGCTCTAAACGTTGATTCTGTGTGGACCGACGAGTCCCATGCGGCCTTGGCGCCAGTGGCGTCCGATGAGGAAAATTCATATAATGCGCGATTGGTATGACAGCCCCCCTGAAGGGAGTTGTCACCGGCTCGAACGCAAAAAGTGAAAAATGACGGATGAGAGTAGTTCTACTCCTATCTTCACTATTTAATTGTTCGCTCCCACTCCTTTGAAAATGAAGAGAAGAGTGCCTCTGGGTATGGGAGGAACACGGCGTTATCCAGACGGTAACCTACCTCCGTGGGAATTGATTCAAGACAACGATTCCAATACCGACAGAGGGATGATGACAGCGACCGAGGTTATGACTTCACCTATTGAATGGCATGACGTGCGGACGTCAGTATCAATTACCCAAGATTCAAGATCTGATTTTTTGCAATAAGATTAAGCTGCACCAATGCTTCAATAGGTTCAAGTCTGGATATGTTGATAGACAGAGCTGAGGTCAGCCGAAATCTGCACTCACTTAGACAACTGGAACAGTAGTTATTTGTGTATCGGAGGGTGCAGGATCGTGCCGGATGCAGGCTTTTAGAAGACGCCCTTCCAGCGCCCGACATCCGCAATCATAAAAAAATATGATCTGCCGCGAAATTCACGATTTCAGAGAGGGCTGCATACCTTTGTGCCAGTGAGCAATGCAATGAATTTGACTACATTCATGGTTATGCACTGCTCGCCGAGGAGTAAATGATGCAAAAGCTAAAAAAGCAGATGATCGTGAGCGAAAGGGAACTGGCTTTGATTGGGAACTGCCCAAAAGATCGCGTTTAGCTAAAACTATTAGGAGGATGTATGCGTTGGAATAAGCTTGGTTTGGTTTTTGATCCAGAAGTTTTCACTTGGGCTGAGAATACCGCTCTACAACCGACACCCTTGGTCCTGGAAGATCGGATCAGAGTGTTTTTGGGTTCACGGGACGCAGCCGGTGTGGGCCGTATCGGTTTCGTTGACCTCGACAAACAAGACCCCACGAAAGTCCTCGGATACTCCAGCGCCCCTGTCTTAGACATAGGCGAGCCAGGTTGCTTTGATGAAAGCGGTGTAGTGCCATCCGCCGTCGTCGCTGATGATGGCTTGGTCTACATGTATTACGCAGGCTATCAACTCGGGACTAAAGTTAGATTTTCCGTATTGGGCGGATTGGCAATCAGCCATGACAACGGTTTAACGTTCACACGCCATAAGAAAACGCCAGTCTTTGAGCGTAACGATAAAGAGACCCTATTCCGCGTGCCGCATAGCGTTATCAAAGAGGGTGACAAGTGGCGCGCCTGGTATGGCGGCGGTAGCCAATTCGCCCAAGGCAAAATCAAGACGCTACCTATTTATAATGTGCGGTATGTAGAGTCGAATACACCATTTAGTTTTCCAGAAGCGGGTGTTGTGTTGCTGGAAACAGAGGGCGAAGAATACCGAATTGGCCGGCCTTTTATTTTCCGTCGCAGCGATAGCGAGTTCTATCTTTTCTACGGTTACAGCACGGAAAATTCGCCCTATAAGTTAGGGTGCGCGAAGTCCCGTGATATGAAAACATGGGAGCGAATTGATAATGAGCTTGGTATGCCGTTGTCGAAAGACGGCTGGGATTCCGAGATGATGGCCTACCCAAGCGTTGTTGAGTTGAACGGAAAAGTTTTCCTATTTTATAACGGCAATGACTATGGCAAGCAAGGCTTCGGTCTGGCGGAACTCTTGGAATGGTAACGTGCATCATGTATGACGCGTCTCTAAAGGATCAATGGGACAGTTTTGTAGACGACTGCAAAACTCCATTGTTTTTTTTCAAAAGGGACTTTCTTGAATACCATGCTGATCGTTTCATTGACTCGTCGTTGATGTTTTACGAGGACGACGCTCTGGTAGCCATTCTTCCAGCCACGAAGTTAAATGATCAACTTGTTAGCCATGGCGGAATTACCTATGGCGGCTTTCTTTACTCAGCCAAACTACGCGCCGCTACATTGCGTTCTGTATTTGAAGTATTCCGTGACTGGGCTTCGGCTGCGGGTTTCAGAAAGGCTATTTACAAGGCGATTCCGCCGATTTTTCATGCTCAACCCGCCCAAGAAGATTTGTATTTTATTCACAACGCTCTTGGCGGTACTGTTTATCGGCGAGATTTGTCGAGCGTCATTTATCTCAAAGATCGCTTGAAGCTTTCTAAAGGTCGTAAATGGCTGATCGCGCGTGCCAAAAAGCTGGGTTTGGAAGTCTCCGTCTCGAAAGACTGGTCGCGCTTTCACGACCTGCTTACCGATGTTCTGGTAAAACATGGTGCTGAACCTGTACATTCGATAGATGAGTTGAAGTTACTGGCATCCCGTTTTGGAAACAATATTGAATTGAAAGCCGTCGATAAGGACGGAGTGATGATCGCTGCTGCCTTATTGTTCAAGTTCAACAATGTTGTGCATTCGCAATATCTGGCGACCAGTGAACTTGGTAAAGAGACAGGTGCTCTCGATTATCTAATCGAAGAAGTCATTCAAGATACCAAGGCCAGCGGCTACGAATTTTTTAGCTTTGGCATTTCTACCGAAAACCAGGGCCGAACCCTGAATGATGGGCTGCTCCAACAGAAAGAAAGTTTCGGCGCCAGAGGAATGGTCATAGATTTTTACGGAATAGATATCGAATGATCAATTTTCTTAACTTGAGAGAAGTGAATCGGGCTTATTCCGCAGAGCTAAAAGAAGCATGTGCACGCGTGGTTGATTCCGGATGGTACATCGGCGGCCCTGAGCTGGCTCAATTCGAGAGCGAGTTTGCAGAATATTGCGGCACGAAGCATTGCGTAGGGGTTGCAAACGGGCTGGATGCTTTGATCCTAACCCTGCGCGCCTGGAAAGAGCTCGGTCACTTGTCTGAGGGGGACGAAATTATTGTTCCCGCAAATACTTACATTGCGAGCGTGCTGGCAATCACTGAAAATCGTCTGGTTCCTGTTCTCGTCGAGCCCGATGCCAAGACATTTAACCTATCTGCGGACAGTGTAAAGAAAGCTATCAATAGTAAAACCAAGGCCATCCTTCCGGTTCACCTTTATGGGCAGCTAGCTGACATGACGGCCCTTTGCGCCCTCGCCAAACAGCACGGATTACTGATGCTGGAGGATTCAGCTCAGTCGCACGGCGCATCACTGCATGGTCGTAAAGCCGGCAGTTTTGGTGATGCAGCGGGATTCAGCTTCTATCCCGGTAAAAATCTGGGCGCACTCGGAGATGCTGGAGCTATGACTACAGATGATCGTGAATTGGCGGAGGTCGTCAGGGCGCTCGGAAACTACGGTAGTTATAAAAAATATGAAAATACCTATCGTGGCGTCAACAGCCGACTCGACGAAATCCAAGCCGCGATGCTTCGTGTAAAACTGAAATATCTGGACCAGGAAATCTCCGCTCGCCGAACAGTGGCAGGTTTCTATGCTTCGCATATATCCTCCCCCCATGTTGCCCTCCCTCACGCAGTCGCAGAAGAAGCGCACGTCTGGCACCAATTTGTCGTCCGGTCCCAACACCGTGACGCGCTGAAGCTGCACTTGAAAAAGCACGGCGTAGAGACGCTGATCCACTACCCCATTCCTCCTCACAAGCAGCGTGCTTATAAGCAGATGAACAATGTGAGCTTGCCTCTCACCGAACAGATTCATGAGGAGGTATTGAGCTTGCCGATAAGCGTGGTACTTCGCTCTGATGAGATGCAAGCAGTTGCAGAAGCCTTGAACGCCTTCATCTTTTAATTCGCTTAAAACGCGCTGATCAGTCATTGTCTGCGCGCCTTTTTTCAGGGGCTGTTTCACTTGAATTTGCTTAAAACGGGCATACTCACAGCGGTCGCGACATTTGCCAGACTCCTGTCAGGCTTTCTAGTCATGAAGCTAGTCGCCGTCCTTGCCGGACCGGAAGGGGTTGCCCAGCTTGGGCAGTTTATGAGCCTGACTGCATTACTGGTCGTCTTTGCTGGGGGGGGAATAGGCGCAGGCGTTGTGAAATATATCGCCCAGTTTGGTGATGATCAGGATGCGATCAATAAGCTAGTCAGCAGTGCACTAAGCTTCACCGTCATATCTTCGCTACTGATGTGCGTTGCAGTTTTGCTGTTCAGCGGACCAATCAGCATCTGGCTGCTGGGAGACTTGCAATACCAGAGCTTAATTGTTGTTTTGGCAATAGCACAAATTTTTGTAGCATTGCACAATCTAGTCATCGCCATCATCAATGGCATGATGGACGTGAAGCGCTTGGCGTTAGTACACGTGCTGGGCGCTGTGATCGGGGTCATTTTGCCTTCGGTCTTAGGCTACTACTTCAAATTGTACGGTGTGCTTCTGGCTTTTATTCTTGCTCAAGGATCATTGCTGATCGTGAGCTTCATATGTTTTTTCCGTAGCAAATATTTCAGCTGGGACTACCTACGCGCAAAAATTGATAAACCAATCTTTATAAAGTTATCTCGCTTCTCGTTAATGACTTTAACCTCCGCACTTCTGGCGCCGGTAGTTCAAATAATTGTAAGGAACATGCTGGCTGAGCGATTTTCCTGGGAGCAAGTCGGATATTGGCAAGCAGTTACGAAGGTCTCTGAAGCGTATTTGCTTTTTATCAGCATGGCTATCAGCGTGTACTACCTGCCAAAGCTTTCGTCCATCACCGACAAAAAAAAATTCAAGCTGGAGATCGCGCGCGGTTACGCGGTACTCATGCCCATCGTGATTGCTTCAGCATTTTTCGTGTATTTTCTGCGTGACTTTATTACCTGGCTTCTCTTCTCGCATGAATTCAAGAGCGCGCTATATCTGTACCTTCCACAGCTGATCGGCGATGTAATCAAAATCGCCTCATTTGTGCTGTCTTACATTATGTTGGCTAAAGCTATGACGAAGATATTTTTCCTATCAGAGCTTTTTTTCAGCTCGCTATATGTGCTTCTGACCTGGTGGCTAACATCCGTATTTGGATTGATAGGCGCTATGTATGCATTCGTACTCAACTACAGCCTTTATCTTGTATTTACGGCGATCGTAGCGAACAGATTTATAAGGAGCATGCCATGAAAAAAGTCAGTGTCATGATGCCGGCATACAATGCGGAACAATTTATCGGTCAGGCCCTTGAGTCCATCTTGAGCCAAGACTACGAGAATTTGGAAATCGTCGTATGCGATGATGCTTCCAAGGACCGTACGCCCGAGATCATCGCGGACTATGCCCGTCGCTATCCTGATCGTATCAAAGCCATCTTGAACCAGGCCAATCTCGGCGTTACAAAAAACTGTAATTTGTCGCTAGGGCATTGTGATGGCGATTACGTCTCCCTGTTTGCCGGTGACGACGTTATGTTGCCGACCAAAATTCGCAAGCAAGTAGCCGCGCTAGAAGCCATGCCGGAAGCCGTGATGTGCTACCACCCAGTTGAAATTTTTGACTCCTCGACTGACAAGACTATGTTCTTGACCAATCAGACGCCCCGAGAAGATGTGCAAAACTTCGAGGATATGCTCTTGAAGGGGGGTATACCCGGCGGCTGTTCGATAATGGTCAGAAGTACAGCCATTCCACCTGGCGGGTATGACGAAAGTCTTAAAACGGTCAGTGACTGGCTTTTTTTCCTGGAAATTTCACTTCAGGGAAATGTGATCAAAGTTCCTGACACCTTAGCGAGATATCGTAAGCACGCAGGTGGAGCAAGCCAGGAGACGTACAGTCTGCTAGAGGAGTCCCTAGAGGCCCTGAATGTGCTTGTAGCCAAACATCCCGAACTGTCTGTAAAGAAAGACCTGATCGATAACGCAAAGGCCAGATATATTGCAGGTGAGGCGTTTCGACAGCTCGAGCGCGGTGACAAACGCGCATATGGTCTAACCCAGCAAGTTCTAGCCCTAAATTCAGGCGCAAAGTACAAGTTGTTCAATACCGCCTCTTGGTTGGTTGCGCATGTACCCGCAGCAGCCCCATTGGTAGCCTTTATAGCTAGGAAAGCTAAGTTTTTTATTAAGCGACTGGCGGCCTAAATGTTAAATATCTCCAGGTGTCGCTCCACCAAAAGCGATTAAACGTGTATGTCCAGTCCTGAAATAGGCTTACACCTGTTTCAACCCAACGTCCGATGCACCGCATCGGTCGTTTTGTATTTCAAGGACAGGTGCGGCCGTTCCTGGTTATAAATCAAGATCGCCTCCCGCACCATCTGCTCCGCTTGTGCAAGGTCTGTCGGTCGGTGGAGCAAGATGTCGTTTTTCAAGATGCCGTTAATACGCTCTGTTTTGGCGTTTTGATGGCAATCAAGTATCGGTCATCGAGCACGTGATGCCATGTTTGGCCTGGAGCTTTTGATAAAGTGCCGAGCAGTACTGCACACCTCGATCTGAGTGATGAACAGTTTCTGGCGTGTCCGACTTGTCTTTAGCGCCATGCGCAGGGCTTGGTTCACTGAGTCAGCATTTAGGCTGCCATGCACATGATAACCGACAACTTTCCTCGAGAAGTCATTCTGTTGACGCCAACTCCGAATTGTCCAAGCAGTGGCGTAAAACTGACCCACCTCCAAATTTACACAAATTAAGCAGCGTTAATTGTTCATGAGGAACAGACTGGGTAAGTGATATCTCGGCAAGCGGGTCAACTTCCGTCGGCGCCAACAGTCTCATATCTTCCGTGACGATTAGGACCATTTGGCAGATACTTCAGAGAAACAACAAGCGCTCGTTGATTTGGCCAACAACCCACAGAATACATTGGGCAATGACCGGTTTGGTAACGAGTGGTTCGCCAAGACGCAGCCAGACGGGACCCAGCTTTGGGGAAGTGTCCGAGAAGGGATTGTAGTGATCTAGTGAAGCTGGACACCCATATAAGCGAGAAAGCTCGCCAGATCGAGGTGTCATATGACCAAACAACGCCGTTCATTTTCTGCTGCATTCAAACGCGAGGCTGCCGACCTCGTACTCAAGCAAAACTACAGCTTCATCGAAGCCAGCCGTTCAATCGGCGTGGGCGAATCGGCTCTACGCCGTTGGGTCGACTATGTTCAGCAGGAGCGCTAAGGCGTTACCCCACAGAGCAAAGGGCTGACACCGGAACCGCGAAAAATCCAGGAGCTTGAAGCCTGGATCGCTCGTCTTGAACGGGAAAAATCGGTACTAAAAAAGGCTACCGCGCTTTCGATGTCGGAAGACCACGAGCGTAGCGCCCATGAGCCGATTGATTGGCTGTGTAAAGTGTTTGATATCGACCGCTTAAGTTTCTATTCCCACCGTCCCAGACGTCGGACTCCGGATGTTGAATGGCTTCGGTTGCACAGCCGGGTGAATGATTTGTTTTCACAAAGTCGCAGCGCTGCCGGTAGTCGAAGCGTTCTCTCGTTGATGCGTGAGGCTGGTGAGCAACTCGGTCGATCCAAAGTGCGCAGCTTGATGCGTGAGCTTGACCTCGTCAGCTAGCACCCAGGTTCTCATGCCGATAAACCAACGACGGTTGAACGCTTGGATATCCGAACATCTTGAATCGGGAGTCCGATGTCCCGGCATCCAACCAAGTGAGGTGCGGCGAGATCACCTACATTTGACCCAGGGGAAATGGCACTATCTGGCAGTTGTGCTGGATCTTTGCACGCGCCGGGTCGTGGGCTGGGCAATGTCGGAAAAGCCGGAGGCCGATCTGGTTATCAGGCGATGGATATGACTTACTAGCAACGGAGAAAGCCTCAGGGCCTCCTGTTCCACTCGGATAAAGGGCCGCATTATGCGAGCCGCCTGTTTAGCCAGCGACTGTGGCGTTATCGCATGTGTCAGAGAATGAGTCGCCGGGGAAATTGCTGACAACGCGCCGATGGAGCGCGTGTTCCGCAGTTTGAAAACTGAATGGATATCGACAGTGGGCTATCGAACAGCCAAGAGGCCCAGCGCGATATAGCTATTTCTTGATGCATCGGTACAACTGGATTCGACCTCATCAATTCAACGACGGTGGACTGGTGCCACCTCGGGCCGAAGAAAAACTTAACGTCGTGGCCGGGATTAGTTGACTACTACAAGCTATCTTTAGCGGCCCTCATAAACTCTTTACTAAATGTTGTGCGTTCTTGAGCATAGGATCACCAGCATCGTTTGGGTCCAATATTTACAGTACGCCTGTCACCTGAGTCCCGCTACCGCCTCACGACTGAGGGGGCGGAAATCACTTTAATTGAAGCGAAAAAAAGCCCGCTTTCAGCGGGCTCTCTTTGGAATGGTCGGCTATCGGTAAGGTCTAGCCGAACCCTCTATTTGTGAAAAACGCAGTTAAAGTGTGAACCTACACCCGGATCAGAAATCCAGGTTAGACACCGCCAGCGCATTGCTCTCGATGAAGTCACGACGAGGCTCGACCGCATCACCCATCAGGGTGTTGAAGATCTGGTCTGCGCCAATGGCGTCTTCGATGGTCACACGCAGCATGCGACGCTGAGCGGGGTCCATCGTGGTTTCCCACAGCTGATCCGGGTTCATTTCGCCCAGACCTTTGTATCGCTGGATGGTGTGACGCTTGGTGCTTTCGGCCATCAGCCAGTCAAGGGCTTCCTTGAATTCCTTGACCTGCTTCTTGCGTTCGCCCCGCTGAATGTAAGCGCCGTCGTCCAACAGTGTGCTCAATTGCGCACCCAGGGTTACCACGGTCTTGTAGTCATTACTGCCGAAGAAGTCGCGGTTGAACGTGACGTAGTTCGACAGGCCGTGGGAGATCAACTCGACCTCTGGCAGCCATACGTTACGTTCACGGTCTTCACGCAGGCTGGCTTTGTACACCAGGCCAGATTTCTCGACGGTACGCAGGCGCACTTCGTACTGGGCCAGCCAATCCTGCATGTGCGCATGGTCACCCAACTGCTCCAGGCTCACGGCCGGCAAGTAGATGAAGTGCTCGGTAAGCTCCTGCGGGTACAGGCGCGACAGACGCTTGAGGGTCTTCATCACCATGCGGAAGTCGTTAACCAGACGTTCCAGCGCTTCACCGGAGATACCCGGTGCCTCGTCGTTCAAGTGCAGGCTGGCATCTTCCAGGGCCGACTGCGTCATGTACTCTTCCATGGCGTCGTCGTCTTTGATGTATTGCTCTTGCTTGCCTTTTTTCACTTTGTACAACGGTGGCTGAGCGATGTAGATGTAGCCACGCTCGATCAACTCCGGCAACTGACGGAAGAAGAAGGTCAGCAGCAGCGTACGGATGTGCGAACCGTCGACGTCAGCATCGGTCATGATGATGATGTTGTGATAGCGCAACTTGTCGATGTTGTACTCGTCGCGGCCGATACCGCACCCCAACGCCGTGATCAAGGTGCCGACTTCCTGAGAAGAAATCATCTTGTCGAAGCGGGCCTTCTCGACGTTGAGGATTTTACCCTTCAACGGCAGGATTGCCTGGGTGCGACGGTTACGACCCTGCTTGGCGGAACCGCCAGCAGAGTCACCTTCCACCAAGTACAGTTCGGAGAGGGCAGGGTCCTTTTCCTGGCAGTCAGCCAGTTTGCCCGGCAAACCGGCGATATCCAGCGCGCCCTTGCGACGAGTCATCTCACGGGCTTTACGCGCAGCTTCACGAGCACGTGCCGCGTCGATCATCTTGCCGACAACCAGCTTGGCTTCGTTCGGGTTCTCCAGCAGGAAGTCGGAGAAGTACTTGCCCATCTCCTGCTCCACCGCGGTCTTCACTTCGGAAGACACCAGCTTGTCCTTGGTTTGGGAGCTGAACTTCGGATCCGGGACCTTCACCGAGATAATCGCAGTCAGGCCTTCACGGGCATCGTCACCGGTGGTGGCAACTTTATGCTTCTTGGCCAGACCTTCGGCTTCGATATAGGTGTTCAGGTTACGCGTCAGTGCGGAGCGGAAACCCACCAGGTGAGTACCGCCGTCACGCTGAGGAATGTTATTGGTGAAGCACAACAGGTTCTCGTTGAAGCTGTCGTTCCACTGCAGGGCGATTTCCACGCCGATGCCGTCTTCACGCTGGATGTTGAAGTGGAACACCTGGTTG
>Ga0065714_10064800_pt1 | contig 18513 bp, 27 predicted proteins | sample MisRhiReplicate2_FD_59101 | JGI IMG/M metagenome (GOLD analysis project Ga0065714, IMG submission 59101) | Miscanthus rhizosphere microbial communities from Kellogg Biological Station, MSU, sample Rhizosphere Soil Replicate 2: eDNA_1 v2... | ecosystem: Host-associated > Plants > Roots >...
AAAAGACCCGCCTTTTGATAACTGTCTGTACTCCTTAACTGGTGACTCCAATGCTTCGTGTACGATTCCTTGTTCCATACAACAACACCGAGGAGGGGACGGGTGACTACCGTTCGCTGATCTGGCCTGTTCGTCATCCTTACTGGTGCTCGGGTTCCAGTGACCAAGGTCTCATCGTGGTGGCGTTTGTCGAGAGCGAGAAAGAGCTGCTGGCTAACTGGCCTGACGCCATCGAAATCGATGTCATGTCCGAGGACGAGAAGACCTACGGTTACACAGACCGTTTCCCTGAACCGGACTACATGACCAAAGAGCTGCGCCCTTTCATCACCGAAGAGGGTAAGCAGAAACTGTTCGAGGAATTCCTTGCGCGTAAGAAGCGCATTGAAAACTCATTGGCCAAGTTTGATGGTCAAGCAGGCTTCCTGACCTTCTCGGCTGATCCGTTGTATCAGGTTACTGAGCTGGCTTACGACAACCTGCTCAAGTCGGTTGATCTACTGACACTGGACGGGATCGATATCCTGCGCTTGGATCAGATCTCCACGGCGTTTGCCAAGTACCTGGAATCCTACGGCTCGGGTAACTGGGTTGATCCGGGCATCGTCCTCAAGGCCGCCAAGAATGTTGGCCTGCGTAATATCGGTCCAGACGGCGGACCTATCATCCTCACGGGTGGTACGTCCTTGGTGGACAGCGAGGAAGAAGAAGATCCAGAAATCGCTGAGTTGGAAGGCGATGACGATGAAGCCCGTTCGGACGTCGACGACGAAGACTGACGGCATAAGGAGGAGGGCTGCCCCTCCCCTTAGCTTTAACGACGACCACCCACTGCGTACGACAGGGTGCGGCGGTACTTCTCTTTGTCAGCCATGTGGGAGTTCACCTTCCACTTGTCGTTGAGGTATTCCTTGTACTGTGTTTCAGCATCGGCCATCTCATCCACTTTCTCACGGATGCGGCCCAGGCTACCACCGTTCTTCAAAGCGCCTTCGTCGAGGCGAATGATCATGGTGTTGTAGACGTGGGCTTTGGCGGCCAAGCAGCACAGTTCAAAGAACACTGGCCAGTAGGCTTTAGGGATGTTGGCAAAGTCCTGTTCATGCGTGAGCTGACACCGTAGATGCAAGTACGAACTCAGTGCACGCGTGTCATTGACCAAGATGACGTTGTTGCCAATCAACTCAACCTTGGCAGACGATACTGCCGGAAGTGGAGCTGCCGCCGCTAGCAAACCGGCCCCTGCGTCCACAAGGGACGACTTGCCGTAATCACCCAGGTTGCTGTAGCCAATGGCGTTCTGCGTCCCTAGCGTGATTGCATAGACAGCGGTGATGTTGCGACCCCCAGTCACCGATTTGGGGATGCGATAAATCACGTTCCACAAATCGACCCATTCATGTGGCAGTCCGTTCAACGGGATCGTGGTTTCAACACCACTGACCAAGTTCACGTCAGCACCCACCCAAGCGTCGATGATCGTGTCACGGATCACGGCGTCTACGGAGGTGCCGAGTGAGTTGTCCCGAACGTACATCCGTTTGGTTGGGTCATACCGGCGGGGGAGAAATGCTTCTTGAAGAATCTCTGGTGGGATTGCGCGCTTGATCCGCGCAACACTCTCGGAAGCTAAGCTCATGGTAAAAGACCTCAGGAGGTGATAACACACAGAATTCGTGTAATTAAAATACCGATGTTCCAATGATAAGCACACCCACAAGGGGGATACAGCGTGAAGGATTCAATTGCCAGTTTGTCAATGACCTGCGCTCATCTGCTGGATTGGTTCCACATTGACTTTAAGGCTCTCAAAGCAAAAGTCCCTGAGGAAGTTCTGGCGGAGAGTGTGAAGTTACAAATTGCTCTGGCTGAAAAGGAAAAGGCGCGGACCATGTTGGTCGACCATCCGCGTAACTACTGCTACCTGCAAACCTACCGCAAGAAATTGCGTGAGTGTATTACAGTGTTCGGCAGCCTGATGCCTAAACCTCCTGTCTCGCTGGAAGATATGTTTGCCAGTCAGCAATCGGCTGCACCGGTCAACTCCAACCGCGCGGGACGTAAACCTGCTTCCAAAAGGCAACAAGTTCGAGCTTAACGAACCGCCTTTGCTATAACCCTCTCTGATAAACCAAGGAGTCATCCATGTCTTCGTCTCAACAAGATGCATCGTCCATTCTTCCAGCAAGCGGCACTGCTGTGATCTATGGTTGCGGTGGTGGCGGTATCAACCTGGCCAAGCGTTATGACAACGTGCCATTTGCCCTGGGTATCGCCGATGTCAAGACCGCTTACATCGACACCAGCGCCTCCAACCTGGAAGGCATCAGCGACGTTAGCCGTGTGTACACCATCGAAGGTTGCGACGGTTCGGGCAAGAAGCGTGACGAGAACGCCGAAGTCATCGTCAAGTCCATGCCGCGCATCCTGAAAGACCTGCCACCTGGCCAGTTCAACATCGTGGTGTTCACGGCGTCGGGCGGTTCGGGTTCGGTTATCGGCCCAGTGCTGGTTGCAGAACTGATTGCTCGTGGTCTGCCGGTCGTGTGTATCGTCCTGGGTTCGGAAGAATCGGCGATCACTGCGTACAACACGTTCTACACCCTCAAGGGTCTGGACAACACGGCGCGCAGCACCGGTACTCCGGTTGTCATGGCGTACTTCAACAAGACCGCCGACATCAAGCGTTCGGCTGTCGACAAAGAAGCTCACTACGTGATCAGCGCGCTGACCTACCTGGTTAGCCGTCAGAACAAAGAGCTGGACACACGTGACGTGATCCACCTGTTCGACTACAGCGACGTGAAAGCGGTTACCGTGACTCCGCAGCTCACCCTGCTGAAAGTCTACGACGACCGTGAGAAGGTTGACCTGGAATCGCCTGAAGCGTTCTCCCTGGGTTGCCTGCTCAAGTCCGAAGACGAAGCTCAGCCGAAGTTGTTCGCCCAGTACTCCTGCGCCGGTTACTACCGTCCAGGCGTTGAAGCGTCGACCAACCTGTTCTTCGCGGTTGAAACCCACGCACTCGGCGCTACGCTGACCCACCTGCAACAACTGTCGGCCACGATCAACGAGAATGAGAAAGCTCGTATCGAAGGTCCTGCGTTCTCCTCGGGTGCCGAGAAGACCGGCCCTGGCGGCCTGCTGTTCGGCTAAGCAATACCCGCAGAAAACAGGGGTACTTCGGTACCCCTGTCTATGCCCTCTTTCCTTTGGAGTGAATCCGATGCCTTTATCTCAGACGCAGATGTTTAACTACGCCATGCATTCCCACGAACAAGCGGCGACGTACGCTGACCACAAGGGCCAAGCCAACGCTGACGTGATTACCAATCAGCTGGAATTCGCAGCCATCGACACAGCGTTCAGTCTGCTGGAACTGGTGGCATCCAGCTATGACTTCGTGGTTCACCAGATCAAGGTGGAGCGTGACGATGAAGATGACTGCACCGTGATGACCTTCCCCAATGGTGACGTGGTGTGCCGCAGCATCAACGCCGAGGCGGAAGAAGGTCTCATCGACCGGATGTACCATCAACGCAATCCACGCGATGACCGTTCCACGGTTGACGTCTTGATCACGGAACTGGACGAAGTCTACAACACGCCCGGTATCAAGTTCAGCTAGGAGCACCCATGTCTAACGCACGAGTTAAGAAAGTAAACAGTGCCCATTCCCTGCTGAAATTGTTGAAGTATTGGCGAGAAGAGGAAACCTCCCAAGAGGCAAAGGACAACGTGCTGCCTGGTATGTACGTGGCCCTAGGGCATTTGATGCACACCACCTTGGCAGAGTTAGCCGGTCGTCATCTCGGAAACCCGGAATACGAGCTGACCATTGAGGTGACCGATGGCGTAGAAACGTTACTGGTTAAATCGCCAAAAGGCCTTTCCAGGATTCCCAAACTCTCCGATCCTGATGCGGCGAACATTGATGCACTCGCCGAAGTGTTCATGCAGTACTATCCAGAACGGGGCTGACATGCAAACGATTCCACAAGCTGTACAGGGTTCAATCGACTTTATCCTCAACGAGGTTCGGGAGTACACCGAACTGACCGGGGAGAAAGAGTTCCACATCTTCGGTCGTGATGACGTGCAGAGCTTGGAAGTGCGTGGTGGCAAAGTCACCCTGCGCTACGAGAGCGAGGTTCTCTGGAGCGGCACCCTCGACGGTAAGGAAGGTGCGCTCGATCCCGATAACCTTCGCAAGGTTAAAGCCGAGAGCCAACAACCCCCGGAGTACGTCGAAGTTGCGGCCCATGGTTCGTACCGCCGTCTGGCGATGCAGATCGTTAACCGCAATAAAGCCTACTACAACGAACGCATGATCCTCGATGTTAACCCAGCGACTCGGTCGACGACCATGTGCGGCTACCCGATGAAACTGGATACCTCCAGAAAGGATTGCCAGGTCAACATCGCCAGTGTTGTGGCTAAGGTCGATACACGGACCTACACCCTAACCCCGGTAGGCGAGTCCTTCGAGATCATGGATACAACGGGTGCTGGTGACCCAACGCCAGTTGAACAGTTAATCCTGCCGCACGATCACGCTCTACAAAGACTTGTCCGTTTCGTCCACCAGGCTGACGCCGAAGCATACGAAAACCGAGAAGACTAATCCTCCGTTAAATAGCAAAGGTGTACCATGGCTAAGAAGAGTTACGTTGAATGTTTGAAAGACGCCATCCGTGGCCACAACTACTCGTACGCATATTCGTCGGGTTCCAGTGCGCTGCAAAAGAAGACCAGCTACCAATTCAGCGAAAAGCTGTACGGCTATCTGCGTAAGGCGTGTGGCCATGACTGCGAAGTCGTGCTGGCTGACTTTGACGAGGAGTCGTTGAAGCGCGAGCGCGAGTTCAGCGCTAAGGCCTACGAGGAGTTCAAGGCCAATGGCTTCAAACGCGTGGTCAAGTCATACGACATCACCTCCGCCGGTAACCAAGGCCAACGTCGTAAACCCATCGGCCACATCGGTGCAATGACCGACGCTGACTGGAATGCCAACCGTGGCTGGCGTGTACCCTTCACCGCTGCTGACAAGAAGCGCCTGAAGAAGTTGAAGTATGGTAAGGGTAGCAAGAACGGTAAGCGTCCGTACGTCATGGACAATGACATCATGTTCATGTACCCGGAAGCGGCGCATCCGTTGAACCTCACCACCATCACCGGCAAGCAACTGGAGCAGCTGGAGAAAGCGAAGCCCACCAAAGCGTTGCTCGATCTGATTGGTCCAATGGAAGTTTCGCCGTATCTCGATAAAGCCAAGCCTATGGTCGCATTTGACCCAGGCACTGGTGAGATCGCCCCTGTCATGCGTGACGGCCAGGTTCTCGGGTACAACTTCGTTAACGAGAGCGCTATCAAGCAAACCCTCGCAGCCCATCAAACGATCGAAGACCCGTTGTACACACCGGAGCAGCAAGCCGCTTTGAAAGAAGCAGCAGCAAACGCCCCGACGATTGTACTCGAAGGGGTCAACGAACTTAACCTCTACAGCGACGCCACCAACTACCGGAAGTTCCCGGAAATCGGTGATGTCAAAGTGGAAGTGGGTTTCGGTGAAGCTGAGCCGGTGACAGTGCCGCTGGAAGAGCGTCCGTTCCTGTTCCGTGAACACCGTGGCGGTTTCGCTGAAAGCATGGCGACCATGCATGAGCTGGAAGGTACCAAGGCGAGTCTGTTGACCTACCTGAAGTCCCGTCTACTGATCAGCGAAGGTGCTACACCTGACATGATCGAAGTGACCCTCTACGCCGAAGATCCTCGCGGCTGGTTGGAAACCTACATCGTTGTCTCCAAAGACCCGGCGTTCGAAGGCGTTCTGGGTTACACCAATGGCCCTGTAGCTGAGGAGGTGGATCGTGACACTCTGTAATCCCAGTGCGACCGAATCGACCACGGTGCGTTATCGCGGTTCGCGAGAAATCGTTCGGGTCTGTGACCTGTTTCGCCGGGAAGGTCGTCCGTTACGGGACCTGGAGGAGGCGCTCAATGCCGTCACCCTCACGGAAGGTGCAACGCTCGACCTGACCAAGAATGAACGCAATGGTTCAATTAAGTGGTTGTTGCAGGAAGACTCGTTCGTCGTGACTTCTGTCCCCAAGGAGAAGGAGGAGATCTCCTTCCGTGGTCGACTGGAACTTGACGAGGGTATCCTTACCTACAACAGCGGTTACGGTGAAGATCTGTTCCTGACCGCACTGGTCAAGATGCTCTCCGATCCAGACGCCGCTACCTTCACTATCCACTTTGGTCAGAAAGGCTACCCGACCACGTGGACGCTGGAGACTGAAGGCCACCTGTTCACTCGCAAGGTAAGTACAGAATGAAGATCCGTAACCTGAATGGAATGACCTTCGGTGAACTCGAACGCCTGATCATGGTGACCGAGCATGTCCGTGTGGTGTTTCGTTGTGACCCTGCTCTGAAGATCGCCACCCGCGCAACGGGCTATGGCGATAGCGAATACAGCGACGGTAACATGACCATCGCTGCGTTCCTTGATGACCTGCGTGAAATCGTTGGCCCTGCTGTACACATCGCACTGGTGAGCCCTAAGGGCGTGCTTCCTCATGGCCAGACCATGATCAAGAACGTTCGCTTTGGTAAGCCCGATCGCCGTGCAACCTCAAAGTCCCTGGGTGAATACCTGTCTACGCCTAAGTTGGCCGGCAAGTAAGGGCATAAGCAGCGGGGGAGTCCCCCGCTGCTACCTATTCCAAATCAGTTGAGTTCTACATTACTCAGGTGAATCCATATCCATCCTCGGTGCCTCATGCGTAAGATAAAGCATTATTTCGGGAAACGTCGCAGCAAGCATAAGCGCTGTCTGCCCAAGTGGTTGTGGGTAATGCCCCGCCGCAGCTTCAATGCCGACTATGACGGTGACAGCTACAACGGCGGTTCGTTCGTAGAGATCGAGGCCGAGATCCGTCGCCAGACTGCTGAGATCTTCGGCGTTCCACCGCACCTGCTCGATCCGAACTGGAACAACCCACACCACGTCACCAAAGAACAGGTGGGTCCAGACTATGGCGACCAGTGGAAGCCGTGGGATGATGACTCCGTGGTGGCTGTGCAAGAAAAGCAAACCGACGTCCCATTGATTGGCAAGGAATAAACCATGTCCCGCGAATACCCTGATTGGAAAGAACTTGCCGCTGAACATGGTATCATCCTGAGCACCCGATTGGTTAACTGCCTGACTGCGGATGCGGTTGACCTGGATCTGTTCCGTCGCATGACACCTACCGAGCTGCGTCGGATTCCAAACCTCGGCTACCATTCCTGCCAAACGGCGATCGATCTGCAAAACGCCCTCAGCGGCAACGTCGAGCCAATCCCTCGTAAGTTCATGGATCGAGACTTCCTGAAGAAGACGGTTAACAAGACTGTCAAACAGTTGCAGGATGCTCTCGACGAACGAGGGGGGTTCAACGCCGTTCCTGACTACCTCCAGGAATTTATGTCCTACGTGGACTTTACCCCCAACTTGCCCATCTCCTTTCGCATCTCCAAGGATAAACAGGGCAAACATTTAATCACCCTTCAATACAGCAAGCACACCCTAGTGTTTGCAGAGAAATGCCCATGACCACTAACTTCGTCTGTGAAAACAACGGCTGCGGTACCATCGACTCCATCACCGCAACCCATCAAGTAATCCCTGGCGCCTACTGCTGCCATCGCTGCATCCACGGTACTTGGCACGGCTACTTTGCCGAAGAGAAATACAGCGGTCCGCAAGACGGTCCGATGTTGAACCGAGTAGACGGGGACGAAGAGCCCTCGTTCTCGTAGTGTGAGGGGCTTCGGCCCCATCACCTTTTCTTTTTTGCCCTCGAAGTGCAGTCCGTCTATTTTCTTCTCTGAGATGCGTTCTCAGTATCACGACCACCACGGTCTACCGAGTATCTTAAAACTCGACGTAGGCCGGTTACAGCGCCTTCTAGGCCTATTCTCAAACATCCGCGCATGTACTTTTAAACAAGACTGACCAATTATGTAGGTGATCGCGGGGTAAATCATTTCAGTCGTACATTATACCACTGAGATACATTACCCTAACCTAGGAGTCTTTTCCCTATGGGTTTGAAATCCGCCAACGCCTGTTACCACTTCGACATTCTTGACTTGCTGGAAATGGTGGAGATGACTCCAACCACTCCGGGGGAAAGCTGGGTCGTGGAAGAGGCACTGCAATTTTTACTGGAATGGACTCTTCGCCGTGACTGCGATCTTAATATCGTGAAAACGGTTGAATACTCATCCACCATAGCACCGTACGTGAAATACCTTGAATGGAAGTTCTCCAGGATGCAATCCCCATCGCGCATGTTCAACGCCAGTATTCTTAGGCGTCGACATCCGGGGGAAGAAGCCTGGCTCTACATCCGGGGGCACTCGTTGCTGATCGTTTATTACTGATGAGGTTACTGTGGCTAATTGTGCAATTGACATCTTCGACTTGGCATGCGATGTAGAGGCGATGTTGAAGCCTCACGTTAAGCGTCCACTGCGCGAGGTGCTGGCAGGAATCTTTGACTGGATGGAAAGTTACATCCACAACAAACAACACTGGACTGGTAAGCGCCCGCCAAACGTGGAAGCGTGGTGCAAGTCGATTGATGCGCAGTATGTAAAAGGTGGTATTCACGACAAGATTGATCAACACATGACCGTCTGGATGAACGACCTTCTGATTGACGTGTTCCCAGGCAAGACGTGGCGCATCGTCGAGTTGCAGAAGATCGGCCCGTCATCGATGGCCATTCAGATCGGCCAGGACTACCGCATCATGGACTGGATGGAGAAGTTTGGTCCTGATCATTACACCGTCGACCCACTGGAAGTTTAACCCATGACCACTAATGCGTATTTGATGGATATCGGTGAACCGGTGCAGTTCATCAACGATGCGGTTAGAAAGGAGCTGGGTACTTGCTGGCCAGGCCCATTGGAGCGAATCGTTACACAAGCGATCGAGCACCTGTTCTACGGGGGCATCCTCCTAGGCGAGCGCGTTATGGAAAAGGCGCTGCTGGCAATGGGCGTTGATCAGGTCGAAGCCATTCTGATCTCCCGCAAATCGTTCGAGGTGCTTAACCGCGCCTTACGTATTCCGGGTGAAAAGGAAACGCACCTGCAAATGGCGTTTGACTACCGCTTGTTCTATAAAGAGCGAGCCATTGCCATTACACGAGTCAAAGCTGCCCCGGTGACTGACTACCGCCAACCCGATGACATCATTGAAGAGATCTCCCAATGCATTGATGGTGGGGGGTTTGTTCCTGCACGTTTGAGGAGATTACTGGATGAGCAACGTACCCATCACTGATGAGTCGTTGACTTCTGCTCCTAAGCTCTACTTGGTAGATTGGCCCAGTCACGGTATGAAGCTATACCGTGACTACCTTTATGCCCTGCAAGACGTAGGAATGGAAATCAAGATAGCCGAGATGATGGATTGGGGATGCCTTGTGCACGGCCTGATCGGTCGTACCACAGAGCGTCTTGATTACGCCGTCAATCACATTTACACCCTCTACCACGATCGCCTCCCTTTTGAACATGACTCGGACACAGTCAGATCAGTAATGGATGAGATCATCACGCTGTTGTATTACGAGTATGCCATTCACCTGCGGGCCATTCATCCCAGTGTGGGTAGGTTATCTGTAGTGAGGACTTCGAACGTTGGCATGATAATCGAGAGGTTAACATGAAGGACTTCTTAGTCTACTTGCTACCCGGTGAAGCATTGGATGCGGATCACACGTTCACGAAACTGTGTAAATGTGTCGATTCGCATACCTTGCTTTATGCCGCCTTCGAGTATTACATTCACAGTGACACCTATAACCTAGAGGAGCTGGCTGAACTGTACTTACACAACCCCATCGCGGGTGGTGCAGAGTTAGAGTCTCTATTAATGGCCTGGGTGGACAGTGGATACTTTCTTTGGGAGAAGGTCGTTGAGCCGATCAAGACGGAGAGGAGCTACGTCCTCTACAACATCTTTTACGACAAACGCATCCAAACGGTACAACTCACGCTTAAACGCCGGGAGACTGGTCAACCCTTCACCGCAGTCTTTGGTTGATGGCGTGATGGTGGTCATGAACCTCTCCAAACGAATCACCAAGTCGGAAGAGTACGAAGCGGTTACCCAGTACATTCCAGAGGAAACTTTGGTTGACTACACGGTGCACTCGATCTGGACAGGTGATGATCAGTTCGTCAACGATCTGTTCCACGATACGTGCGACAGCATGCTTGACGACCGCTCAGAGAGCGACTGTGCCATCTTATTGCAACACTACCAGCCTTTGTTGGACTTGATGTCCGATGAGCTGAAATGGCCTCTCAAGGCCTTGATGCGTGATAAGAGCAATCGGCGTTTCATGCCGATGTACTTCACCATCAACGAACGCGCTGAAACCCTTTCCTTTAAACTGATTGAGAGAGACCCGGAGGATTTTGATGAGAGCGAAGAGGAGGAGTGAGCGACATGACCTCAGTAAATTATCACGGCGACGCTTCATCTTACAGACCGCCGAATGGTTCTACTCGGTAAGACAGCATGACGCCATTCTGTCTGACATTGGTAGCAATCTAAAGGAAGCGCTCAAGACCACGATCAGTATCTTGGTTAAGGCGGCTAAAGGGGAAACCTACCTTCCGTCTTACATGTCTATGGGAGAATACCAGCATCTGCTGACCAGTTTCCTGATGCACCTCGATTACCATGACCGGGTGCATATCTCCGAGGATGTGCTGGCCACAGTGATTGAAGTATCAACCCATTTCTATAATGAACTGACGCGACTGTTTAAGTACATGAAGCTCAGCGACTACCAAGTGAAAACAATGACAATCGTGGGCTTTATCGGAGATGACTTAGTCGTCGATATAGTCTACTAAGGACTATCGACATGCCATGGCTTTTGTACGACGTCACCGAACCGCTGAAAAAGTTGCGGCAGAATCTGGCAGCCATGACGTGTGCCGACTACGACATCGATGAGATCATTCACGATTACGTACCCTATCGCGAGAAAGGGGAAGAAGCCACACACCTCTACAAACGGCATGGCGCGGACTCCGGTTCCGACATGCCTGTAGAGGATGGCATCCTGTTGCATCAGGAAGTCATCAGTTTGTACAACGCGCTTGACCTGACGCTCAATCAAGGTCCCGAACAAATCAAGAACGTCAAGCTCACCCTTGATGAATCCGCCCTTTTGGTAGAGCCTAAATGAAAATCGTCGTTCAAGAATCTGAAACACTGAAGGACATCTTCAGAGAGGTCTGCCACAAGGTCGAACCGGATTATGAGATCACCGGTGGTGTCCTGCCCGACAACATCAAGACAGAACTGCGTCGACTGATCATGTTGTCGTTGACCTACGCTGACGATGAGCACGAATCGCCTGACTATGGGTTCGTGGTTGACTTGCGTGAAGACCCAGTGATTGTTGCGTTGTTGAACATTCCCTGGACGAAGTTCGACGTATTGGATGACCAAGGAACCCTCATCCTCTACATCGGAGACTAGACATGCCTTTAACCACCAACGACTATGGCAAGACGTTGACGTTCGAAACCGTCTCGCCTGCGATCCTGGGTAGCAAGATCGTTAACGCCAAGTTGCAGTCGATCGTTGACCCGGCAACCGCAAAGGCGTTGGGGATCGTCGACATCACCTACCAGCACCTGCTGGTCTTCAACGACCTGCCGGCGGGTACCAAAGACGACGCCATGTCCTACAACTACGCCAAGTTCCTGATGCCCGATGGCTCGCCAGCTTTGTTTGGCATGCCGTGGATCAAGGAAGGCAGTGTGGTTGAGGTCGTGGTGACGGACGTGGTCGTTCGTATCAAGGGTGTCGGCCATGACACGATCAACATTGTTCGCAATGCACTGATCAGCAACGGCATCACCAGCGGCTTCACGATCGACGTCGAATCGTAATAATTTACACACCCTTCTAGATAGTATGCAAAGAAGCCCGACCTCGACACCCGGTCTTTGATGCAGTTGTACTCCTTCTAGCGTTGTCTGCGAAAGGTACTGTACTTCGGATGGCTTATCTCAGAGGTTGTTTGCCATGTCCCTTGACTCCAGCTTGGGACATGGTTTTTTCTTTTGTCTTTTTTCGTGAGGGTTAGCCCTCTTCTTTATGCCGTATCCGAGCAGTCCGATTGTTTTTAAGAACCCATGAGGGATATGGAATGAAGCCACTTCACGGAACCGATCAATGAATCATTTTGTCTTACCGGCCAGCGAATATAACCGTGATCTGAATTTGATGCGGGCCTACATCAAACAGACGGCCACCTATTTGGCCAAGGTTACCGGGGAACCCTTCGAGAAGTGTGTCGCCTTCGTGAAGCGTGAGATCGGCCCCGGCGGCAAGTTCGAACTCAAGGACCCGCAGATTATCAGCTTGGAGCAGACCAGCCCAGGCAACCGTGAGAAGGTTGAGCGTACTTTCATGGAGTACGTGAATGAGGTTGTGGTTTCTGACCGCATCCTGTCACCGTCCATGGTCGTGTACGAACGCCCCGAAGTCAACAAGTCCACCTCCGCTGCATTCGTTGAAGGTGGCATCGCCGGTCGTAAGAAAGCCAAGGGCGAGATGTTTAAAGCCAAACAGGAAGGTGATGAAGTTCTTGAGTACATCAAGGACTGTGAACAGAACGCCAAGAAGATCGGCATTAACTCGATCTCCGGTATGCACGGCTTCTCTGGTAACATCCTCTACGTGAAGTCCGGGCACTCCTCGCTGACCTCCATGTGCCGTACGGCCACTGGTTACGGTAACGCGAACAACGAGAAGTTCCTGACTGGCTCCAGGCATTACTGGAATAGCGACATCGTGATGGCGAACATCCTCACGATCGTGACCTCCACCGATTATGCCCTGTTGCAAGAAGCGATCGATGCGTACAAGATCGTGATGCCAACGGTGCGTGACACCATGCGCTGCATTGAGCACTCGACGTCCTTGTACTGGCGTAACCCGTCAGAACTGGATCGGATCGAAGAGCTGGTGTGCAAGCTCAATGGCCTTGAACGTGCCGCCTTCGTTTACTCGGGCGATCTGTACCACCTGATGGTCTACAACCAAGACCTGGTTCGTGGGTTCATGGATCAGTTGACGGCTACCCAGGAAGGTAATGCCGTCCCCGATCCAGATGCTTCGTTGAAGAAGCTGGACGATGACACCAAGTCGCTGGTCAACCTTCTCAATGCCCACATCCTCGACAGCTACATGGACGATGAGGGTAAGCGTCAATCCAAGACGCACAAGTGGGTTCGTGAGAACGATCCTAAAGGCTACATGGAACTGGCAGCCACGGCGGATAACGTCCATCGTACGCTGGAAGATTACAAGCTGTTGATCAAAGCGCTGTGGGTGCCTAAGCACATGCCGCCGACTGTGGCCAACATCCGTGGGATCATGCGCCGGACTGCGATTGCCTCCGACACTGACTCCACGATCTTCACCACGCAGGAATGGGTTCACTGGTACACCGGCTCCTATAAGCGCACGCGTAAGGGCGACGGTATCTGGTACGCCGTGACTTACCTGACGACCCAGTGCATCATTCACGTTCTGGCACAGTTCTCAGCCAACATGGGCGTGAGTAAGCCAGACCTGCACCGTCTGTCCATGAAGAACGAGTACGCCTTCCCGGTGTTCTCTCTGACCACCAGGGCCAAGCACTACTTCGCCTTCATGTCGGCTCGTGAAGGTAACGTCTATGCTGAATACGAAACCGAGATCAAAGGGGTAGCCCTTCGTTCCTCTGCTGTGCCGATCCACGTGATCAAGCGGGCCAAGGAACTGATGATCGAGATCATGACCCTCGCGGACAAAGGGGAGAAGATCTCCCTGAACTACGTGTACGGTGTGATCTATGACCTTGAGATGGACATTCGTACTTCTATTGAGAAGGGCGAGGCCAAGTACCTCAAGACCGGTCAGATCAAGGAGAAGTACAAGAACATGGCGTCTTCCCCGTATGAGCAGTACCTGCGTTGGGAAGCGATCTTCGCACCGAAGTACGGCAGTACGCCTCACCCGCCTTACTCGGTGATTCGTGCCCCGCTTGAGATCAACAACAAGACGGACATGGCCAACTGGCTGGCTTCTATGGAAGACCGTGACGTTGCTGGACGTATGGCCAAGTACATGCTGGAGAACAACCGGAAGGAGATCAAGAACCTTCTGTTGCCGGCTCAGGTGTTGGGTCAGTCTGGTATGCCTAAGGAAGTTCTGTTGGCGATCGATATCCGTAAACTCACCTACCAGATCCTGGAATCGTTCTACCTGCTCTTGGAATCCCTTGGGGTCTATCAGGTCGACAGTAAGTTCCAGCGTCTTGTGAGTGACTTCTGGTCGCCTGAGATCGGGCGTCAAACCCTGCAAGAAGGACGTGACCATGCAGCAGAGCAGCCCGCCTGAGTTTATCGCACGGGAAATCGTGGACATCCTTGATTGGATGTTCTCTGACTCCATCACTCTTAAAGGCCCCCATGATCGACATGTGGGGGTTAATCCAGAATGGTTGAGCGTTTACGGTATGCCGGTGATTGGCGATTACTGGCTAGTCGACGTGTTCGGTAACGTCTCGCTATGCAGGCGTGCTGAGTTCTTGGCCCATTATGAGCACATCACCGGATGGCGATACCGACGCGTCGGGGCACCCGTCTTTACGCAGGAGGTCTAGGTATGGAAGTTGGTAAGTCTGAGTTCATTGCTCGGGAGATCTTGAGAGTTGAGCGAGGCTATGAGCCGACGTTAACGATCGAATGGGCGTTTACCACACCACCGTTGCCAACGGAGGAGTTTGAACGTACGTGGGCCACGCTGCGTGGTCCTGACGGTCGTCATGTCCGGGTAAACCCTGCATGGCTACAAGTCTATGGGATGCCCGAGGTGGGTGACTATTGGTTGGTCGACATCAAAGGACAGGTGTCGCTCTGCAAAGCTCGTACGTTCAAGTTGGAATACGAACACATTGCCGGGTGGCGGTACCGGCATCTGGGAAAGAAGGTGTGGGTAACCACCAACCCTGATCGACGCACCACAACCTGGCGGCGTATGAAACGGGAGATGGGGATTACCCACTCGTGACGGCATAAAGGGGAGGGTCGAAAGACCCTCCACCTATGCGCTTACAGATACGGTCGAATGTTCTGGTCAATATAGCCCCGAAGATAATTCGAGACATCACTGGGCAGGCCATTAGACAGCGTCTTGTTACTGTCCACTTCCACCAGGCAACGGCGGATGCGGTTGATTGAGTGGGTGTTGGTATCGTTGTCCATCTCATTCCCAAGGTTGAGAAGGAAAGCGATGCTGTTCAGTCGAGCAGCAATCAGGGCCCAGATCAACTGACTGGTGAACGGCACCTTAGGGAGGCGGTTCACTTGCAGGGCACTGTCGCTAACAAATGCTGGGATGTCCATCAAGGTGTTGACGAAGGTTTGCTTGGTCACCCGAAGGTTGGTCAAGATCTTGTCAGCTTCTTGCTCGAACCGTTGACGCAGGTCAGTTGTGTAGAAAGGGAGCTTACGGTAGGTCTCACCGGTAGGCACACCCATCTGACGTCTGCAAATTCGGTTAAAGAAACACACATCCAAGTGACTATATACAGCGTTCGTGAGCGGATACATCAGCAAGAACTGAGACATCCGTCGCTCCATGCCTTCTTGGCCTGAGAGGCCACTGGCGCGCCACAACTGGTACTGGCAGGCAAGCATCGGGATATTGACGGTAATCACCGCCATGCCGCTCTCAGTGGTCTTGCTGTCGCCGTCTAGGGACTCGATGCCCAAGTCGCTGCGATAATGAGACAACACACGAATAGGGCTAGCGTTTGCCCAGTCCCAGTTCGTTAAAGAGAAGTCTTCGTCGGTGGCAATCAGCACTTCCCAACTCTGGCTCCCATAGAAGACACCTGGGTGGTGCACGCGACCACGGTGTAGGTTGGAAGTCATTCCCATCACACCCGAGTACTGACCCATACGCTGTTCCACTTGGGAGCGGTACACTTCAATGTTGCCAGTATAAGGAATGTTGATGGTCTGGAGCAGCTTGACAAGAAAGTGGCTACTGTCGACGCTGGCAACGTTGAGGTGACGATAGTCCACCCAGCGATCTGTGTCGCGCTTTAATACGTCCAGCGCGTAGTTTGCCTTGGTATAGACAACCCCACCCCCACGGATCACCGGGTCAGTATTGAACAAGGTATACATGGATTGATCCTGGGTTAGGTTATTAGAGACTCAAACGATTAGGGCAAAAGTCCTTGTCGTGTATTATTTTACACGCAATACCCTATTGTATAGAAGGTGGTGTATGCCATCTCTGGATTGGTCGCAAGGCCAGTCTGCATAGGGAAGGCCATGCGCTATTTAGCGGTGACCTCGTTTAATACCGCAACATCCAACGAAACCGAACAGCCAGTGTTGGCTCAAAAGAAAAGTCGATTGTAAATATCTACGGTCGTACATTATTCATTTGAGCCAAGCATAAAGTCTAGCTAGACACTGGTTCTGAATCGATTCAAATACCCGAAAAGAGATAGGAGTTAGCCTCATGGCTGTGCATGACGAAGAAGGTACCACCGGCAACGAACAAACCCAACGCGAGCATCCATCGCGTGAAGGCGTTCGCCCAACTCGTGCTTCCACCACCCGCGATGACGATCGCGACGACAAGACTGCTCCGCGTTACTCGCTGCGCAACCTGAACACCGCGCTGCCTCGTCCTTTCGGTCGTAACGAAACTGGCCAGACTCTGGTCAAAGCCCTGGAATCGTTCCACGCGCTGTTTCAGACCGCGCCGGGTTCGGAAGCTGACCTGTCCAACTACAACGTGATCGGTTTCGACACCAACGAACAGCGTGCTGGCATGTCGGCCGTTCTGCTGGTCGCGCCGCTGGAAGCAGACGGCAAGACTTACCTGTTCAACTTCACCCTGATGCTGGAAGCTTCGGCGCCGGTTCTGACTCCGCTGAAAGGCGAGTTCGAAGGTCGTCACTTCGACATCATCCAGGTTGCGGGCGATCTGTTCAACGAGAAGTACCTGAGCCGCGTCGAAGACCTGGTTACTCGTCGCTTCAAGTCGAGCCGTTCGAACGAGAACTTCGAGTTCGTTGACTGCGGCCACGCCGTAATCCAGGCGTCGGTTGATCTGTCCGACCAAGCGGTACTGAAGACCTACGCGTTCTACGCCACGGCTGCTATCAGCACCGTCTCCGGCGAACTGCTGGGCAACCAGCCTGAGTTCGAACTGAGCTGGATCACTGAAAACGACAAGCTGATCCTGGCTACCGAATTCAATCCAGAGCCGATCCTGAACGCCGCCGGTCAACCGCGTCGTACTGACGCCAAGCTGACCCTGATCGCCAACATCAACGACGACGACGACAAGTACCAGGAAACTCTGGCAGTCGTGGGCGTCCAGCTGGAAGCGGTCTACGCGCCAAGCCGTAAAGAAGACGACGACAACCGTGGCTTCCGCCGCCGTGGCGTTGAGAAGCAGACCCTGGTCGCTCCTCTGGCTTCGATCACCACTCTGGACACCGGCACCAAGGCCGTGACTCTGGAACTGATGTTGTCCGGTCTGGTTGCAGTGGCGTCGCTGTCTGACGACCTGTTCTGGCTGAACGGCTTCCGTGGCGATCCGATGGTTGACCCGAAAGACGTCGACCCACGTGACCCAGGTGCTTTCGGTTACCTGGACGACGGCGTCAAGATCGACACCAAAGCGAACAGCTTCGACAACGACAAGCTCCTGGGCCTGTTCGAAGACTACTGCTCGCCGGAACTGGCCTTCGCGCTGCACTGCGAAGAAGCTGGTGAACTGTCGTGGCTGACCGACGTGTTCCGTAACGCTGCGGGCACTGGCCCGTTCGCCAAGGAAATGCGTACCCTGCTGGCAGAAACCGCAGACCACGTTACCGATGGTCACTACTCCACTCGCCTGGCTGAAGAAGACGAGAAAGAGCTGGTGGTCAACGGCGACAACCGTATCATCCTGGGTACCTACAAGGCTGAAAACGGCGAGCTGCGTGACCTGCGTGACTTCGACCTGTTGAAGTTCCTGAACCAGTACGGTCACAACGACCCAGAACTGGCTCTGCAATACCAGGACACCTTCGACATGACCAACCTGCCGATCGACTACCGTATCGATCAGCGTATCCGCATCCTGTCGGACGTGTTGGGCAACCGTATGAAGATCACCGGCTTCGCTCGTCAGGTTTACCTGACTGCGGGCGGCATGCGTGCACTGGCGCTGGCATTCGAAGACTGCGGTCTGCAAATCGAACGCGCAAGCGGTGGCCAGTCGTACACCAACACCCGTCAGCGTGGTAACACTCTGGTTGGTCGCATGGGTGGTTCGAACATGGGCGCTGGCCTGTTCAACAGCTACAGCCGTCGCGATGACCGCGGTGACCGTAGCGATTCGCGCGGCACTGGCTA
>Ga0065714_10064801_pt1 | contig 18505 bp, 22 predicted proteins | sample MisRhiReplicate2_FD_59101 | JGI IMG/M metagenome (GOLD analysis project Ga0065714, IMG submission 59101) | Miscanthus rhizosphere microbial communities from Kellogg Biological Station, MSU, sample Rhizosphere Soil Replicate 2: eDNA_1 v2... | ecosystem: Host-associated > Plants > Roots >...
CGTTTCAACGCAATGAGTACCCGCCTGAAAACATTGGTATTAACAGCACAGTGCCCCACACTTTTCGGTATTCGCTGCATGCAGTCCGGTGCATCGGGATATGTGTGCAAACAGGAAGACCTGAGTGAACGGTCATTTTCAAGATAAATTAAAATTTTTCAAGAATATTGAATTGTAAACATCTAGGATCGAGCCAAGCTACAGTCCTTTTGGCGGAACTCCATTTACCGGTTTGCGCGTTAGGTGGCTCGTTGGCTGGGCCCCGCACCAACACTACCCTATCCGCACCCTCTGATCCCCTCGTGCAATCCGAGCATAGCTCTCCGCATCCAGCAACTGCTTTAAGCCGTTCACTCCTGGTCAAAATGGCTAGGGGTGCAGGTAAAATCCGTTGTAAATGGCTGGTTAGGTCCGTTGCAAATGAGTGGTCAAGTCAGTGCAATTGTCCAGGTGTCAGCGGATCTGGAGAAGTGGCTCCAGCCAGCGGCGAGTTCAGCTAGTCTTCTGGCACCAGTTATTCAAGGACGACACCCATGCCAGATAACTCTGAAGCCAACATAGCCACAGCGGACGCTCTCACACTACTCCTGCACAACCAGCACGCGATATGTGCGGCCATTGAAGAGGTAACCAAGTGGCTCTCTGAGAATGGAGTGGGGAGTGTTTCCGCTAACGCGATGGGGGCCATGGAAACGCTGGACAAGAATGCACGAGCCATCACCGATGCAATTATGCGGCTACGCCATTCATGAGTATCATCTAATGCCCGATGCTCCTCTTAAATGAACAAATCCCGATTTAATGCGGGAAAAATGGGATTTTTTGGAGAGTGGGGAATTTCATTCCCCTTGACCAACCATTTGCATTGCCACTGACCAGCTAATTGCATTCGAGTTGACCAGCAATCGCCATCGTGACGACCGATAGAGAACGACCCTTAACTGCCCTTCGCGGTAGGCAGCTAACGACCCAGAATGTGTAATCAGCAGACCAGAAAATTTGCGCAGGAGCGCGACTTTTGACTGTCAAACGTATTCTAAAGCGTTTTTACACAGCCTCCGCCATTAGCGGACATTCAGCCAGACCTGCATTCGACCCAAAACAGTCGCCTATAACGGTTTCTCTATACGCTGAATAAGTGCAGATGACTGGGGAGGTAGCTTGTCGTCAAAACCAGTGCTATACACTGCGGTGCTGCGCGGGCAAGCCCTAGACTCTGCACGAAAATAGATGCGGTAGCACCCCCTCAGGGGTCTGTGTAAGCTGGTGGCTATTTGCTATGATCCATTATACCTATTGAATTATGTGAGAGTCATGGACGAGATTCGAATTAAAAATCTTCGAACTTTAAGCGATACCGGCTACGTTGAGCTTAAAAAAATTAACGTGCTGCTCGGAAGAAATAGCTCAGGGAAAAGCACATTTGCGAGAGTCTTCCCGCTACTGAAGCAAGGGGGGAAACTGAAGTCAAAGTCTGGAATTTTATGGTACGGCTCGGATGTCGATTTTGGTTCCTTCCAAGATGCAAAATCACGGTCGGCAGGAAAAGCCGAAACGATAAGCTTTACTTTTGTGAAGAAAAATCTCCATGTCGCGCCAGCATCTCTTTATTTTCAAAGCAAGCAAAAATTACGACAGCCACTAAATAGCAAACTTCGCCGAGTGGAAGTAACAGCAAAAATTTTTGAAGACGAGAAAAAAACAGCTTCCTACGAGCTTAAAATAGGTGCTTGTGTCGCGACCTTTACCGTTCAAGGTCTGCTTGGGGCGAAATTTAGCATTGATGGAGTTGATCTCACTGCAGCCGCCCAAAAAGTGATGTACTTCTATCGTCATTCAGGATTATTGCCAGATATATATCCAGTGGAAAAGCCGGATCTTAAATCAGTTAGCAACTCTGTTTATACTGCTCTAGTTAAAGCTTTCTCGATTGATGCACAGCGTATGCCTTTAGATTTGATAGAGGGCCTTCACGTCAATATTCTTTACAATCGTGCCCTCATAGCGAGGAGCTTAAACATCGCCCCTGGAGAGCTCCCAAAAAACTGTGTGTCGTTCCTACGGGCCTACATAATGTGGAGAGAATTCCCGCTTGTCTGGGAGACTGTCCGAGACTTATTAACTGATAGCTTTAGCAAAATACGTTACACCAAGCCCCTCAGAGCATCTGCCGAGCGATACTATCGCACTCAAGGTTTGTCAGTCGAAGAGATTGATCCGCAGGGTACAAATTTGGCGATGTTTCTTAATGATCTGTCCCCCAGGGCCGCATCTGAGTTTTCCTCTTGGACGACAAAGAGTTTAGGGTTTTCGATCGAGTCGAAAACATCTGAGGGACATGTTTCAATATTGATTTCTGACTCTGCGGGCAGCAAAACAAATATGGCAGACACTGGTTTTGGGTTCTCACAAGTAGCACCTATATTGGCTCAAGTTTGGCAATGCATGAAGTCCAGAAACAATTCCTCTCCTTTTGTATTTGTAATTGAGCAGCCTGAGTTGCATCTGCACCCCCATATGCAGTCTAAACTCGCGTCTCTGTTTTCTTCAGTGGCGAATGAAAATCCTCATATTAAATTCATAATCGAAACACACAGCGAAGTATTCATTAATCAGTTTGGCAATGCCGTGGATAACAATACAATTTCCGCGTCGGACATTGGAATTTATATTTTTGAAAAAAATAGTGATAGTGACAAAACACTCATAAGCGAATCATATTTCGACGAGAGTGGGTTCCTTGAGCAATGGCCGTATGGCTTTTTTGACGCTTGAGGCTCACATGCTATTTTATCTTGATCACGACTTATTAAAAGAAACTGATGTAAATCCTGCACGACTTACTGAATTCTTAGAGGATCTGTGCGCTGCACGACGTAACGGCCGACACTTGATATTTTCGGAGAAAAAAACTATCGAAGTTCTGCTGGGACTTCCCGACCTTAGCCCTCGCGCTCATAGAACTCTGTCTGCGGTTTTGCGACGGCTACGAGGAAAATTATCTATATATCGAGCATGTACCGTCTATGTTCGAGTAGTGCATGGAACACAGATCTTCTCAAAAACGCGAGATGGAGAAAAATCTAAGATATCTATCTCCATTGACATGATCAGGGGCGACGATCTCTTCTCAAAACCCAAAATTCTTGTTGAAAATCGCACTGATGGAGATTTTTACACGGGGATAGCTAAGCTTTTGATAGCCCAAGAACGCACTACCCAAGGATTATCACTAGCTTACGAACTAGTATCTGGTGGTGGTAGCCAAACCCCAAGAGAATATCAAGCGCTGAAAAACTCTGATTATCTTGTGTATTGCATTGTGGACGCTGATATTGATTTTCCAGGTGCAGATCTCGGAGGGAATACTGCAGCCCCAGTTTACAAAATTGAGCAAATTTCGCCAAAACCAACGACAGAAGCGCTAATTTTAAGATGTTACTCAGCTGAAAACCTGATACACCCGTCCATGATTAAGTCTGCATTAAATCTTACAGGCACCGAATCTTGGTTCGTTAACCTAGAAAAATTCTTTGAACTAGAGCTATGGAGCTACCTTGCATTAAAGACAAGAAAAACCTGTTATGATTTTTTTGGAGGCTCAGACAAAAACTTATATTGGGCATCCCAGAGAGGTTTTTTTGGCACCCCTCCGTGCCCCCCACCATGTATAAAGGAAAAATGCTCAATATATACCCCGTTGAGGGGGACGACTTTGGAAAAAGTCTCAGAGCACCTCAATAATTCGATTACTAGCATTCCTTTTTTCATGCCTGACTGCAAGAGTGATGTCAGTTCAGAATGGCACAAAATTAAAGACGGCGTTTTGTCTTGGGCTTGTTCAGGTGGGCGTATATCCTAGAGCAGGATGTGTAAAGCGGCCTTGGAAGCTTGGTCTAATTTTCAGAACGCTGCAGAAAAAAAATTCTCGGGTCGGCGCTCGAGTGCACATATGCCGAGAAATTTTCACCGAAAATCGTACAAGTCCGGCCCAGAATACGGTTAACCGATACTTGAGCTAAGAAAATTAAAAGATTGTTAACTGTCTATTCGCTTCTTTTTCCGATTGCTGCCGTCCGCGACAGGCAGCAATTGGCCGTTTTCTGCCTGTTGCATCGACCGATTGAATCCACAGCCAATAGCAGCCAGTCAACAGTTTCCCATGTTCAAACAGTTTTACACGTTAACCAGGTGCTCCAAAACAGGCTGCTGAAAAAGCGGGTAGCGTCGCCGAATCCGACGTCATACAACAGCTTTTGAATCGCCGCCTCGGAATGTGGAGGGTCAGCGCCCCTAACTCTTTTTTTGCTAAGCTATTAGCCTGGATTTCACGTCTAGCTCGAGCATAGACCGAGGAACCTCCAACCGTTAGGTGACGACAATGCGAATGCTAGAAGTTCTTATTCTACTGTGGATTCCACTAGCCATAGCAGATCCAGATGCACCGCATTTACCAATCCAACCAGCTGTAAAGCCTGCTGATCGACATACCGATCTGATTGCCGCAACTAACAGAATTTTTCAAGTTCTGAATAGCTCGCCAGCTCCTGAAGTACAATCTTTGACTGGAGCTATCGACGCTGGCTGTATAGCCATAACCAAACTACTCGCAGATAAATTATTTCACGAAGAATACGAGTTCGTTATAGGGCCTTCCTTCATTTCGATAGCTCGGCGAGTGTCTACCCAGTCAAATCTAGCGCTCTTTAAATCAGATTTTATAGACATTGAAGAGCAGTGGCTTCTTGAGTCTGGGCTCCAAAGTCTGGTCACTCAAAAAATTCTTAAACTAATGCCTCGATTAAAAAAATATTTCTACTTGGATCCCGGCAGCTTTGACTTTAATGGTTACGTTTCCAAATTGAAATCCGAACTATGCGACGGTTCCCAAAGACTACAGACGATCAAGAGCGTTTCAAAGCGGCGAGCGATTGTTGATGAGTGGGGAGTCAAACTCGGTGGAGTATCAGTCGTTGCTGTTGATGTTTCGTCTGCCCTCTACTATCCAGAAGCTTCCACCTTCGAAATATCCTCTGATCCAACTATAGGCAAGCAACGGCATGTCGTGCATGGCTCAATTACCATGGGAGTTATCATCAGCAACTGGGGAAAGAAAGCTCCACCCCCGCTTTCACATCCAAGTACTCATTGATGAAGAGCCAGGATCATGCATCTGGCCTGTTCTCTGCTCTTTTCAAAAAAACGGCAAAAGCGCCTGATATAACGAGAAGGGTGAGTGCGATACAAAATATTCCGCCAGCTGCGAAAACTCCATAGCCGCCAGCGAGCATGCTGTCTGGCCACCCAGGTTCGCCCGCTCGAGCACGTCCAGCGGCGAGAAAAAGTTCGCCAAGACTAATGCCCGTTAGCATAAATGCCAAAGTGAGACAGATCCAAGCAGAAAAGCAGGCTATATTTCTGCCACGGATTCGCAAACGTCAACCCTACGAGCTTCTCTGCAAATGTGATGGAAAATACGAGCATCCCGGAAGTCAGAGTCAAAAACTGTATGCAAAGCTCCTTTACTTCTAGATAGACAAACTCAACGAACATCTTTGAATCCGTCGCGCTGTTCACGTCCATGTAACCTCCTTCCGCTGCTACTGCTGATACCCCTTATGACCCAGCAGCATGCAGGTAAGTAAGTGCCAGCCAGCAGCCTTTTACGACAGTCAAGGTGCAAGATCAATTCTCGGGTCAATTACCTGCGTTACCAAGTGGTCATACCCTTCGACGTGCCAGTTTGCCCACAGCCGATACTTCCCAACTTCATTATCAGGCTCGATTGCCAGCCAATTCCTTGCCGGGATCAAATAGCGGCCACGGGATCCAATCGGCATCATCGTGCCTGTCAGTCGGTAATCGATTTTTTCTTCGCCTGCGCCAAGTGCTTCCAGAAAATAAACCGCGAGTGCTGGCGGCGATGGATGGACTATTCCTGTAGATATGAGCTGGTAGATCATCCCAGCCCCATCCATGCGGTGCACCGCAAGTCGCGATTCAATCACGCAGGCCCCCGCGACATGAACATCCCCCGACACCAAAGTCACCTTGCAGCCATCAGGAGAACTTGCGTAGTCGAGAAGGCGCATAATCAGCCGCAAACGCTCGTCTCTGTGCGGGCGACTACGCCAGTGATCACGTAAATCATCCTCCAACTCTTGCTGACCCGGAACCAGGTCAAGTGCCTTCTCAGCGGCCTGCAGGTCCAGGTACCCGACAGGGATGCTGCTCATCACCAGCATATGCTTGTGCTGCCTCACTTCTGCCAGCCAGGCGTAGATAGCACCCCAACTAGCCTGCGAAACAATCTGTGTCTGTTTAACCGTGGGTATGGTCAGGTCTGGATGGCGCTCACTTCGAAGATCGGGAACCAAAATGGCCACTCCCCCCAATTCGGTGAAACCCAAGTGAAAACCATCGACCACACCAGGAATCGCACACGGGTGCGTTTCGACAGAGGGAATTAGATGGGGGGGATTCTGGATCAGTTGTTGCTGGAAAATCCTGAAGTACCGCCTCGCGGTTTCGAACAATCCCTGGAAAACCGGGCTGGAGTGTAGGTTTTCCGGGTAGGAGCCCCAGCCATCAATGATATCGTGATCGTCCCACATCATGATCGTCGGGATCGAAGCGAACATCAGCCGTGGTTCAGGTTGGCTCCAGCGATCGAGGTAGAGCCAGGTATAGAACTCGTCGAGTTCTGCTTCAATTGCCCTGGTGTAAATTTTGTTTGCACGCACTTCAAACGGCAGACGGAACCACTCTTTCATCAAGGGCGCTGTACCGCGCATCTCGTCGCTGTAGACCTGGTCCCCCCCCATTAGCAGCAAGTTGTAAGGTTTGACCTCATGCGCAGAGGCCATGTCCTCCCAGCGCTCATTGTTCTTGTCGACCTTTTCCATCAATTTGGGATCGGAGAAGCCATTACAGGATGCATAAGCCATGCGCGGGGGCTGGCCCTTGGGCGGAACAACAAAAGTGGCGTTTTCCCCACCAAAGGTAATCTGGACGGTTGTTTCGTTCCTGAGCTTTTGCTTCACCACGAACTCGGCACGCCACACGCGATAACGGGGATTGAGAAGTGGGATATCAGCAATCGCTGTGACAAGTCCGGCATTGCCCCCGGACACTACAGTTGCAACCGGCTCTGCATCGTCCTTGTCTAGGACGATAACGGCAGAGACGTTGTAGCCGGCGCTAGATATACCGCGAAACTGCAGAATTGGTCCCAATAATGTTCGCATGCGCTGTCCTCTGACGACGTTAATTCATGACGCCTTGTCCTTGCTGAATCCCTCACTGCTTTACCTACTGCGCGTCGGCCGCAGCGTAATGTGGTGTGGCAATCTGATACTAGACGATTACCCAGGATCCGCTAGTTTGAGTGAAGAAGCTCGTCCTGCTCATGTAAATAGCTCCGATTAGTACGCACTCTAGGCAAGTGAGAGCATTGTTTGCGTTCGGCCTCCTACTCCGGATAGTGCTGAAAGGGGCGCAGTCCTCCTGCGCCCCAAATCCCGTCCTCCAGACCAGTGCGCCCATCAAAATTGACGCGGCAAAGAATCCTATTCTCAAGCCCGGAAAGGTCCTGAAACACGCAGCGAACCAATGAATGTTCAATGCAACAAAATAGATGCTTTTTATCTGCCTGATCGCTAGAAATTTTCTGGCCGACATATACCTATTTGATGGCTTTGCTATCTCCATCTACGCTCCACCTTGATAAGCCCGGACTCCTGCCGTGCCAGGTCCGAGCACTCACCTCGCGTGTACAAGGGGCTAACCATGTATGACACCTTGTTGGTCGATACGCTTACTCAGTACGTTGCTGCAGCGGCAGGTCTTGGCACTGCGGCGTTTGCATTAGTTGACTCAACCAAATCCGTATTTGGCGGAACATCAAACTATGGATACTTTGCGATAAAAAGGACGGTAAGGCAGTTTTTACCGGCTGACCCAAAGACACCAAAGAAGTCGACCCCGGCAGTATTAGGCTTCGAAAGTCTTAGATCGTCGCTTCGGGCCAATTGGCTGAATGGCACTCCTTTAGAACAACAAAAAGCTATCGCCAAAGCGCAGATCAAACTACGGCTCAACGACAGTACGGTAACGGCTTACGCCAATATCACCAAAGTAGATGCCAATACGTTGACAGAGATCGCTAAGAAAATTGCCTCAGGTGACCCTCTCGATCCAAAGCAAAATAACGAATGGTCTCGATTTGACTTCATTCTCACAAGCATTCTCGATGAATGCTACGCAAGGGCTGATCAGCATTACCGGAATTTCTCGAAAGCCACTGCCGTTGTCGTTTCAGTGTGCCTGGCCCTCCTTGGTCAGTCAGTTTATCCCCCATCGTTCGGTGGCTATGCGGTGGCTTTTCTCGTTGGTTTAGCCGCGACGCCGGTCGCACCAATCGCGAAGGACCTGACCAGTGCATTGTCCTCGGCGGTCAAAACAGCCCAATCCCTGCGTAAGTGAGGTGGCACCGCCATGACCTGGTTCCTGGATTTGCGCGCTAACGGTGTTGGAGGCACTCCGGCCAAGCAGGTAACACTGCGGCAAGGGATGGGGTATTACCCAAACCTCCAAGAATTTCTGTTTCAGATTCGCGGCCGAGATGTACTTATCGGCACCCACGGCTTCAATGTTGATCGAACTGACGGTTTTCTCGCCTTCTCCAATTGGGAGAAATTGTTGGATCTTGGAGACAATGCCCTGTTCATTGGTGTCCTCTGGCCAGGCGACTCTCGCTGGATTCCTGTTCTGGACTATCCCTTTGAAGATACCGAGGCGATCGACAGCGCCACACTGCTGGCCGAATTTCTAGACCTTCATTTCAGCGATGCCACCAGCCTTTCGTTTGTCTCGCACAGCCTCGGGGCGCGAATGGTTTTGGAGACGATCAGTAAGCTCAAACGCGAAAAAGTAGCCCAAGTCACCCTGATGGCAGGAGCAATCAGCAACGATTGCCTGGCGACAACCTATCGGGCCACTGTACTGCGCATCGAGAGTTTAGCCGTCCTTGCGTCGCACGGTGATCATGTCTTGGAGCTCGCCTTTCCTGTCGGCAATCCTGCAGCTGGACTCATCACCGAGGGCTCTCCTTATCAAGGTGGTGCTCTGGGACGCTATGGGCCTCTGCCTCCGCTACCAAGTAACTTAAGAACTGCCTGGCATATTCCGGATGCCTGGAAATGTGATCATGGTGACTACGTGGGAGGTAATGAAATAAAGTACCCATGCCCGGCCAACTTACCAGCTCCCAGCATTCCGGTTCCTCGCACATTAGCTGCCTGGACCGCCGCTTTCGTCTCAACACAGTTCCGTAAGGCACTCGGCCGATGAAGTTGTATTGTATTCGGACGATGGCACACCAGTTAGTGCAATGACTAGAGGGGTGTTGTGCCAGATTTTTTTCTTTCAGTTAGCTGAGTCACTTCATTCTCTTCGCACCTAGCATTGATCTTGCTCTTGGCGCTTTTCTTCAAACATTTTTTCAAGCAAAGCCATCTTGATCTCAGGTTCAAGGTCTGAATCTTTTAGAAACTCTAAATCACTCGGAAGCTCGGTCATGCTAATTCCCACCTTTTAATGCTGCTAGCTCAGTGTAGACGACATAAGTGACCCAATATGTTCCTTCCATTTGTGTTCGATAGCTTTGCTTGCCCTTGCAAAAAATTTGCTGTTTTTCTTGAGTGTCGTGCCAGAAACAAGACTGAGGAGAGAGCGGAAGTGACATGGCTTTTGGGGGCGCGAGGAGGGGGGAGTTGTGGGGCTATAGTTTGCGAGCGAGACCTATGGGGCGATTCTGTTGGAAAAATCGGTTTTCTCAAGGTGTCCGGAGACGGATCGGTGACAGAAACCTTTTGCACGTTGCTACGTGAAATCTGAGTCTGATGCCTGTGCGGCTATATAAGATAAGATTTCAACCTTAAGCGCTTGCTTTTCTACGTTGAAAACTCAACCCGATTTTTCAATAAAATCGGTCGTTCTCTGCCGTTCATTGACCATGCAGCGTGATGGCCAAATCCGATGCAAATGATTCGTTAGGTCGAATGCAAATGGGGGGCACGTCTGTGCAATCACTCAGAGGCAGCAGCGATCCGCAAATTCGACCCGACAGCATTTCCACCGTGACGTATAGAGTTGCTGGTAATGAAGTACTGAGTAGCTTCCGCATCTACGCATGTCCCCAGGAGCTTGAAAGATTAGGCTTAGGTCAGCCTGCTGGGGGCGAACAATCCACCTCCCGCTATGCCATTATGGCTTCAATATTATTTGTGGCCGAGGAGGCCTACCTGCTGCAGCCAATTTGAACTCGGATGATTCGTCATAAGGCGCGAGATTGGATAACCAATGGATGACTTCATCGTTCCAGCTAGAATCGAAAAACTCGATTCTGAGCCAATAATTGTGGAGTTCGTCGTAATCCAGATTCGTCGCGACGGCCCGTTTGTCGCTACTAATAATGCACCAGCATACATGCAGATAGAGTGGGTGTGCCCAAGTGTTGTTCGCGATTAGGGATAGGAATTCGACGGAGCTAAAAATGAATAAATATTCTAGGGGGCAGCTTCAAGTTATTTTTTACTTTATTACGGGCATGGCGTGCTGAGGCGGAGTCGAATAAATGGTTTCGCAGTCCTCTGTTTTATAATCGCTAGGTATAGCTTTTTTGAGGTCGCATGCTTCAATCATGTCGCTAGTTGTCTTTGTTTGCCATTGAAGGTACATTTTTTTATTGTTTAGGTAATCTTTTGTGATTGCCTCGTCAAGGTTTTTGAATAGTGTATCTGTGCACTTCATGTAGATGGATCTAATTGATGTGGTGCTATATTTGACGTGGTCATACGTACAGCTTGTAATCTGTTTGTTGATGTTGCAGTCCCTCAATCCTTTAAGCTGTCTCAAATTTTGGTTAGGATTCTCCCTGAGTTTGTCAGCCCAAATGGCTTCATCCCAGTCATTACGGATGCCATAGGCGCCTGTAATACAGTTGTCATGGATGGTTGTGATGCGTCGCAGTATCTCAATTGTTTCAGAAAATAATGTTGTACTGTCTATTTCTGCTGGAACAACTACTCTGGCTAGATAGTCGCGTGCGTAGGGGTAAATACGATTGGTTTCTAAGACGGCGGCATCGTATGCCGCTTTCCTGTTGGAGATAACAACCAAAGGAAATCCCCAGGTTAATGCAGACTGCAAAGATCCCCCTTGTAACCAGCGTTCACGGTGTGCTTGCTTGTATTTTTGATATATACCAACGTATTCTGCGTACTCGGTTTTTTTTGTTTGCTGTGTTTCTTGGTAGCTAGTTACGGCCTGCGTGGCAATCCATGTGACAATCCCCGCAATGAGAGTGCCCACCGCGACGGGCCCTAGCAATTGCCGAAGTATTTGATCAAAATATGGCACTGGGGTAGGAGGGAATGCTCGATCGGCTGCTGCTTTTATTGTATCAACGGAGTATTCATTAATTGCTTTTTTTATATGGTGCTCAAGTCGCTGGCTCTCGTCTTCTTCATTCGGATTATCCACAGCCATTTTATATTCCTCATGAATATTTAATGTCTTGATGTCTTGATGTCTTGATGTCTTGATGTCTTGATGTCTTGATGTCTTGATGTCTTGATGTCTTGATGTCTCTAGTGTAGAAGCGTTTTTTGTGGTGGCAAATGGCTTTTATCGAGTTGGTTTAACTGGAATGCTCAGATGGTGGATGAGCTCATATTTTGAGCAAACGGCTCCAGTCTCCTAGTCGTTGCGAGATACGCTCCATAAACCCCACCAACTCCAAGATGAGCGGCGCTTTCACTAGGCGATGCAAGCGGGCCCTGCCATGGCAAGAGGGCTTATGTGGTCGGGAGGCTGGTTTTTTTAGCCCTTGGTCGCTATTTCATCTCGAATGGATAACGACAATGCGCACAAAGGTTGTCTGATTTATTGTAGTTGTCACCCTGATTATTTTGATCGAGATCGACTCCGCACTGTTGGCTGAATCGCCCCTAATTAAGTAGACACTTGGGAGCGTCGGCTTCTGACACCAACTTTTTGACAGAGGGCTGGCCGCTCCGCCTCCAAAAACGGACGCCCACGTGCTCCGCGGCGAATGCCTAATCGTTACATTTAAAACGGTCTCCCCCTTGACGCAGCGCATTGCAACGACAACGAGTGGGGGAGCCGGTTGCAGATAACTTCGGTAGTACCGATGGTTCATGTTGCTCATGCCAATGACCGGTAGGCATGCCAATTTCTCCGTCATCGATTCGATTACCGGCGCGGCGGTCGGGGTTCTGATGCTAGTCCGCAAGCCAATGGGCGTAAGCTCGAATGTCGATCATCGGCACCGTGCCGATCTCTTGCAACTTCGCGATGAGCTCCAGAAGGAAGGCTGTTGCAGATTTGCTCTGCGGTGAAATTGTCACTACCCCTTGATCGTCACAGCTGAACAGGCCGTGAGACGCAACACAACCGATATCCAGCCGTTTGTTCACATTCTCCGGCTGAACCTGAAGCGCCTCCACCAGCGGTTGACCCAAGGGCGGCTTCCAGTCGCTTTCAAACGTCAGTAGACCGCCGATAATGTGGTGGAGCGGTTTGGCCGCCGCGACACCGTTGAGCCAGGGAATGGGCATGCTCGTGCGCTCCAGGCGCCGAACGCTCTCTATTTTCTCCTGAGCGTATTTCACCTGCCCGGCGTTGATCGACTGCTTAGCTTCGAAAACGGCATATACGCTTTCCGCCGGGATGACCAGTTGGTCGTTGTGCTCGAAGATCAACGGCGTGTACTGCCGGTCAAAAATGACAATGTCCATTTGCTGGCTGACCCCGTCCTTGCTATCCACGACATGCGCCGTTGCCGCCTGATACCGGCGCGGCAGATAGGTTTCAAGCAGCTCCAGCCATGCTTTTTCGCTCGCGTCACCCTTGGTTCCGGGATGGCCGAATGACTGCCGCGACACGGCAAGACTTTGCTGCACCTTATCGTGCAGACCTGACAGCAGCGTTTGAAGGGACCATTCACTCATCGAACCAAGTTCTCCCAAGGTCCCTGCAGGGACGCCGCGGCTGCGTTGCTGATAGTCTGCTTTTCAGCCGCGGTCAGATCATCTGAAATGATGTTGTTTGTGTTTGCGGGGTCGACAATCTGCGCCGTTGGCATAGAGTCTTGAAAATACTCCAAGCACGTCGCAACGCGGCGAGAGAGGGGTGCGAAAAATTCAAACTGCAATGCCTTAATGACGGCGAGTTCGACATAAAATGAGGCGAAATCCAGACCTTTCTGATTGCGCCACAGTTTGATGATCCGGATTTCCCGTTGCCTCCCTGCCGCAGTGACATGTGCAATGTGCTTGTCGATGTTCGTCTTCTTCCATGTATCTTTACGACGAACATAGAGGCTGTGATCGCTCGTCAGGTAGTTTTGCCGTTTCGCGGGCACCAGATCAACGTCGAAGCCATTGACCGTGATATTGATAGAAACATTTTGCCGCTTCGGCGCGTATCCCTGTTCCTTGAGATACATAAAAAGCTTTTCGTAGACCTCCTTCAAAGTCTCGGGTGTCTGATCCGACAACGATATGAAAAGATCGATGTCAGTGCCCGATGTATTGGCCGTGCCCTTGGAAAACGAGCCACTCGGCCGGACGTCGAGGAGATATCGGTTCGCCCACTTATTAAGGAGCGGTTGGATAGTGGCTTGGACATTAAACAGAGGCGAAAATATACTCGTATCGACGGCTTTCCGGTTGAGGATATTCGTTAGATAGGCGTCTGCGTCGATGTTCATAGTCTCGGTCGGGTCGCTCGCGATGCTTAAGCAGCTATAGATAGCGTATGTAGAAACCGCTGCACTTTCAAATTTTCGTGGATCGGGCGTATCCGCTTAGCAGCGGACCGAACTCTATTCGCTTGCGCCTGCAAGGCAACGCAGCGTTCCGGCCATCCGGTGACTATCCCTTTCTTCAACCCGCTTTGGCGGCTGCGATCCAAAAACAGGTCCGGCATGCACCGAAATGCCATAGGCAAATGAAACCTGCTTATAAGGAGCCCCACGATAGAGGATGGCCCCCTTTTCCCGAAGCGATGTCCATCCGCACGTAATCCTCAGCAGCAGCGCCCAAGGCATGCCAACGCTGGATCTGATTTCCTCGCTGGGTCAAGCGATTGGGGCGGCGATTGAATCCGCCACGGCAGTACAGCCGAGCGCCTGACGGAAAGTCCGGCTATAGTCTCAAGAGTTGAAATACTGCTCTGCCGCATTCCCGCCTCGAAAGGATCCGTATGAAACGAATGGCAGTCTGCGCGTTGGCTCCCTGCCCCGGCATCCCCTCCCGAGCCGGGCGACACCCCACCTCGATAGTCTACTTCGACCGCAGGGATACTCGCCGTGCAGATCGATCGCAACATCACACTTCTCGCGTTATCAAGTGTCATCGTGCTTGCACTGATACTCATTCTTGGCACCTCGCTCACTCACTCCCGACGAGTTGATTTGCGTGAGAACAGATTTCTGCAAACCATTGAGAAGTACAAGCAGATGGGACTGCTGGAAAACGATTTGATGAATGACAGGACTCTTCGTTACCGGCTGTCGTTGGCCACCCTCGATTACTCTGAGAAAAAAACATTTGCCGTCGTCAAGTCCGAATTGAAAAAGCAACAGGCACTGCTTCTGCAAGAACCGGACAACGTAGAGCGTTTGCTATCTTTAAAGGAATACGTGACAGCCCTGGCGAGCAGAATGGCATCTAACAGCGTATTTAATGGTCGCGTGACCGTTAACGAAACTCCTCAAAAAAATCATTTGAATATCCTGTTTCTAAGCAGCGACCCCGATAATCTTTTAACTGGCTTTGAGGATATTTCCTGTGCTTTCACCGGCACGTCCAATGTAGTCCTGTGTAACTCAAAAACGATAAACAGAACACTGGAGGATTTTGATCGTGTTTCGGAGAATTTTTCAACAGCTATTGCTACCCTTGACAGTGACGGGAGCCTGACAATCAATTCATTGGCCAACGGCGCTATTCTTAAGCAACTCCTGAAACAGAATTTTCTGACATGGCTGCTGGGACATGAGATTGGACACGTCATATTGCACGGAAACAAAGTAAATTCAGGTTCCATGCCTCTACATTTCGATTTTGTTTACGATGACAAGGAGCGTGAGGCAGATGCATTTGTCGTTCACGCCGTGCGCGCTGACAACTCGCTTCAGGCGGCCTTCCCCGTCATTCTCCTGGAGTTCATTGAACAGCGTTATCACAAGATCTATCAAGAGCAATACGGATCATCGGCCATGGTATTTCCTGCAAGAAACAGTCCAGTCGAACAAATTTCAATCACGGCGACTTCATACAGCATGCCCCTGCTGGTGCGTGCTATGAGCCTTATGGATCAATCTATACACGAGAACTCAAAGGCCTTGAATCAGGCAACCTATAGTGTGATAGACGGCAAACTGGCTTACGTAGGTTCTTACAAATTTACCGACTACTATGAGTTCTTGAAGACTCGAGTGCATATTGTAGAGAAGCCATCCATTCAAAGTTCCAGAGTTGCCCTCTGCTTTTTGATATTCGGGATGGTCATTGCACTCGCATTACTGGCTTATTCACAGCTGCACCGCAAGGGACATGGAGAATACAAATGAGATTATTCGCACTAATTGCAGGCCTTTGTATTCTTGGAGGTGCCACGTACCTCACCTTTCAATGGAGTGAAGCAGCGGAGCTGGGCTTTGAAGGTGGACAGGCACTTGATCTTGCGAATGTATTTCTGGTTGCGGGATTAATGCTCTTCGGCTTGATTTTCGGGTGTCTGTTTCGGCAGTTGTCTGGTCAGCATAGAGCCATTAACCTTTTGACCGAGTTTAAGATTGTCTTCACTTCCAGCAGCTTTCTCTCGGCTCTCTGCGTTTCACCTTTTGTTTTCATGTCGGTGTACGCCGTTGTAAAGGGCAGCCCTGGTGATCCGGCTTCGATGCTCTTGGCGTTTCAGAACGGTTTTTTCTGTGAGTCCGTATTTTCCAAATTATTCCCAAACTACTCCAATGGCGTCGACAACACGAATAGTGCCACGCCTGGGTAGGTCTTCTCCACGAATGAGAAAAGGGGACGGATTTATTACCGAAACATGCGCCCTCAAGAGTTGCTGAATAGGCTGACACGTACTTCCTATGGAGGGTAAAAGCAGTAGCAATGTGGTCTCTTGAATCAGTCGGCAATCGGGCATTTTCGGCCGGTCGCCAAAGGCAGAAAACGGCCAACAGCCGTCGTTCGAGAGTGGCTGCTGTTGCAATTGCTCCAGAGTTTGAAGCCAGAGAGCGTCTAGACCTGGTGTCACCGCGAATCGCGCCCAACCCGCTTCAAACAACTGTCGATGCTTCAGGTCTGAGAACGCGGCTACTGTAACTGTATCGCTCGCCCCGCAAGTCGCTCGAAATTTTGACGAGAATGAATAGCTGATTCAAGAGAAACCATCCCCCACTGCATCACCTATCATTCAAATTCAGCCTATCGCCTTTGTTAGGTGTCGTTGCAAATACCCTACTACAATGGTTTAAGCACGTATTCCATCAATTTCAATAGAGGGATTCAACATGGCAGCGGGTGATGCCGAAGAAGCGCGCAGCGGCACTATTCCACCAACCGAATGCGAATCCTTTGGTAAGTTCGTCGAGGCAGCGCGGGCTATAAAAAAAGAGTTTGTCGACCCGCGCCGCACTTGGTACGCGAAACATCAATTTTATCCATTCTTGCTATTTCGAATAGGCGGCGTCGTCACAATAATCCTTGGGGTCACGCTTCCTGCAGTCGCTTTGGCAGACATAGCGCACAAAGACGTGATCCTTTCGGTAATGAGCGTAGCGGTCGCCGCATTGACAGGGCTGAGTTCTTTTTTCCGCTGGGAAATAAGCTGGCGAGGACGAGAGCTGTCGAAGTTCGCGATCGATGCTCTTGACGCGAAATGGGAACTAGAACTCGCGAATGCCAGCCATGTTCTCGACGCTTCCGAACGGCTTAAACATGCGTATCTCGCGACCAATGATTTTTTTTCGAACGTTCGAGTCGTCTCTGCCGCTGAGACTGACGAGTTCTTCAGCGGCATGCAGTTCCCTCAGTCAGACAAGGCAAACAAGCCATGATTGCTGGATCACATTCAGGTGCCCCACATGCCACCGATAACACAGGTGCCAACCGTTCCGGTCAGGTCTGGCCGGACTTCGACTATCGCGAATGAGTTCGAACCGTATGAGTGGGTCAGCCAAGAGTACTTGAGTTCTTTAAGCGTGTTTCGCGAGCTTCAAGGTCCTTCTGCATCCAAATGGCAGGGCACGCGTCGACCATAAACTATGGGCCAACGGCCATTTTATACCTTGGAAGGCGTCGTTAAGGTCACGCCGGGTCGAAGGGCCGAAGTGGGTCGTTTTCAGCCGGTCATGACAGGCAGAAATTGGCCAATATCCGCCGGTGGATGGAACGATGGCAAATGAGTGGCTATGCTTGGTCTGATACCGGAATTGATTGAGCAGAATGGGCTTTCCGTCCATGGTATATAACCCCCTTGAGCGGCTCACCTGACTATCACAATGCCCCACCTAGTCAGGGGGGAGACGAGAGAAAAAACGAGAGAAAAAGGAATGTTATCCACTAAGCCGGTGAAAGCGTTATCGCAGCATTTGGTGTCTATTTATAATAGTACGCCAACCTAGAAGAATTATAATTATCTGGAGCACAATTATGCGGATGCGATATTTTTCTTCTTTTCTTCCTCTGCTGTTAGCGCTTGATGGTTGCAGCGTCGGAATAATAAGTGCGACTCGGACACTACAGGAGCCACCATTTTCAACCATGTATGTAGCTGGCGACGTGACTCAAGCGGGCCGTTGTGTGGGTAAATATTGGCAAACCGAGGCCACTCGAATGGGGCCTTTTTGGGATGTTACAACTACGTCCTATAGAGTAACTGTTACCGGAAATCACGGCGCAGGCACCCCTCCAATTGGCTTAGTTATTGAATTCACCGACACACCAGAGGGTACTAGAGCATCAGCGCATGTGCATCCCATCTACCCCTCTGATGACCCTAGACGCACAGTAACTATTGCGGCTCTAAATGCCTGCAAAAAAAGATAGCAAGTTCAATATTCATAATTAATATATGACGCATAAAAACGGTTCAAGTCCGTTCGCTTCGCTCACTCGGGACGTCCGAAAGCTACACTCGCGGTCGCCCCTCAACCGAACGTTAGGCAATTGGTGAAAGCATGAATTTTGCGCTGCTACTGGGCGCGCGGTGAGAATGCCGCCCCCAACAAGTCGCTCCAGCGGACATTATGAATGTCTGCAAAGGGTCGCTTTCTGCCTCTCGCGACGGGCAGAAAACGGCCAATTCTGTTGAAAAAGTCGGTCATCCAAAACTGCCTGGTCATTGACCAGTGAAAACGCCTTTTTTGCACGCTGCTGCGTGAAATCTGCGCCTGGAAACCTCTGCC
>Ga0065714_10003161_pt1 | contig 18452 bp, 14 predicted proteins | sample MisRhiReplicate2_FD_59101 | JGI IMG/M metagenome (GOLD analysis project Ga0065714, IMG submission 59101) | Miscanthus rhizosphere microbial communities from Kellogg Biological Station, MSU, sample Rhizosphere Soil Replicate 2: eDNA_1 v2... | ecosystem: Host-associated > Plants > Roots >...
TTTAAGTCTTTAGACATAGAAATAGTACCCGAAGAAGGAGCATACTCACCTACTATTATTTTTAAAAGTGTAGATTTTCCTGTTCCATTAGCCCCAATTAGCCCAACTCGGTCTCCCGGTTTAATGTGCCAGTTAGCCTCGTCATATAAGGCTCTGGACCCTATTAGGAATGTTAAGTCGTTTATCGAAATCATGTGGCTGCAAAAATACAAACAAATTCCTATCTTCGTCCCATGTACCGTTTAATTAAGCCTATATTTTTTCAATTTGATCCCGAAAAAGTTCATTATTTCGTCGTTAAGCGATTGAAATGGTTTCATGATCACTTTCCGCTTGGTCAAACTATCCTTAGAGGGAGCTTTGATGTTAACATTAAGGGACTTGAGCGCGAAGTTTTTGGTATTAAATTTAAAAATCCGGTCGGTCTTGCCGCTGGTTTTGATAAAAACGGAGAGTACATAGAAGCACTAAGTGACCTTGGCTTTGGCTTTATAGAGGTTGGAACAGTCACACCTTTACCTCAACCAGGTAACGATAAACCAAGGATGTTCCGTCTGCAAGACGATAGTGCAATTATCAATCGCATGGGCTTTAACAACAAAGGTGTAGATACTCTTGCTGAAAGACTTAGATTACTAAAAAGCAAAAACACCGATATCGTAGTAGGTGGTAACATCGGTAAAAACAAAAACACACCTAATGAGGATGCGCTAAGCGATTATATAAAATGTTTCGACCGTTTATTCGACGTAGTCGATTATTTTGTAGTAAACGTAAGTTCTCCAAACACGCCAGGATTAAGGGCTTTACAAGAAAAAGAACCATTGATGCAGCTGTTGAATACTTTACAGCAACGCAATAGTAAAAATAACATCAGCAGACCAATTTTGCTTAAAATAGCTCCTGATTTAACTAACGAGCAACTTGATGATATCGTTGAGATTGTAATGACGACAGGCATCGCCGGAGTTATCGCTACCAATACAACCATCGACAGGAGTACTTTGCAAAGCCCAGAGCCATTTAGAAGTGAGATGGGAGGCTTAAGTGGTAAGCCGCTAACCAACCGTTCTGTTGAGGTGGTTAGGTATTTGTCTACTAAATCAAACAAAACATTTCCAATCATTGGAGTAGGAGGGATTCACTCTCCTGAAGATGCACAGGCTATGCTTGATGCAGGTGCTTCATTAGTTCAGTTGTATACCGGTTTCATCTATGAAGGTCCGGGACTGATTAAAAGAATCTGTAAAGAGCTGGTTAAAAAACACTAGAATATTTAAAGGAATAACAGGAGTCTGAAGTCAATCGGTTTCAGACTAAATTGTTTGCGGGTTCAGTTCTGAATGGCTTCGCTCTGAGTGCATGTTTTTGCTGTAAAAACATGGACCCGACATGGACTTTGACCAAATAGTGGGGGATAAGTTATTAGTGAATAATATAGGCATAAAAAAACACCTTTGAGTATCAAAGGTGTTTTTAAATTCTTCTAGAAAAAGACTTTCTTATGCGTTAGCAGTAAGTTTTAATAAAACTGCATTGTTTTTAGCTAACTGATCTTTTGTAGATTGACGTGAACGGCTACCTAATTCGATGTTAGTAGCAAGTTTTAAGTTCTTCACATCCAACTTAGCGAAAGTTTTATTTCTTCTGTCTTTTCTTTTTAATCTTGTAACTGCCATGTTAATCTTTTTTATTTATTATAAACTTGAGGTCGAGAGCGGATTCGAACCGCTGTAGGAGGTTTTGCAGACCTCTGCCTAGCCACTCGGCCACTCGACCCTACTGATTTTCAGGTTGCAAAAATAGTAAATAATACTTAGGATGCAATTTATTTCTACAAATTTCTGCAAATATCTGCGCAAAGAATTGCAGCGGATATCGCAACGTTCAATGACTCAGCGCCTCCCACTCTTGGAATAGTTACCGGATTTGTAATTAGATTTATTATTTCGGGTGTTATACCTTGCCCTTCGTTGCCCAAAATTACAACACCTTCTTTTCCCCATTTTGTTTCATACATGCTGGTTCCATTAAGAACTGCACCAAAAACGGGTACATTAATGCCTTTTAAAAGTACAGAAAGGTCCTCATAATAAACATTCACTCTGCTCAAAGAACCCATTGTTGCCTGTACGGTTTTTGGATTATAAATTTCGACAGTGTTGTGAGAACATATAATTTGTTTAAAACCAAACCAGTCGGCTGTGCGAATAATTGTGCCAAGGTTGCCCGGATCCTGAACTCCATCAAGTACCAAAGAAAATGATCCTTTCAGGCTGCTAACATCTAAACTGCTGGTTTTTGGAATATGTACCAGCGCAAGTACACCTTGTGGCGTTTGTAAAGTACTAATCTTATCCAGTTCCGCGTTGTTTACTTCAAATAACTTTATATTTGCAGGCAAATTGGGCAGTAAAGACTGATATTGAGCCAGATAATAAATACTATGTATCTGGTATGAAGATTCAATAAATTCTACAATAGATTTTATACCTTCAATAATAAATATCCCATTTTCTTTACGGTACTTTTTTTGATGTAACGATTTTATAAAACCTATCTGAGACTTTGAAAGCATACTATAATAATAAGGCGAATGTCCAATTTCATGCAATATTACTATTTATTCTTGTTTTTGTTACGGGATGCTCCTCAACAAAATATATTGCGGACGACCAATCTATTGTTAAAGATGTAAAAATTGACAGCATAGACAAGGCTTTTGAAGAAGAAGCACTCAATTATATTCAAAAAGATATCAGACCAACATCAACAATAGGGATCAATGTTATCATCTATAATATGTTCAATACCAAAGATGGGCGGTATAAAACTTCGAACATAAGGCCACTTGGTACACCGCCCCCAATTTTGGACAGTACTTTAGTCGAGATCTCGCGCAGTCAGATAGAAAAATTTCTGATGAGTAAGGGTTATTTTATGGCCAAAGTAAAATCAGAGGTAAAAGTGAAAAATAAAAGAGCCGAGGTATTTTTTAAGGCACACCCGGGGCCTGTTTTTCATGTCAACAAAATAAAGGTAGAGATTCCTGATTCGAGCATTAAAAAGTTTTACATGGATAGTAGAGCTACCCAGACCTATCTGAGAGAGGGGATGAGGTATGATGATGATTCTTTGGCTCATGAGCGTGATCGTATTTATACTGTGATGAAGGGGAAAGGTTATTTCGATTTTGTAAGGCCTTATGTGAAATACGAAATCGACTCGAACTTAAATTCCAGTAAAGCCAATGTCACTTTACTTGTAGATAATCCTATAGACAAACCCAAACATGAGCAATATTACATTGGTGAGGCAAATGTGATTATTGCGCCTAATTCTGATGGTTTTCCGTCAGATTCGATTGCCATGAACGATAAGAGTATCAGAGGTTTGCGGTATACCGATCTTTCTAAAAAGTTTAGGAGAAACCCAATTGTAAGGTACAATTTTCTGCACAAGGATGATTTGTATAGCATAGATAATGAGAATCTTACCTATGACAGGATGTACGAGCTTAACGTTTTTAAAAATGTTAAGATAGATTATAACAGACCCAAAGACAGTGTAAATAAAGTATACCCGGTTATTCAGTTAATCCCTCAAAAACTAATGAGCAATCGTGTAGAGGGGGAGGTGCCTTTTAACGCGGGTACAGTTGGGTTTACCTTATCAAACACCTATACCAACAACAATCTATTCCGCGGTGCAGAGAGATTTGAATTTCAGGTAAAAGGAGGATTGCAGTCTAGAATAGGACAGGGAAACTCACTGTTTCGCGATATTTATCAACGTGATTTCTCCATTAGTGCTAATCTGACTGTTCCAAGGTTGATGTTGCCCCTTATTACTGCCAGACCAGGCAGAAGAGGTGGAATGCCTCATACCATATTCTCTACCAGTTATGTGTATGCACAGCAAAAAAGCTTTTTTGAACGCCATGTATTTTTAAGTTCATTAACTTATGAATTTGTGGAATCTAAATCTAAATATCACTCTGTTACCCCTTTAAACTTTGAGTACAGGTTTGGTGGGTCTTCTTTTTGATATTGATGATCCGAATAACGAAACCGAGGTACTTAAGAATTTTTATAATCTTTTGTTGTTAGACAGGAGGGATATTACTCTCGGTATTAAGTATACCTATTCTCTAAATGCAGATAAGTTGCTGTCGAATGAATCCTTCATCTATTTTAGAGGAAGTATGGATATGGCCGGTAATATGTTACAACTGGCAACAAAGATTGCTGGTGGTAAATATGACCCCAAAGGTGGTAACTATGCTAAAATATTTGGCTTACCATTTAATCAATACATGCGACCAGAGGCGGATGTACGTTGGTATAAAAGCCTTGGAGGAGAGAAACAGTTTGTAGCCCGCTTAAATAGTGGAATTGGTTATGCTTACGGTAATTCTGTAGCTATTCCGTTCGAGAAGTTATTTTTTGCAGGAGGTTCAAGTGGAATCAGGGCATGGCAGGCCAGAACTCTGGGCCCTGGAAATTATGATAGAGGAAAGGAACTTACTTCTGATACTGCCAGAAGGGCGTTATATGGTCTTGATCAACTTGGAGAGTTACACCTTGAGGCAAACTTAGAATACAGATATAAGCTATTAAACAAATTTTTTGGTGCTAAATTGAAGGGTGCCGTATTTTTAGATGCCGGTAACGTATGGAATGTTTCCAGAACCGGTACACCATCATCATATTTCGACTTTAAAAAGCTGGGAAGCCAGATTGCATTGGGTACAGGTATGGGTTTCAGATACGATGTCCAGTACTTTGTATTCAGGTTTGATGTGGGCTTAAAGCTCAAAGATCCACAGTTTGAAGGCTCAGATCAATGGATGTTTAAACGTTTCTTTACCGGTAATAAGAAGTTTAAAGACGACTATTATCTAACCCATAGCCCAGATAGGTATCGCTTTGTGCAATACAATTTTGGTATAGGGATGCCATTTTAAGTGTTTTGTTTAAAATAATCTTTTTAAGCCGTCAAATATAGTCTCGAAGAAAGTTGATAGGTTTAAACCATTGCTGTGGTTAAAATAGATGAAGATTAAAAGGATAATCACAGCCGCTATAATGAACTTTCTGAATGCAAAGGCTAAAAAGACAATCAGGGCGGGGAACAATACCAACCACATACTGTTAATGACATAAGGAGTTAGGGTGCCGTCCTTTTTATAAACATACAGCAGTTTGCTGTGTGTACCCTTGTCATTTTGATGTTTAATATATACAAATGCAGATTTCTCCAGTTGTAATGGAAGCACACCAACACCACCATTAAATTTGATTTCTTGCGTAAAACCACTCACGGTAAAGGTGTAAGTACCATTGATCTTTTCTATTGGAACATCTAAAGAGTCGGCTGCTATAATGGCAAGTTTGCTGTTCTTAAGCAGGCTTTCTTTAACAATAAAATTATTGATGTCTGAATTTTGAGCAAAGCCCGAAACACATGTTACTAACAGCAAAATCAACAGATATACTCTTCTCATTCTATAGATCGTTTATTGTAAATCAGATACCCCAAATGTAGTAAAACCCCGTTTCTTTTTATTGGATCATCATATAAATTGTAACTAAAGCTTATTGGGCCAAGGGGGGTGTGGTATACCAGGCCTGCAGTAGCCGCATATTGCCATCTGGTAAGCGGTTTCATGCGGTCTATTCCCTGAAAGCCTATTTTTTCGAACTTCTGATATGGCAAAAATACATAGCCCTCCACTCTTAAATCAAGGTTTCTTTTAATGCTATATACATTTTTGATGCCTCCGGCAAAGTAACTTGTTGCTCTAAAGTTTTCTAAGAATACAGACCTGCTGTCCTGAAGCGGATAAAATGCAGGAGACGCAAGTATGGTAGAGTAGTAATTTGAAAACAATGGCTGATTGGAAATTACAGCTTCCAGTAGATAGCCTAAGGAGTATTTTGGTTTTGTAAGGAAGTAATTTTCGTCGCTCACCTTTAAGTTAAACCATTGTCTGTATTTCCTATCAATCTCAGTTTTGCTGGCTGCCATAACTTCGGATATGGCAGTACCATCGGTGATGTTGCCGGGGGTAAAGCTCTCTCTGCCGGAAAAATAATTTAGGCTCAATAAAAAGTTGCGTCCTTTATTGGCGTATTGCTTGCGGTTAAAAGTATATTGTTCAAAAGCAAAAGTAGACCTTGAAGCATTAAAGATGGTTTTGTCTAACCGATTACCCACCTCAAATGTATTGTTCGGACTATACCCATCGTAATTGTTAATAAAAGAAGTACTCAGCGTTACCTTGGTATTGCGGTTTAGTGGAAAGCCAATCTTTAAATCTACTTTTCTATCGGTTTGCTCAATGTAAGTGGGGTGAGGATTTTCGATAAAAATGGAACTTGTTTTATAATAATCGAAGTGATTATAAGTCATTTCCATGGCAAGGAATAAAGGAAGCCTTGATGGGAAATCGACTCTGCCACTTACCTGTACCGATTCATAAAATCGTCCAGAATACAGGTTTGTGCCAAATGTATAGGATTTTTGGTTTAGGTAATTGTATTGCATCCCAAGAAACACATTGCTAATTGGTCTTGTGGCTATATTACCCCCGAAATCTATTTTAAAACTTTTTTGAGGCTTGGCTACAATCTCAAAATTATAACTGTCGGATACCGGGTTGTAGGTTATTTTGGGATAAATAGTCTCGAAGGTTTCATCGGCAACCAGTTTATAATAACCGCGCTTAATGTCCTCGAGGTTAAAGGTGTTCTGGTCTCTTTTAAAAAGACGTTCGATGTATTTTTTCTGCTGGTCATTTACGCCCGATACAGTGATACTACTAAAAACAAGGTTAGGTTTTTTGTTATTGAACTGAGTCCTTTTAATCATTAGGTCGCCGGTAGTTACCCTGCGGCTTATCTTTTTCTTGATCTGCTCCATATCGGCCATTGTTGCATCATAGCCTTGTTTTATCAGGGCCTCTACAGGATTAAAATTGGTTACAGAATAACCCCTTAGATTAGGCTGAATGTATATGCCATTGGGACCAATAAGCGTGGAATCTGATTTAGAAAGGAACATGAAAACCATGAGGCGGTTCATTAAACGCTCATCATTGTTTTTAGGATATTCATTAAAGTTTTTTGAGGACACGTTAGAACCAATAATGATATCAGGATTAAAGCTTTCCTTCATCACATCGGCAGGGAAGTTATTGTATAGACCGCCATCAAATACATATTTGTCGTCTAGTTTTATTGGTCGGTAAATAAGGGGAACAGTCATGGTCGCCCTAACAGCTTCGGTTAAACTACCCTTTTTTACAGTGATGCTGTTTTGTGATAACACATCGGACACCATGCAACGGTAAGGGACAAATAAGTTGTCGAAATTGTCTTTAGAGATTGCTGAGGCCTGAGAAAATAGCTCTAATAGAGCGAAGTTCAATGGGATGTCATTTACCAGATTAGACCTGAAATTAATTCTTAAGTTAGAATCGACAGAAAGCTTGGCAGTAATTATTGATGGATTGATGCTTTTCTTTTGAAAGAAGAAAGTATAGTCGCTTTTGTACCTTCCGGTTACCCAATCTTGAAAATTACTGCTTAATGCTATTTTTTCTATTTGTGCAGGAGAATAACCAGCAGCATACATGGCGCCAACAATACCGCCCATAGAGGTTCCGGTGATATAGTCTATTGGAATGTTGTTTTCTTCGAGTGCTTTTAATATACCGATGTGAGCAAGTCCTTTCGCACCTCCACCACTTAATACTAAGCCTACTTTTTGCGCATTTACATTTAATGCGCCTATAAATAGAATCAGTAAGAGTAGTCTTTTTATAAGCATAGCATTCTAAAAATAAGAGTTTTATTTCAAAATGCCGATCTTATTATCAGTTTAACGAAAATATGCTGTAGGTTAAAAGTGTGGCGAAACTAACCCATAAAATATATGGGATGAATAACAAGCCTGCTGTTTTATCAATTTTATAGAATACCCTTGCATTTATGATGATGGCAATAAGCAGAGCCACAACTTCAATCAGCGCAATGCCGAGTTCATGTGCATAAAAGAACAGGAACGACCACATTACATTTAAAATAAGCTGTATAAAGTATAAAGCAATGGTGCGCGGAAAATGTTCGACTTCCTTTCTTTTTAGCCAAACCAGATAGGCAGAAATTCCCATCAAAACGAAAAGGGTAGTCCATACCGGAGGAAATAGCCAGTTTGGTGGGTTAAACGAGGGTTTAACCAAAGTTGGATACCAAGTTTNAACAGATTGAGAGGTAAACCATGCNCCGATAGCACCGATAGCTAAAGGAATAGCAATATTAATAATAAAGGCGAATGGTTTAAATCTCATGTTTCTGTATAATTTGTATGCAATGTTACAAGTTAATTTTCTTTAACAACAATCATCCAGCCTTTGTTTTTTGTAACCGGTATTTCGTCGGTTGCCGAAAAAGTTCTTGCAGGTTGAAAATTTTTAACCTCAGGGGCGGTAATTGTTGCCTTTGCAGGATCAATTCCTAATGCTTTCCAATCTATGTTTAGTTTTATTTTGGTGTCTTCTTTAGCCCAGCTTGCCAGTGCTATCAGTATACTTTTGTCTTTTTTGTAAATGGTTGCAATTACGTCGGGCTTATTGGTTTTAACAGGATTGTTTTCTACCCAGTAACCGATCATTTTAGTGCCTTGCATACCAAAATCATCCCATGCTTTCCATATTGCACGAGGGTCTGCACCGTCGCTCCATGGCATACGATTAGTCATGCCATAAACCATTCCTCGCCATGCGTTACCGCCATCTTGTAGCATTTCACCCATTAAACCAAAAGGTATGCCCGATGATTCTGTTAAAAAGAAATCAGGGCTGCTTTTCTCGTAGTCGAAATACTCACCAAACCACAAGCGGTTTAGGTAAGGGAAGTGCTCCATGTAAAGGTTTGCGCTGTTGTTAAAACCATCGCTTTTGTTGTATTGGTTTGCCGAGTGCAGGTCTATAATGCCGGGATGTCCGTTTTGGGTAAGTACACTTTTTACACGTTTCATGGTCGTTCTGTCAAAGGCAACATCATCCAGATACAAACCATCAATGCCTACATTGTTAACCAGCCAGTTCATGCCTTCAACGTAATAGTTGTGCCAACGGCTCATTCCGCTGTTCACTACAGCTGCATCTTTAATTTCCGGAACATACCATGCTGCGATGTAATCGTCGCCAAGGTGTTCTTGTAGCCAAGAATAGCCGCCACCTTTTCCAGGTGAGTAAATCTCGTGACCCAGGCTGCGCAGTGGAAATGTTTCGTAAGCGCTGTTAGATAATTCACGAACCGTATTGTATATTTTTACCTTAAGCCCTTTTGAATGTGCTTCCTCAATATAGCTTTTCATTTCCTTGTGGGCAATAAAAGGATAGTTGATAAATGGATTAATAGGGGTAGCGTGGTGTATGTTTATTATTGTTGCACCTGTTGCCTTAATGGTGTCAATGTTGTTGTACTTGTGGTAGAAACGGTTGCTCCATTGGAAGTCGGTATTGATTGGGTGGAAAGGAGTAATCAACAATGTGAAGTTGTAATATAGGGTGTCACCTTTTTTCATTAGGCGCTCTCCGCTGTAATTGTCGGCCAATATAGACTGTCCCTTTTTAGCGATTTTAATACCGCCTTTGCCATCATTGCCCCATGATGTTGGCAGCAACAAAGGTTTCTGTAAGTAGAAGTTTGTATTTAAAGGACGTACATAATGGTTGTCTCTTAAGGAATATTGCAAACCTGCGTTTACGTCACCAATCCATGCACCATCCTGATTTTTATTAGCGACATCCCATTTCCAGTTTAATGAATCTGGTCGGTAACCGCCTTTTTGACCAAGGCCCATCATGTACTTAGAAGCCAATGGGCTGAAAGGAAAGTGCAGACTGATGTTGTCTAGTTTTATATCATTTATAGCAATGAATTTAACGGTATAGGATACAAAACCATCAAACTCAAGGGAAGCATTTACCTCCATGTTTAAACTGTCGGATGTGCTTTTTGAAGTCCATTTTGCAATACCTGCTTGTTTATCTGTAAAGGAAATATCAGAAGTTTTAAACTTGATGTCCTGATGATTTGATCTGGTTACATGAAAATGAACAGGTTCTACAAGGATGTTTTTAGGGGTGGTTGATAGCTCTGTCATTTCCGGAGTAAAGAAGGTCTGGATCTGAGCAGGTAAGCCATCCTTGTTTATGGTGAACTGTCGGCCCAATAATGCAATGGTTTTATCTTTTATAAGCAGAGGAATGTAAGGTGCAATAACCTCATTTTTTTCTGCCATTGTAGAGTTTAACCATTTTAAACGAGTTTGTTTTTGAGGCTCGTTTATACCTCCATCAGCTGAAACTGCATTGTTTACTGTTAATGAAATTTGGATGATTGTGCTGGCCGATCCTTTAGTTGTAACTGTTGCTGTTCCAGTATATACACCTGCGTTAATGTCTTTAGGAACATCTGCAAGTATCCATAATGCCTGAACTTTGTTTTTGGCTACGTTTACTGTTTTGTGTAATGGACTGCCATCCCAGTTAACACCATCGGTATTTAAACAAGAAAATGCCTTTGACGGAATGGTTGAGCCGGTTTTGCTTTTTAGGTCGCTAAAAAAGACTTTAATGTCATTTAAGTCTTTTTTAACAGGGTAAATGCCCAATTGATAAGTGTAGTTTTCTCCTTTAGAAACAATTCCTGAGAAGCTGTTTTTTAGTCCTTTGGTAATCCATCTCTGCGGCAAGTCGTTCTGCATCTTTATAGGATTAAGCCTGTCTTCTGTAAAAACAAAATAGTCTTTTTGAGGATGTTGTTTAATTAGTGCTTTAGTTTCTGCTGCGGTAGCAATTACTTCCATAGGGTAAAAACTGCTCATTGCATTAATCGCCTCTATACGTACAAGCTTGGCAGAGATAGCATTAGTTGTTGATTTTGGCCAGTCGCCATTGGTTGTTGGGGCTTTTCTATATTCCGCATTTGGGTAATTCGAACGACCTTCTACCTGGTAAGGCATGTAATAAACGTAATAGGTGCCCGGGCCTGATGTTGGCTCAAAGTAAATTGTGCCTTGTTCTCTGTTGATGTTTACAGCTTTTACGTTTGCTATTCTGCTGTTTGTTTTGGCATCAACAACCCAAATGTCTTTAAGTTCGGGATGGGTATCTCTTCGTCTCCATTCGATAGTGGCCTTCGCTACATTTCCTGCTCCGCCTACCGTTAGTACAGCCCTGTGGTTCCCCAGAGAATCCGGGTTCCAACTGTCGTTTCCGATACCATATTTGATTTGTTGAGCGCTAACTCCTGTAAACAGGAATAAGATGAAAATGAGTACTAAAGATGGTTTCATTGTTGTTTTTAGATTTATAGGTAAAAGTAACCATTATGTGAATAGACTGGTAAAGGACTTATATGTTATTTGTTAGCGATAGTTTTTTTGAGCGGATTGCAGAATTTCCTATGCAAAACGTCTTTTTTTTAAAATAAAAAATGGAAGTTTGTTTTCTTGAATAAATTAAGTTTAAATGAGCGATAAAAAAGGATTTACCACTACCATACTTCATTCAGACCGTCTTTTGAAACCAGAATTCGGTGCTTTACATCAACCTGTTCATAACGCAGTAACCTGGGGATACGATGATGTCCAGGGATTAGTAAATGTATTTCAAAACAAAACAAAGGGGTATGCTTACTCACGTCAGGGCAACCCAACAACAACTGCACTTGAGCACAAAGTAACTCAAATGGAACAAGGCCTGGCATCTGTCTCTTTTTCGACAGGAATGGCTGCTATTTCATCGACTATACTTGCTTTAATGAAAGCAGGCGACCATATTATTGCCAGTTCATACCTGTTTGGTAATACCAGAAGTATTATGCAGACTTACATGGATTTGGGTCTGGATATTTCTTTTGTTGATGCCACAGATGTTCAGAATATCAAAAATGCCTATCAGGAAAATACCAAAATGGTATTTGTTGAAACTATCGCAAACCCTGCTACTCAGGTTGCAGATCTTAGTGCTATAGGTGATTTTTGTGAAGAGAAAAAAATAATCTATGTAGTAGATAACACCATGACTTCTCCTTATTTGTTCCGTCCGGTTGCAGTAAAGGCTAGTCTTGTTATTAACTCTTTAACTAAATATATTGGTGGTCATGGTAATGCATTAGGTGGAAGTGTAACTGATACCGGCTTATTCAATTGGCTTAACTTCCCGAATATTGCGCCAATAATCCGCGAGCAAATTCGTCCGGAAATGCAAGGATTAACGCAAATCAGAAAAAGAGGCTTACGTGATGGCGGTGGTACACTTGCTCCCGAAGCAGCACATAGTATTTCTGTAGGTTCTGAAACCATTGCTTTAAGATTAGAACGAGCTTGTAGTAATGCAGCTAAACTTGCCGAATTCCTGGATAACCACCCTTTAATCAGCAAAGTTTATTATCCTGGATTGAAAAGCCACCCTCAACATGAGTTAGCTGCTGGTCTTTTCCATCGTTATGGCGGATTAATGAGTTTTGCACTTGTTGATGGCATCGATTGTTTTAAATTCTTAAACGAACTTAAATTGGTAATCAAATCAAGTAATCTTGGGGATACCCGTACACTTGCCATCCCGGTTGCTCATACCATATTCTTTGAATTAGGTAAAGAAAGACGTGATGAAATGGGAATCCCTGATTCTATGGTGAGATTGTCTGTCGGTATTGAAGATTTTGATGACCTTCTTGAAGATTTCAGCGCTGCTTTTGCTGCTGTTTCTAATTAATAAGTAGATATATAATGAACAAAATACTAGCATGCTTATGTTTAAGCATATTCATTTGTTTTGCAGCGACTGCACAACAGAATAAGGTTTCAGGAACAGTTAGAGATGTTAAGGGAGTTCCTGTTGTTGCCGTAACAGTACAAGTATTAAATACAAATTTAAGTACGGTTACAGATCTAAAGGGTTCGTTTGAAATTTCGAATGTTCCTTCCCGTAAATTGAGTTTAAGGTTTACAGCAATAGGTTATGCTGCGGTAAATAAGCTGGTAACTGACTATAACAAGAGCCTCGATGTTACTTTGGAAGACGCAGATAATAGGTTGGATGAAGTGATCGTTTCTGCCCAGAAAACTGAAGAGAATGTTCAGAACATACCTGCGAGTATATCTGTTTTATCATCAACAAAAGTTAATGATTACAGAATTCAGAACACAAGAGACTTAATGGCGATTGTTCCAAATCTTTATAGCAGTAATCCGGGCGATGGAAGAAATGTAACCTCCATCAGGGGGATTGGTACAACTTCTTACGACCCTGCGGTTGCCACTTATATTGATGGTGTAAACCAGTTTGGTTTGGATACTTATATTGCTTCTCTGTTTGATGTGGAGCGGATAGAAGTATTGCGTGGGCCTCAAGGCACATTGTACGGAAGAAACGCTATGGGTGGTGTAATTAACATCATCACCAAACAGCCTATAAATTATACAACCGGTTTTGCCGGTGTTGATGTTGGTAATTATGGTCAGCAGCGCTATAGTGCAGGTATTAGAACAGCCTTAATTAAGGATAAGTTGTTTTTTGGTGCAGCAGGCTTGTACAACAGACAAAGTGGATTTTATACTAACGAGTTTAATAATTCCAAATATGATGGGTTACATGGATATTTGGGTAACTATTACCTGAAATTTCAAGGTAGCTCAAAGTTTGCTTTAACCTTAAATGTTAAGCATAATGAGAATCGTAATGATGGAACATTTCCATTAGCTACTTCCGTTGGTGATGCATTAAGTAATCCTTTTAAAGTAAATCAGAATGCTTTAACCACCATGTTTGATAACTTGTTTAACGCATCTTTATCTGCAAATTACGCTGGTGATGGTTTCAATTTCACTTCACAAAGTGCATATCAGTCTAACTATAGGTATTATAATAAGCCGATTGATGGTGATTTCTCTCCGATAGATGGTATCACGGTTATCAATAATTATGGTAAAGACTGGAACAAAATACAGGTTTTAACACAAGAGTTTAAATTCAGCTCGCCCTCATCATCAGATTCGAGGCTTAAGTGGGTAGGTGGAGTATATGGCTTTTATCAACATAATCCTGTAAAACAAGGAACCTTTTTTGGCGAAGATGGTGAAGCTGTAGGTGCACCTGCTCCAAACCTTTTGAGTGTGAGTACTAACAGAGGTAAAAGCTTTGGTTTAGCGGCTTATGGACAAGTTACCTATGCGATTACAGATCAATTATTGGCTACGGCAGGTTTGCGTTTTGATTATGAGCATAAAAAACAAAGCGTAGTTGGAGAGGTAGTGATGCCGGGTGAAGATCCAATGATTTTTCCAAATGATACTACTGGAAAAGCTAATTTTAATGCACTATCGCCAAAAGTGAGTCTTGATTATTCGTTTACAATCGATCATAATTTGTATGCAACTTACAGCAGAGGTTTCCGTGCTGGTGGTCTTACACAATTGGTTTCTGACCCAGATATAAAGCCTTTAGTTGCTTATAAACCTGAGTACAGTAATAACATAGAAGTAGGAACTAAAAATACCTTTTTCGATCAGCGCTTAAGTGTTAACGTTGCTGCTTTTTATGTTAAATTGACAGACGCGCAGATCCCTGTGTTAGTCTTGCCAGATGCAATAACAGTAACCAGAAATGCTGGGAAATTAAGCAGTAAGGGTATTGAAGTTGAGCTTTCGGCTAGACCGGTTAAGGGACTAAGTGTTGATTATAACTTTGGTTATACCGATGCAAAGTATAAAACGCTGAGCTTACCTGTAGATAAGAAAATGGTGAATTTTGATGGTAATAAGCAGATTTTTACACCTGATTTAACATCGATGCTGGCTTTGCAATACAGCTATCAGATTGAAAACCTTAACAAGCTGAATTTAATTGCACGTGGTGAGTGGGCATTTGTTGGAGATCAGTTTTTCGATCTTCAGAATAGATTTGAGCAAAAAGGCTACCATTTGTTTAATGCTAAAGTTGGCGTTTCCAATAAAAGATTTGACGTGTTCTTCTGGGGAAGAAACCTAACCAATAAAACATATGTAGATTATGTTTATGATTTTGGTGCGGCCCATTTGGGTAATCCAAAAACGTATGGGATTTCATTAGCAGCAAGATTTTAAGCTGATATACTTAATAGCTATAAGGAGCCCAGGCATTTGCCTGGGCTTTTTTTATGCATGTAAAACACGGTGGTTACGTGTGTCCTTTATATTAAAGTTAGAGTAATCTAAGTTTAGTGTTAGATTTATCTTTTTTTATAATTAGATTTACAGAATAATTACAAACTATGTCAACACGATTACTTCTTATTTTCGGCTTTGTCCTCAGTATGGTTACCTTAATGGTGGCCTGTCAGAAGATTATGCCATCGGCACCTGCCGAAGACGAACTGCTCGATGGACCAGTAGAGGGACTGACTTATGAGCAAAGCCAACGCTTTTTATTAGGCGATGTGGCGTTCAATGATGAAATATTTACACCAGAAAAAGGACTTGGGCCAGTGTTTGTAGCCACTAGTTGTGGTAGCTGCCATGCCGGCGATGGTAAAGGACATCCTTTTACCACCTTAACCCGTTTTGGTCAGGTCGATGAAACAGGAAATAAGTTCCTACATCAGGGAGGCCCGCAATTACAGAACAGGGCAATACCCGGGTATAAGCCCGAGCAAATACCTGCAGGTGCTACTTTTTCTAAATTTACTCCACCGGCAAATACCGGATTGGGCTTTTTTGAACTAGTTTCTGATGCTGATATTTTGGCCATGGCTGATCCTAACGACGAGGACAATGATGGTATTTCAGGTGTGCCTAACTACAGTCATTTAGCAGGATATGTTGTTCCACCAGCTAATGCCATCCCTATAAACGGAAAATACATCCATCGATTTGGGAAAAAAGGAGCTGCCTATAACTTGTTGCATCAAACAGTAAATGCGTACAATCAGGATATCGGTATAGCTTCTAGTTACGATCCTGTTGATGTTTATACAAACCTGGCTATCGACCCTGAAATCTCTACTCAAACGGTTAACGATGTGGTGTTTTACCTGCAAACGCTAAAAGCACCTATTCAGCGGAATCAAAACGATCCTGCAGTTCAAAGAGGAAGTTTAATCTTCAATCAAATCAATTGTGCTGGTTGCCATAAACCAACTCTAAAAACTGGGCCTTCAGCAGTATCTGCCTTATCAAATACCGAATTTAAACCATATACCGATTTGCTTTTGCATGATATGGGGCCAGGGCTTGATGATGGTTACACAGAAGGATCAGCAAAAACTTTTGAATGGCGTACGCCACCATTATGGGGCTTAGGGCTTTCAATAAATTCACAAGGTGGACAATATCATTTACTNCACGATGGAAGGGCAAAAAGCATTGAAGAAGCTATACAATTACATGGTGGTGAGGCTACAGCTTCCANAAACAAATTCATCCAGCTGTCAGCTGTCGACAAAAATGACTTTCTTAAATTCTTAAAATCGCTATAACCATGCAAAGAAAAGATTTTATAAAAACCTGCGGATTTGCCTGTTTAGGAGGAATCGGAATTTCTACACTTTTAGAAGGCTGTGCAACCGTCAAAATATCATCGGGCGCAATAGCCGGTAGTGATTTGGTTGTGCCATTAGCTGATTTTGAAGTAATACAAGCAAAGAAAAAGCAATACAAGAGATATGTTATCATCAACAATGACCAGTTAAAATACCCAATATGTGTGTATCGGTTTAATGAAAGTACTTATACCGCCTTGTGGTTAGAGTGTACCCATCTGGGTGCAGAATTACAGGTGTTTGGCGACAAACTCCAATGCCCGGCTCATGGTAGCGAATTTGATAACAAAGGTGTGATGCAACATGGCCCTGCAGATGCCAATTTGCGCACCTTCCCAATAATTGTTGAACAGGATCAACTAAAAATTTCCCTAAAAGCGGTATGAAAAAACTAGTTACTATATTAACCCTCATTCTCATCACTGGTTTTTCTGTGCAGGCTCAGATTGATCCTAAACTTTTGAAAAGCCCTGTAAGAGATACTACAAAAAAAATCTTAAACATGGACGCCGTTTATGAGCGCCCTTTTATAACTGTCGGAAAATTACCCGTTTCCGTTGGTGGCTATATGGAAGCAAACTGGCAGTACCAGGGAACAGATGGAGTTTCTGATGGACACCAGTTTCAGTTCAGAAGAATGACTTTATTTGTTGCTTCAACCATTAGCAAACGCATCAAGTTTTTATCAGAAATTGAATTTGAACCTGCCGAGAAGGAAATAGCCATTGAATTTGCCGCCCTAGATCTGGAACTTCATCCCATGCTGAACTTAAGAGGAGGGATGATCATGAATCCAATAGGCGCATTTAATCAGAACCATGATGGCCCAAAATGGGAGTTTACTGATCGTCCAATTGCCATGACTCAAATGTTGCCAGCTACATGGAGCAATGCCGGATTTGGTATTTATGGAAAATACTACAACACTGATTGGATGTTCGGATATGAGCTTTACGCATCAAGCGGATTCGACAATTCAATTATTGCCAATGCAGAAAACAGAACCTTTTTACCTGCTGCTAAAGAAAACGCAGAACGTTTTGAGGAAATGGCAAGTGGCGAGCCTTTGTTAACAGGGAAAGTGGCTGTAAGAAACAATAAGATAGGTGAAATTGGACTGTCTTATATGGGGGGAGCCTATAACAAATGGAGAAACGACGGGATTATTGTAGATGACAAACGACGATTAGATGTATTTGCCATCGATTTTAATACTGTATTGCCAAAGCTTAATACCTTTATTACGGCAGAATGGGCATGGATAAAAGTTGATGTTCCTACAACGTATTCACAGCAATTTGGTAATAAACAGCAGGGTGGTTTTGCAGATGTTGTACAGCCTGTATTAAAAAGGAACATGTTTGGTTGGCAAAATGCAACGCTTAGCCTTGCATGCCGATTAGAGTATGTTGACTGGAATGTAGGGGAATTTAGAGAAACAGGAGGGAATATAGGTGATGAATTGTGGAGTGTAATGCCTGGTGTTAGCTTTAGGCCACGGCCGCAAACTGTATTGAGGTTAAGCTACCGAGCTCAATGGCAAAAGGATCTTTTAGGTAATCCACCAGCCAGAACTTCAGCATTGCAATTCGGTTTGTCTACTTATTTTTAAGTAAAGGGTATTGTTTGGTTGGCGAAACGGTACTGTTTGCTTTTGCTTAAACCAGGTTCTGAAATAAATTCAGGATGACATTGCATTAAAAAGCCCCTGGAGAAATTTCTCCAGGGGCTTTTTAATATGTGTCTAGTCCTAAAAAAGGTTGACCAAAATCTTAAAAAGATGGTCAATGATAATTTTAAAAGAAAGCAACGTCCACCCAGGAGTTACAGTGAGAACTTTAAACGATTAGTCGTTAG